>MDTF01019004.1_pt1 | contig 11099 bp, 13 predicted proteins | sample 811191 | NCBI WGS metagenome assembly MDTF01 (sample SAMN05326649, study PRJNA326480) | marine metagenome | isolation source: seawater | place: Southern Ocean | collected 2011
TTATGGCTTTATCTGTAAATTTAATTTCTTTAATCATATAACAACACTGATATTACTAATATAATATCAATTTATTGAATTAAAAGTATGAATAATTACTCAAATCTTGCTCTATCTAAAAGTAAAGGACGTGTCTTTAAAGAGGCTAATTCACTTTATAGAACGCCATTTCAAAGAGATAGGGATAGAATAATTCACAGTGCATCGTTCAGAAGGTTAAAGCATAAAACCCAGGTCTTTGTTAATACAGAAGGTGATCACTATAGAACTAGAATTACACATTCAATGGAAGTCGCACAAATTGCAAGATCAATAGCCAAACATTTAGGCTTAAATGATGATTTAGCCGAAACGTTGAGTTTGGCTCATGACTTAGGGCATACACCATTTGGACATGCTGGAGAAGAGGCTCTGAACGAATGCATGTCTAATTTTGGTGGCTTTGATCATAATCTTCAAACCTTAAGAATTATAATGTTCCTTGAACATAAATACCTTAAATTTAAAGGTCTCAATCTCACTATAGAAACATTGGACGGACTATTAAAACACAATGGTCCTGTTGAAGATCTAACAACAGTTAACAAACTAATTGGATTAAAAAATTTTAAGAATAAAATAAATTTTGCTAATTCGGGATCATTAGAGGCTCAAATATCAGCAATCTCGGATGATATTGCTTACAATAATCATGACATACAGGATGGAATTAGAGCAAAAATGTTTAATTTACATGACTTAATTCAAATAGATTTTTTTAAGGATATTTATAAATCACATAAAAGAAACATAAAAAGTAATAATAAAGATATTTTGATATATCAGATGATAAGAGATTCAATTAATTTAATGGTTAGAGACTTGATTCAAAATACAAAAAAAAATTTAAAAATTAATAAGATTAAAGCTTTAAGTGATGTGTATCAATTAGATGAACCAATAGTGTGTTTTTCTAATAAATTTTTAAATATTGAAAAAGAAGTTAGATTTTTTTTAAGAAGTAAAATGTACAATAACAAAAAAGTTTTATTAAAGAATAGCCAAGGAAAAAAAATTGTTAATAAGCTTTTTCATAAAATTAAGAATAAACCTAAAAAATTTATAGCTATCAATCAACTGAAGAATGATGCAAATAGAGCAATTGCAGATTTTATTTCAGGTATGACTGATAGATATGCAATAAACTTAAATAAGAATATTTAATGAACATTTTTGACCTCTACTTAGATAGGATAATAATTTTAATTAGAAAGTTAAACAGAGAAGGAGTACTGGAATTACCCAAATCCTTAAATGGAATAAATGTTGATATTCCTCCAGCTAATTTTGATTGCGATATATCAACTAATGTTTGTATGGTTTTGTCAAAAATAAACAAAAAGTCACCAATAGATATAGCAAATCAATTAATTAGTGTAATAGAAAAAGAGGACTTTAATATTGAATCAATTGCTGTTGCAAAGCCTGGATTTATTAATATCAAATTTAAAGGTGCTTATTGGAATAATTTTATTAAAGAAGTTCATAATAATTATAAAAATTATGGTGTTAATGTTAAAGAAAAAAAACACAAATATCTTATAGAATTTGTTTCTGCTAATCCAACTGGTCCACTTCATGTTGGCCACTGTAGAGGAGCTATATTAGGAGATGTTATTTCAAATATTTTAATTTTTAACAAACACAATGTATTTAAAGAATATTACGTTAATGATTATGGTAATCAAGTAATCAACTTTAGTAAATCAGTTTATTTTAGAGTAAGAGAGATTTTATATAATGAAAAATTCCCTTTAGAAAATACAGATCTATATCCAGGAGAATATTTAATTGATATCGCAAAAAACATTATAAATAATAATAAAAATTTAAATTTTAACAAATTTGAAAATATTTCAAAGGAACTGACTTTATTATCTATTACAGAATCTTTAAAATTAATTAAGATCAACCTTAAAAGTTTAGGAATCATTCACGATAGCTTCATAAGTGAAACCAGCTTAGTGCATGACGAAGAAGTAGAAAAAGTAATTATTAAATTAAAAGATAAAAACTTAATTTATGTAGGTAAAATTAAAGCTCCTACTGGTGAGAATAGTGAAAAATGGGTAGAAAGAGAACAGTTGCTATTTAAATCTACTGAATTTGGTGATGATAAAGATAGAGCTTTACAAAAATCTGATAAATCTTGGACATATTTTGCCAGCGATGTTGCTTATCATAACAACAAATTAGATAGAGATTTTGATGGGTTAATTAACATCCTTGGAGCTGATCATGCGGGCTATATTAAGCGAATAACTTCTGTTGTAGAGGCCTTGTCAGGATCAAAAGTAAGATTAATTTGTAAGGTTAGCCAACTTGTTAAATTAATTAAGGATGGAAAACCTTTCAAGATGTCAAAAAGAAAAGGAGACTATATAACTGTAGATGATTTAATTTCTGAAGTTGGAAAAGATGCTACTCGTTTTATCATGTTAAACCGAAGTAGTGATGTTGAATTAGATTTTGATTTTACAAAAGTTAAAGAAAAGTCAAAAGATAACCCTCTTTATTACGTTCAATATGCATACGCAAGAATATCGTCAGTTTTTAGACATGTTAACTTGGATATTAACAAAGACATAAAATTTAATGAATTTAATTTTACGTATACAAAAGATGAAATTAAGATTCTAAAAAAAATTGCTGAATGGCCAAAATGTATCGAAGCAGCAGGCTCAAGACTTGAACCTCACAGAATACCGGTTTACTTATACGAACTAGCCTCAGAGTTTCATTCTTATTGGAATATGGGTAAAGACGATCCCTCAAAAAGATTTATTAACGATCAAAAAGAAATTCCAAAGGATAAATTGATATTTTTAAAGGTTGTAGCAAATGTTATTAAATTAGGTATGAATATAGTTGGCGTTAATACGCCAGAAAAAATGTAATGATTAAAGAATTAAAATATCTTTTTTTTATATCAATTATTTTCTTATTTTTATTTTTTACAGTTAAATTTTATTTTTCTGATGAGAATGAAAAAAATTCCTACAGATCATTTAAGGTACTTGATGATAACATAATAAATTATTCACAAAAATTAATTTTACTTAAAAATGATACCAAAGATGTTGTTGAGTATGTTGAAAAAAATACAGACAAAAATAAAAAAAATTATAATTTTTGGAAACTAATTAATGATATTGATAAATAGACGAAGCTTCATAACTGGAATAAGATCTACAAAATTATCTCAAAATGAAATAAAATTTCTTAATTATTATAAACCATGGGGCATAATCCTATTTTCAAGAAATATTAAATCTATCAAACAAACTAAAAAATTAACAGAACAAATAAAAAAGATTTTTAAAGATAGTAAGTATCCTATTTTAATTGACCAAGAAGGTGGACGTGTAAATAGGTTAAAAAAAATCTTTAATGCAGATTTATTAACAGGTGAGTTTTTTGGAAAATTATTTTTAAAAGACAGGAAATCTTTTTATTATCATTATAATATATTTATAAATCAAACTTCAAATTTACTTAAATCCATTGGTGCCAATATTAACACATTACCTGTCCTCGATTTAAGATCAAAAGGAGCTAATAATGTTATTGGTGATAGAGCATTCTCAAAAAATCGAATAGTAGTCTCTCAAATAGGTGAGTTATGCATTAATTTATTTCACCAAAATAAGATAGGTACAATTATCAAGCATATTCCAGGACATGGTTTAGCAAAAGTCGATAGCCACAAGTCAACTCCAATAATCAAAAAAAAACTTAATTATTTATTAAAAAATGATTTTTCTACATTCAAGAAAAAAGCTAGTTTGTTCGCAATGACAGCACATATAATTTACAAAAATATTGATAAATTTAATACAGCAACACATTCTAAAAAAATCATCAAAATAATTAGAAACGATATAAAATTTAAAAATATAATAATGTCTGATGATATATCTATGAAAAGCCTTAAAAGCTCAATTAAAGACAATACTGTAAGAGCTTTTAACGCTGGTTGTGACTTAGTACTTCATTGTAATGCCAATTATAAAGAAATGCTTATAGTTGCAAATAATTCTCCCTTAATAAGTAAATTTATAATCAAAAAAACATCCCAATTTAACAAGATTTTAAGTTAATATTTAGAATGAATGATATCGATTCAAAAAATTTTAATGTTGATCTTTTTAACTATCATGGCCCATTAGATGTTTTATTAGATTTAGCTAAGGCTCAAAAAGTAAATCTTGAAGACATATCGATAACAAAATTAGCAGATCAATTTCACCAGTATATAATTAATGAAAAAAACCTTAATCTAGAGGTAGCCTCTGAGTATTTGTTAATGGCTACATGGCTAACATACTTGAAATCTAAACTTTTGCTGCCAAGTGATCCTGAAGAAGAATTTAAAGTACTTGAAGTAGCTGAAAAATTGAAATTACAATTAAAAAAATTAGAATTAATTCGCTTACTTTCAGATCAAATGTTGAAAAGAAAAAGATTGGGAAGAGAAATTCGCTTAAGGGGAATTAAAGGTAATATTAGGTCAATTTACAGTACTGAATATAAATTAAATCTTTATGAATTACTAAAAACATACTCGAGTATTATAATGACAAAGGACTTTCACAGAATGAATATACCCAAATTACCGGTATTTACTGCTGAAGACGGTATAAAGAGAATTAGAGAGTTTTTTGGTAAACTACTTGATTGGAAGAATATAAATGATTTAATTCCGAATGACTTTAGAAATAGTCCCAAATATAAAAAAACTGGTAAAGCAGGAATTTTTGCTGGGTCACTTGAACTTGTTAAGGAAGGAAATATTACTATTAAACAAGAAAACTTATTTGATGATATATATATTAAAGAAATAAAATGATAAAAATTAAAAAAGAACTATCTAACAATGTTGTAACTTTTCCAAAAAAACTGAATGTTGGTGAAAGAGAAGTTGAGGCTATAGTTTTTGCAGCCTTAGAACCTCTTGATATAGATACAATTGAATCAAAAATTTCAAAGAAACTTGATGTTTTAAAAACTTTAAAAAAACTTCAAACTGATTATTCTTCAAGAGGTATTAATTTAGTTTGTATTTCAAAAAAATGGTCTTTTAGAACATCTGACACTTTATCAAGTTTGATGTCTCAAGAGAAAACTGTTGAAAAAAAACTATCTAGAGCAGCAATTGAGACTCTTTCTATAATTGTTTATCATCAACCTGTAACCAGGGCTGAAATTGAAGAGATAAGAGGTGTAGCCTTTGGATTAAATACACTAGATATATTAATGGAATTAAATTGGGTGAAACCACAAGGTCGTAAAGATGTACCAGGTAAACCAATTCAGTATGGAACTACTGATGATTTTTTAAGCCATTTTAGTCTTCAAAAACTATCTGATTTACCAACAGTGGATGAGCTGGGTTCAGCTGGTTTGATTGATAGTACAAATATAGATAATGCAATATTTGGTACTGGTAAATTTTATAAAGAAAAACAAGTAGAGAAAAAAGAAAACATCTATGAAAATATAGACGAGATGCTGACTGGCACACTAAATACTGAAGAAGATAGTTAAAAAGATACTTTTATTAATTTACTAAACAGGCTATATTAATGTTATGGGAAATTTTGGTTTTGGACAAATTGCAATTGTTGTAGTTCTTGTAGTATTACTTTTTGGAAGAGGTAAAATCTCTAGTTTGATGGGTGATGTTGCAAAAGGTATAAAAAGTTTTAAAAAAGGAATGGCAACAGACCTTCCTGATGAAAATGAAGAACCTAAAAACATTTCTGAAAATAATCAAGAAACAAAAGACAAAGAATAAATCAAATGCCCACTATTGGCTGGTTTGAGATATTATTAATAGTTGCTGTCGCTATAGTTGTTATAGGGCCAAAGGACTTTCCATTTATGCTTAAAAAAGCTGGGTCTTGGATTGGAACAGTAAAAAGATATATTAGTAATGTTCAAAATGAAGTTGCTGATCTGGACATTGACAATATTCAAACAGAGGAACCAAAAATTAAAGACAAAGATAATGACAAAATCTGAGAATGATGGGGGCTTTGTCAGTCACCTTGCTGAATTAAGAAAAAGACTAATTCAATCATTTATTTTTTTAATAATTTTTTTTATAGGATGTTATTTTTTTGCTGAACATTTGTATGGATTTCTTGTCGAACCTTACGCGAAGGCTGTCAAAGATGATGGTACTGAAAGAAGGTTAATTTTTACAGCATTACAAGAAACTTTCCTAACTTATCTAAAAGTTTCATTTTTTGCAGCGTTCTTTGTTACATGTCCATTTATTTTGATGCAAATATGGAAATTTATTGCACCAGGTCTTTATAAGCACGAAAAAATAGCAATTGTTCCATATTTAATATTAACACCAATTTTGTTTTTTTTAGGTGGAATGCTTGTTTATTATCTAATCATGCCCCTAGCGATTAAATTTTTTCTATCTTTTGAAAGTAGTGGTTTAACTACTGGTTTACCAATTCAATTAGAAGCAAAAGTTAATGAATATTTATCTCTAGTAATGAAGTTAATTTTTGCTTTTGGTATTAGTTTTCAACTTCCTGTGGTTCTCAGTTTGATGGCTAGAATTGGGGTTGTCGATTCAAAATTTCTAAAAGAGAGAAGAAAGTATGTTGTTGTTATAATTTTTACTGTTGCAGCATTATTGACACCACCCGATCCAATTACTCAAATAGGATTAGCCATACCATTATTGATTTTATATGAATTATCTATAATTTCAGTAAATATTATTGAAAAAAAGAATAAAAAAAATGCATAATATAAAAGAAATTAGAAATGATGTGAAGGCTTTTAAAGAATCTTTAAGTAAAAGATTTATAGATATCAATGTGGATAAAATTTTGTTCTTAGATGAAGACAATAGAAAATATATTCAACTAAGAGAAACACTTGAAAAAGAAAAAAAAAATATTTCAAAATTAAAAGATAAAACACTTTTTGAAAAATCTAAAAATATTTCTGCTGAAATAGAAAAAATTAATAAACTACAATCAACAATAAAAAAAGAATTAGAAACTATATTATCGTCAATTCCAAATATACCTTGTCCAGATGTACCTGTAGGTAAAGATGAGCATTCAAACATAGAAGTTACAAAATCTGGAACAATTCCTAAATTTACTTTTAAACCAAAGTCACACTACGAGCTTGGTGAAAATTTAGAAATGCTAGATTTTGAACTCGCTACAAAAACTACAGGCTCTAGATTTGTTTTTGTAAAAGATAAATTAGCGTTACTAGAAAGAGCTTTATCAAATTTCATGCTTGATACGCACGTGCATACTAATGGTTATAAAGAAATTTCACCTCCACTAATAGTTACTGATTCTTCTATGTTTGGTACTGGTCAATTACCTAAATTTGAAAATGACCAATTTGAGCTCAAACTAGATGATTCAAGCGATAGAAAATTTTTGATTCCTACTGCAGAAGTTATTTTAACGAATATGGTCAAAGGTCAAATTTTGGATAAAAAGAATCTCCCAATGAGAATGGTTGCTTCAACACCTTGTTTTAGAAAAGAAGCTGGTAGTTATGGAAAAGATACAAAGGGCATGATCAGACAACATCAATTTTATAAAGTTGAAATGGTTAGTATTGTTGAGGCTGAAAACTGTATGTTTGAGTTAGATAGGATGACAAATTGTGCTACTAAAATATTAGATTTATTAAAACTTCCTTATAGAAAAATTATTTTATGTACTGGTGATATGGGTTTTAGTGCAGAAAAAACTTTTGATATAGAGGTTTGGTTGCCATCAGAAAACAAATACCGAGAAATTTCAAGCTGTTCATCATGTGGATCATTTCAATCAAGAAGAATGAAAACTAGGTACAAAAATGACAATAAAGAAACCGTTTCTGTTGGCACTTTAAATGGGAGTGGATTAGCCATTGGAAGAACTCTAGTAGCCATACTAGAAAATTATCAAAAGGAGGATGGCTCTATTATTATTCCAGATGTTTTGCAGCCCTACATGAGCAATCTTCAAAAAATCAATAAGATTTAAAGTTGTTTTAATTAGGTAGATGTTGTAAGTATTCACTTTAATCAAGGAGAAACATGGATCAAGGAATAGGCCAATTTATACCACTAATTTTAATTTTCGTTATTTTTTATTTTTTCTTAATAAGACCTCAGCAAAAAAAAGTTAAAGAGCATAAAGTTATGGTTGATAACTTAACAAGAGGTGACAAGGTTGTTACTTCAGCTGGTATTATTGGAACTATTGAAAGAATTATAGATAATGAAAGAGTAGAAGTTTCAATTGCTGAAAATGTTAAAGTTGAAATTATTAAATCTACTGGTATCCAAGCATTAATGAACGCTCCAGAAGTAAAAAAATAACATTAAATCGGCGTGTTATACTTTTCAAAAATAAGGATTACTTTAATTTCCTTAGTAACTATTTTTTTTGTATTTATTACTGCATCAAATTTTCAAGACTCTGAAAATAGCTTTATATCAAAAAGAATAAATCTTGGTTTGGATTTACAAGGTGGATCTTATTTATTATTAGAAATTGATAATGAGCCTGTTGAGATACAAAAATTACAAAATGCAACTACGGTTATTAGAAATTATCTAAAAAATAAAAAAATAAATTTTATAGATTTAAGAATTGCTGATAAATCAATATTTTTCACTGTTCCCAAAAAAAACATAGAGGCTGTAGAATTTTTTTTCTTAGACAAAGAAAGTGATATCAATCCTTATTACAGTCAATATAAATCACATCAGTTTGATCTTTTAGTGAATGAAAATAAATTTAAATTAACTCTTTCTAGATATGGTCTTGTTGAAATTAAAACTTCATCTCAAGATCAAGCTATTGAAATTGTAAGAAGAAGAGTTGATGAAGTTGGAACAAATGAGCCAAATATTTTAAAAAGAGGAAATAATAGAATTTTAGTTGAACTTCCGGGTTTAGACGATCCAATGAGAATAAAATCTTTATTGGGAAAAACTGCCAATCTTACTTTTAGATTTATTACAAAAGGGAGCAATGACTCATTTGGTGTTGAAACATTAAAATTTGAAGACAACACAAATGAAGCTCTAGTTAGCAAAAGAATTATTTTAAGTGGAGAAAACTTACTAGATGCACAACCACAAATGAATAATCAAACAAATGAAACTGTTGTATCATTTACACTTGATAGAGTAGGAGCCAAAAGATTTGGTAAAGCTACTCGTAAAGGAATTGGAAAGCAACTAGCTATAGTTTTAGACGGTAAAATTGTAAGTGCTCCAATTATTAGAGATGCAATAGTTAGTGGGTCAGGACAAATTAGTGGTAATTTTACTTTTCAATCAGCTACAGACCTAGCTTTACTTTTAAGATCTGGTGCTTTACCTGCGCCACTGAATATTATTGAAGAAAGAACAGTCGGTCCTGATTTAGGACAAGATTCAATTAACGCTGGAGTTTTAGCTCTTTTAATAGGTTTTTTGTTGGTAATTATTTTTATGTTTTTTAAATATAAAATATTCGGATTGATAGCCAACATAACTTTATTTGTTAATTTATTTTTTTTAGTTGGAATTCTTACGATTTTTGAAGCAACATTAACACTTCCAGGTATTGCAGGAATAATTTTAACTGTTGGTATGGCCGTGGATGCAAATGTATTAATTTTTGAAAGAATTAAAGAAGAATCTAAAAATGAAAAAAATAATATTATAGCTTTTGATATCGGTTATGTTAAATCAAAAACAGCAATATTAGATGCTAATATAACAACACTAATTGCTGCAATTATTTTATTTTTTATGGGCTCTGGCCCTGTTAAAGGCTTTTCTGTTACATTAGCAGTTGGAATATTTACAACATTGTTCTCAGTTTATTTCGTAGCACGTATGCTTACAAGTATTTACGTGGTAAGAAACAAAGATAAGGTAAATTTAATTTAGATGATTAATTTCAACAAATTCTATAAATTTTTTAATATAATTTCTTCAAGTTTGGTTCTGATCTCTATTTTATTATTGATTTTTAAAGGGCTCAACTTCGGTGTGGACTTTAAAGGCGGAACTCTAATTGAATTGAGAGCCAATGATAAAAAAATCAATGTAACAGTACTTAGAGATTCATTTAGTAATATGAATTTAGGAGATGTTAATATCAAAAAATTTGGTAATGAAAATGATTTTCTAATTAAGATTGAAAAAAAAGACACTAGCGCAAATGCCATTGAGATTATTAAAAAAGACCTAACAGAAAATATTGGTAGTTCTTTTAATTTCCGTAGAATTGAAAATGTTGGACCAAAAGTTAGTGAAGAATTGTTGAAATCTGGAATTATAGCCATAGCACTATCTTTAGCTGCAATGTTATTTTATATATGGATAAGGTTTGAATGGCAATTTAGTTTAGGAGCTATTCTAGCTTTATTTCATGATGTTATTATAACTCTTGGTTTTTTTTCATTATTTAATTTAGAAATTAATTTATCAATTGTTGCTGCTGTACTAACCATTGTTGGTTATTCAATGAACGATACTGTGGTAATTTATGACAGAGTCAGAGAAAATTTAAGAAAATTTTCTGATATTAAAATATTTGAACTTACAAACATTTCCATTAATGAAACATTATCAAGAACGATAATTACCTCTGCTACTACATTACTTGCATTGATTGCAATTTATTTGTTTGGTGGAGAAATTTTAAAAGGTTTTTCTTTGGCAATGATTATGGGTGTAGTATTTGGAACTTATTCCTCGATATATATTGCTAACCCAATACTTGTGAAACTTAGAGTTTCACAAAAAACAATTCTAAAAGAGAATTCTGAATAAAATTTAATATAAATTTTGAGCTGCTACCATTGAAAGTAACATTGGTAGAGATAATAATGTATTCGTTCTTGAAAATATCATTGCAGTTCTTGCTGATTTTGCCTTTATATCAGGCTCACACTCAACCATTCCTAAGGCTCTTTTTTGATTTGGCCAAATTACAAACCAAACGTTAAAAGCCATATATAAACCAAGCCACATACCAATACCAATAGCTGTACTTTTTCCACCACCACCTAAA
>MDTF01003333.1_pt1 | contig 11096 bp, 12 predicted proteins | sample 811191 | NCBI WGS metagenome assembly MDTF01 (sample SAMN05326649, study PRJNA326480) | marine metagenome | isolation source: seawater | place: Southern Ocean | collected 2011
CGTCAGGGTGTCTGCCAACACATCTAAATTGGGGCGAATCCTTGCGGAGGATAGGTAACCTACTGCAGCCGATATACGCAGCCTCCCCAGTTTATTCATTGGGTGTGGTCCAGCCCCGTAGCCATCAGGATCATTGGCGTCGGCGCAATAGGGGTAGCCTAAATCTTCAGCTGAATCTAAAAACGCTTGCTGTTGTTTGACCATTTCAGCGGGCGGATATCTGCGTATAGTTATTGGACCACTGTCGCCATGGTAAGTCGCATCAGGAAAATCCAAATCACGTTCTAGGCGCTTAAACCCTGGCAGTACATCTTGCCAAGTCCAGCCGGGGTTACCTTGGGCGGCCCACTCGTCGTAATCTTCAGGCATACCTCTTAACGCAATGGTAGTGTTTACCGCGGATGAACCGCCTACCACCCGGCCGCGAGGGAAACGATCTTTACGGCCCTTAGTAGGTTCATAAACAAGACCCCAATCATGATCTGAGTAGGAATTGTTGTGAGAATTTACCAAATCATTGGGCGTATCTTGCAGCCGCTCGTAGTCTGGACCGGCTTCAACTAATGCAACGTGTAAATTAGGGTCTTCTGAAACCCGTGCCGCAATGGCACAACCACTACTACCCGCACCGATAATAAGTACGTCGTAATTGCTGACTTTTTGACGATAACCCACTAAACAGCCTCCCCTAGACTAAACGTTATACAACCCTGCAGATTCATTAAACCAACTAGGTCCCTCTGATGCTAGGCTACTATCCAGTTCGATACCAAGTGTAAAATTAGGTGGCTTAACCCTGGAGAACCTGAGTGATAGCGGAAAAAAATATTACTGTTCTAATTTTGTGCGGCGGTGCCGGCACACGCATGGGTGGCTTGGATAAACCACTAGAGATGACGGAAAAAGCCGGTCTTATGCTACCCATGCTAGACCACGTCATAGCAACTCTCCCCGCTGACGCGCCTTTCCTCATAAGTGCAAATCGTAACATCAACAAGTACACCCAGCGTGGACCCGTGGTACTCGACGCGAAACTGATCGGCTCGGGGCCATTGGTGGGCATTTTAGCAGGTCTGCGTAACGCACAGACCGCTTGGCTTCTAGTCTGCCCGGGGGATATGCCCTACCTAGAGCAAGGCTGGCATGAAGCAATTCGCCAAGTTGCGGAAAAAGGTACAGGTCACGAAACTGGGGCCAGTGAAGAACAAACTGGGGAACTAGGTACGAAACTAAATACAGAAAAAGGGACAGAGAAAGGTAAAGGACTAGATGGCGTTGTCATTCAAGATGGCGCACGACTACAACCCCTGCTGTGTCTGATACGCACGTCATGCGCAGATAATTTGCAGGCCTATCTGCAGGCTGGCGAATTCAGTGTGCATAAATGGCTTGAGTCACTTCACTGCGCTACCGTTAGCTACAAAGACACTGGGCAATTTTTAAACATTAATACCCTTGCAGAATTGCGGAACAACAAAGTCTAGGTCGAACATCTAGGTCAGCACTTAGTGTGCGATGGATTAGGAAACGTGTCTATGTGTTCATCCCCAGAGCGAGGAGCAACACAGTCAAAGTCTTTTTCTATGAGAATTTGCAGGCCATCTACATCAAGCATTTCATCGCCGCCAAGGCGCACATCTGTTGACTGACTCCATTGCGCCGCAAGGTGAGCGGGCACTTTGATCACCAACTGATGCTGGCCCTGATTCAGGGCCATGCCGGCGCTCACTCGATCACCTTCTACGGATAAAACGTAACGCATGACCGAGCTGTCGGGAAAGGACGTAGATTCGATTACACTCTGTCCTTCTCCGATCATATAAGTCTCACTCATAGTGAGCCGGAGTCGAAGACTGTCGCCGAGCATACGTAATTTCATCTTGTTATTTTAATCTGTACCAATTTGTGACTGAATATAGTTTTGTATGCCGGTTTTTTCAATCAATCCAAGTTGCGTTTCTAGGTAATCCACATGCTCTTCTTCGGATTCCAGAATGTCTTTAAACAACTTACGAGAAACATAGTCACCACAACTTTCACAGTGGGCGACGCCATCGCGCAGATCTGGGAGGGCGATCATTTCCAGCGCGAGATCACATTCAAGTATTTCTTTCACTGATTGTCCGATCATTAACTTACCGAGTTCTTGCAAATTCGGCAGTCCGTCTAAAAACAAAATCCGCTCCATAAGCATATCCGCATGCTTCATTTCATCAATGGACTCTCCCATCTCATACTTAGCTAGACGCTTAAGTCCCCAGTCGTCGAGCATTTTAGAGTGCAAAAAATATTGATTGATGGCAGTTAGCTCATTTTTCAGAACCTTGTTGAGCAGAACTATTGTTTTTGGATCAAGAGTTTTCATGTCTCAAGTCTCGTATTTGGATGAAACGACAGAATGCAGAAGGATACGTGCAAAAGCAACACAATTAACCCTAAGCCATTGATTTATAACGATAATCACTCGCATTAGCGAAAGTTTCTTATGTAGCAATGAGATCACTATTAAAAAACGTATTGCAAACAAGAATGATTACCACTTAGAATAAAGTCTAGGATCAACCCAGTGGATTTCTTTATGTTCGTATGCATTTGCAACGCAGTGTCAGATCAACAAATAGCCGATGCCGTTAAAGCTGGAGCACATGATATTGAAGCCGTTCAGGAAATTTTATTGATCAGTACGGCTTGCGGTACATGCAAACCGACCGCTGAAGCGGTAATCGCCAATACGCTTTTGGAAACCGCTGCAGAGCGCAGACGATCAACCCATGCTAGCACTGCAAACTTAGTTTACGCCGCCTAAAAGCCCCTGTCGCCTAGTGCAACTTGGAACACGCTTCCCTGACTTAATCCTTTATACCCATTTCGCAGTAGCCTTGCGGCAGAGCATCCTTCGGCGCAAAAATGACACTGCCTTATAACGACGCCCATCATTGCCGCACGCCACCTAATATTCTCAACCTCAGGAAGCAACTGATTATTCAGAGTCAGCAATGTAGCCCCTCGACAACTCCAGTTGATGGAAACCCCAAGCATAAGGCGATCTGAATCTACTTAGGCTGCCCCATCAGTACTCGATCTGATCATCTACTGCATGACCGGTTTCAGGAATCAGCATAGAACGCTCAAAACTAATGACCTGATTTCCATGTTGGTTTTTACCAATTGTTTCTACAGTGACAATACCTTGGTGCGGCCTGCTGCCAGACATGCGCTTACTCAAAACCTTAGATTCTGCGTAAATGGTATCGCCAATAAATACTGGACCTGTTAAACGCACTTTATCCCAACCCAAATTTGCGATGGTTTTTTGCGAAATATCAGAAACACTCATGCCAGTAACGATGGAAATGGTAAGACAAGAATTTACCAGAACTTGGCCAAATTCTGTTTTTTCGCCATAGGCTTTATCAAAATGCAGCGGATGCTGATTCATAGTGAGCAAAGTAAACCAAGTGTTGTCTGACTCTGTAATACTACGTCCAGGCCTATGCTCGTAAACATCATCTACTACAAAATCCTCTAAGTACCGGCCATATGATTCTCTGTACCGCTGCTCCCCAACTTGTTTCGCTTTAGCAACCACACTCTTTCTCCTTTTTATGTAACCAATAGTTTGCCGTATCTTGTGCGGCCGTTAAAGCTATAGCGACAAAGCCAAGGCTAAATTTCCAGATGCTGCCCGATCCAAAACTTCGCTGAGAGATTATTGTTTGTTGCCCGCACGAGCCGCATCTATTACCGTGCACTATGAATAAAGCTCTACCAATTGATTATATAGCGCGCACTGAAGCTCAATATGCTGCCCTAGACTACCCAGTTTATCGATGGGTTGAAAATACTAAGGTCGCGCCATGGACCGCGTTAAAAAAACCATTAAGTGAGTGCAAAGTTGCGTTAATTTGCTCAGGTGGTATTTATAAAAAAGGGCAAATTGCCTTTCACTATAAAGACGACATCAGTTTTCGCATCATTGAATCTGACACAGTGCCAAGCGACCTGAGAATTACCCATTTTGCCTACGACCTGACGGCGGCGCGTAATGACCCCAATGTAGTATTCCCTGCTCAGGGACTAGAGGCATTAGCTGATGAGGGAGCAATCGGCGAACTTGCCAAAAACGCCTACACTTTTATGGGCGGTATCTATTCCAGCCGCAAAGTCAGCACTCAGCTTGCTCCAGAACTTGCTAACCGAGTTATCAAGGACGAGGTCGATGTGGTTGTGCTAGTACCGGTGTGACCCGTCTGTCACCAGTCCGTTGGACTGATTGCTAGACACCTAGAGGCGCTCGGCATCGCAACCGTTACGCTGAGCAGCGCGCGCTCAATCACCCAAGCTGTGAATCCACCGCGCGCAATTTATCTAGATTATCCGCTGGGCCAAACTGCAGGCCGTGAAGGTGATTTAGTGGAACAAAAATACGTTATGCAGCAAGCCCTTATAGCAGTGCAAGAAATGACTGAACCTGGCTCGATTAGAGATCTAGCGTTGCGCTGGGCTGAAGATGATTCTTGGAAAGACGGGGTAATGCGACCAAAAACCGCCAACAACCCGGACCCTGGGGATGACCGATTAGGTCGCAAGCCCACGCCTCAATATCAGCTCCCTGAAGATGAAAGCGTTGCTGACCCAAACTGTCCTAGCTGCGTATTTTTGAGCCCAGACGAGTAACAATAAGCAGCTGCCTCCAACTTATCAATAACTAGGTTGATAGCTAGCGTTATACCTATGATTCGCTCTGCTCGCCGGCGCTATTTGTTGAGCCGGTTGAGTCGCTCCAAGAAATCTGCGAAATCACCATGCCGCAGAGCATCAATGCACAACCCAAAAGTTCTCGTTGAGAGAGCACTTCGTCAAGCAACAATGCCCCACCGATGGCACCAAATACGGCCTCCAAGCTGAGAATAATGGCAGCATGAGAGGGTTTAGCATTTTTTTGCGCTACGACCTGCAAAGTATACGCAACGCCCACGGTAATTATGCCGGCGTAAATAAGTACTCCCACTGCATCTACTACAGCATCAACAGTTGTGACTTCTAATACGGCGGAGACGCAAAGCGCCAAAACGCCGCAAATAAGAAACTGCCCAAATGCCAGTAGCAGCGCTGGAGCCCGTTTAATAAAGTGATCAATAGCCAATATGTGAGCAGCCCAAAATACCGCGCCCAGCAACTGCAGGCCGTCGCCGTACCCCATACTCAGGCCTTCTTTTACACTAAGAAGATACAACCCTACTGCGGCCAAAAAACAACCTAGCCACGTGTTCAGGCCGGTTTGGTATTTTAAGATTAAACCCAAAATCGGCACGATAACCATATATGTACCGGTAATAAAACCCGCATTAGAGGCAGTGGTGTATAGGAGGCCTACTTGCTGCAGCGAACCCGCAGTAAAAAGTATGGCGCCAAGCACACCACAACCCAACCAAAGAGAACGGCTATCAGATACATCGAAGGGTGTTCGCTTATGCATAAAATAGATCACGGGTACGAGGCTTACTGCACCCAATAAAAATCGCAGGCCAATAAAGGCGTAGGGGCCCAGATAGCTCATACCCATCACTTGTGCTACAAACCCAAAGCCCCAAATGGCTGCGGTTATCAGTAGCAATAAATTTGCGATGGCAGCTTTGCTCATAACCAAATCCAATTATTAAAACGTGGATAGCAGGATACTGGACGGTCTTAGCGCCTAGCGATGTTCAAAACAATAAGGACAATTAGCTGATGCGGCGGGTGTGGCCCGTTGTTTGCCAGTCAGATCGAGGCGACTCACACTCGCCAGACGCGAAATGTACAGAGATAGAGCGCCTAAATCCCGTACTTTTATTGCGCCCAGAACCGTGCGCTAACAACGGGTGAAATAATACCGTATCTCCTGGTTGCATTTCCACATGCTGGCGCTGGTCTAGGTCCACATCCGATAAGCCAAAGAAACCACTATTGAGGAACTCCCAGTCTGGCGTGTCGTGAGACAACAAGCCATTACGATGTGAGCCAGGTATCACACACAGACAACCTGACGCTCTTGTAGCGGGCAAAATTGCAGTCCACGCAGCAATAATTTTGTTTGCTGGACGTAATTTGAAATAACGTAAGTCCTGGTGCAGGGGGTGTCGCCCGTCAACTTGCGGAGGCTTATTGAACACATTGCTGGTAAGCGAATAGATGGATGGTCCGATAATACTTTGAATAGCGCTTAGCAATTCTGGATGTTTTGCATAATCAAACAACACTCGGTCGTCTTCTAAACAAAAAAGCTTGTTCACCCCATGTAACTTAGTTTCAGGTTCTAAGGCACCCTTCACAACCATCACGTCGCTCATCACTTTCATGGCGCCTGACAGTGCAGCCTGCCCTTCTACTATGGAGAGAAAACGTTGGTTGTAGATATCTAGTGACTTGGGATCGATTAGTTTAGGCAACAGCAAATAGCCATCCAATACGTATTGTTGCAGTTGTTGTTCTGTTAAATCCACTTTACGCCCTCAGTCGTTTAGCTCCCAAGCAACTGAGTTGCGACCCTCTCGTTGCAACCTCTCCGGGCTAATACTAGGTCATCAGACTCTACTTGTAGAGGGTAAATTTAGACACCACGTTACAACTCAGACCGCTGATGAGGAGAAACAAGATGCTCAAATGAACGAAGAAAAACATTAGTGCACTGGCAAACGCTAACCAAAAAAAAGGAAAGACGAGACGAGGAAGGAGGTATTCTGTAAGCTGGCTAGGTATTCCTAGCCAGTTTTTGAGGGCTTATCTAGCCTTTAGCCGCCAAAGTCATCGAACGCAATGTTCTCTTGCTCAACACCGAGGTCTTCAAGCATATTTTGCACTGCTTGCGCCATCATTGGCGGTCCGCACATGTAAAATTCGCAATCTTCGGGGCTCGGGTGGTTCTTCAAATAGTTCTCAAAAACCACGTTATGGATAAAGCCGGTGTAACCATCCCAATTATCCTCTTCGAGAGGATCGGATAGCGCGATCTGCCAATTAAAATTCTCGTTATCTGCTGCAAGTTGGTCGAATTCTTCTTTATAGAACATTTCTTTAAGAGAACGCGCGCCATACCAATAGCTCATCTTTGTAGTAGTGCCCTTCCGCTTCAGTTCGTCAAAAATGTGCGATCTGAGAGGAGCCATACCTGCGCCACCACCAATCCAAATCTTCTCGGCAGGCGTATCTTTCACGAAGAAATCGCCGTAAGGGCCAAATACGGTCAGTTTGTCGCCTTCCTTAAGGTTGGCTACATAAGAGGTCATGGCGCCAGGAGGCAAGTGATCCATTCTTGGAGGCGGCGGAGACACACGAATGTTGAACTTCAATATACCGCGCTCTTCAGGGTAGTTAGCCATGGAGTACGCACGAATAGTCGTGTCTTTCACATCAGACTTCAGGCCCCAAAAATTAAACTTATCCCAATCCTCACGATATTCCTCTTGAACATCGATACTGGACCACTCCATATTATAAGGAGGCACTTCTAGCTGTACGTAACCTCCTGCTCTAAAGGCTACATCGGCGCCTTCAGGCAGCTTTAGATTAAGCTCTTTAATCATCGAAGCAACGTTAGGATTAGAAGTCACTTCACACTCCCAACGCTGGACGCCTAATGCATCATCGGGCACTTCAATTCTGAGATCCTGCTTTACAGCCACCTGACAAGATAAACGCCAATCATCGCTGATTTCGCCGCGATTGAAATGGCCTTCCTCTGTCGCAAGTATGCTACCGCCGCCTTCCGTTACTCTGCAACGACATTGGGCACAAGTACCGCCACCGCCACAAGCGCTGGCAAGAAATATGCCCTTAGCCGCCAAGGTACTCAGCAACTTTCCACCAGCAGGTACTTCTACCGACTTAGACGGGTCGTCGTTAATTGAAATCGTTACATTGCCTGAACTCACTAACTGCGAGCGAGCAAACAAAATCATGCCTACTAATGCTAAAACCATGGCAGTAAACATTAGGACGCCAAGTAAGATCGTTGTATCCAGCATAACTAACTCCTAGATGTCGATGCCGCCGAAGGACATAAAGCACATGCTTATTAGTCCAACGGAAATGAACGTAATTCCCAGTCCGCGCAAACCATCTGGCACGTCACTGTACTTCAACTTCTCTCTAACACCGGCCAATGCGGTTATAGCCAAGGCCCAACCAACCCCTGCACCAAGGCCAAATACTACGCTTTCGCCAAAGGTTTGATCTTGGTCAATCATCATTAATGAGGCGCCCAAAATAGCACAATTCACTGTTATTAGAGGCAAAAACACACCTAATGCGTTGTACAAAGCTGGGACATAACGATCTAACACCATTTCTAGAATCTGCACGATTGCGGCAATAACACCGATGTATGAAATCAAGCCCAAAAAGCTTAAATCGACATCTGGGAACCCTGCCCATGCCAGCGCTCCATCGCGCAAAAGCAGATTGAAGATCAAATTATTCACCGGCACGGTAATGGCCAACACAGCAACTACTGCGACACCAAGGCCAAAGGCCGTAGAAATTTTCTTTGATATGGCAATAAACGTGCACATGCCTAAAAAGAACGCTAGGGCCATATTTTCAACGAATACAGCACGAACAAATATGCCTAAATAATGTTCCATGACTAGATTGCTTCCTTATATTGCCCATTTGGCGCAATTTCATATTCAGGAGCTTCTACTTGATCTGTCTTCCAAGCGCGAATAGCCCAAATGAACAAGCCAATAATAAAAAAAGCACTTGGCGCGAGTAACAACAAACCGTTAGGAACATACCAGCCACCGTTAGCAACAGTAGGTATAATTTCGAATCCCATCAAGGTGCCGGAACCAAGTGGTTCTCTAATGAGCGCAACACCAATCAAAATGACACTGTAGCCTACTGCATTACCAAAACCGTCTAACGCAGAAAGCCAAGGACCATTTTGCATAGCAAACGCTTCGGCGCGGCCCATGACAATGCAGTTTGTGATAATCAAGCCAACGAAGACTGACAAACTCTTGGAGATGTCATATGCGACGGCTTGAAGTACTTGGTCAACGATAATTACCAATGAGGAAATAATCGTCATCTGCACGATGATACGAATGTTTGTGGGTACTCTATTCCGCACCAGCGAAACCGCCAGATTAGACATTGTGGTAACAAATATAACTGCAATGCACATAACTAAAGTGGTAGACATATTTATTGTCACCGCCAAAGCAGAACAAATCCCAAGAACCTGCAGTGCAATGGGGTTATTGTTAAAAATTGGGTCGATTAAGACTTCTTTTTGCGATGCCATGATTTATCCCTGTGCCACACCGTTGATTTTGAGTTTCTGAATGTAAGGACCAAAGCCCAACTCGCCGCTCCAGAAGTTAACTAAGTTTTCAACGCCGCGCGTTGTAAAGGTCGCACCAGAGAGCGCATCTACTTCATAGCTTGCCGCAGCGCTATTGCTCGGAGAACGTTGCTTAACTAAGCGCACGCTTGGGTCACCTAGGTCGTCATAGAGACGCACACCCTGCCAGCGTTTCTTCCACTTAGGATTGTCCACTTCACCGCCTAGTCCTGGCGTTTCTTTGTGTGCATAAAATCCCAGGCCCGAGATCGTGCTCAAGTCGCCGTCCAAAGCCAAATATCCATATAACGTGCCCCACAACCCATAGCCGCGCACTGGAATAACCAGTTTCTCTATGCCTGCGCCATTGGTCTTAATATAGACCAAAGATACGTTCTCCCTTCGTCGCAGCGTCGCAATGTCTTCGTCTGAACTCAAAGAAATAGAGTTAGCTGCGTCACCTGCTGCCTTAATTGGGTCGTAGGCTTGCAGGTCGATACCATTTACGTACTCGCCTGTTTCTAAGTTAACTGCCCGTACCGTAAATTCAGCGAACAGTTGCTCAATGGTTTTACCCTCCGCGGACTCTGTAGCATTTGAGGCCAACAGCCCCGCTGCACGCAGAATGTTTTTCTTTTGATCTAACTCTTTATTGAGCTTTTGGATTGGCTTTAACGCAACCGCCAAGCCTGAAACGATAATTGAACAAACTAAACAAAGGAATATCGCTATGAAAAACGTATTCCCTAAACTGTCTTTATCTAATTTAGCCACGTGCCAGTCTCCTCTTGATATTCGCTTGCACCACAACGTGGTCTATCAAAGGTGCGAATAAATTACCGAACAAAACCGCCAACATCATACCTTCAGGAAATGCGGGGTTAACGACGCGGATTAGGAGACACATAAAACCTATTAAGATTCCGTAGAACCAACGGCCATCGTTGGTCATAGAGGAAGAAACCGGATCTGTCGCCATAAATACTGCACCGAATGCCAGTCCACCCAATACCAAATGCCATTCGAAAGGCATGGTGAACATTGGATTTGTTGAGTCAATTGAATTGAACAGAGACGCGGTTAAGAAAGCGCCTAAGAAAACACCCGCCATCACTCTCCAAGAAGCGATGCGAGTTGCGCAAAGAAGCACACCGGCAATCAAAATTGCCAACGTTGAAGTTTCGCCCATAGAACCGGGCATATAACCAATAAACGCGTTCCACCACTCTACGCCAACACCGGCTTCGCCATCTAGGACCCAGCTTCCTAATGGCGTTGCTTGAGTCCACCCGTCAACAGCAACCCATACCGCGTCCCCAGACATCTGTGCTGGGTAAGCAAAGTATAAGAATGCTCGGCCTGTTAATGCTGGGTTTAGGAAATTTTTGCCAGTACCGCCGAAAACTTCTTTACCAATTACAACGCCAAAAATAACGCCAATTGCAGCCATCCAAAGTGGAATTGAAGGCGGTAAGGTTAAAGTAAAAAGAATGGAGGTAACAAAGTAGCCTTCGTTAACTTCATGACCGCGCTTTGATGCAAACCATATTTCAAAAATAATACCTGCCACAAAGACCGTGACGTAAAGAGGGATAAAGTATGCAAGGCCATGAACAAGGCAGTCGAAAACGCTGTTCGGGTCAAAACCAACTAAGCCGTTAATCAAAATGCCGCGCCAATTAGCAACTTCACTTTGCCCCAATGCCTGCATGGCTTCGTTGGCATTCAGGCCAACAAAATAGCTACCCACGAATACTGGAATGAATGC
>MDTF01000997.1_pt1 | contig 11092 bp, 8 predicted proteins | sample 811191 | NCBI WGS metagenome assembly MDTF01 (sample SAMN05326649, study PRJNA326480) | marine metagenome | isolation source: seawater | place: Southern Ocean | collected 2011
CATTGCCCTAAGTCGCCATAAAAGAGAAAGATTTGCCGACCTACCAGTTACAAAAACCGACCTTGGAACATTTTTTAGCTCTACAGAGTTCAGGTTCAACACAGTTGGATTGAATGTCAGCGTCCGCAATGTGACTGTTCAGATGATCAACACGCACCCGCAGCGAATGTCTGCTTCCCGCCCTTGGTGTTCTTCGCTGCTAATGCGGTATGCGAAGAGCAGCCATTCGTCGCAAATCATCCAAGGCCGGCTTGGTCCGCACTGTGTCAGTTCGTACATGGTGCAGCGAATGTCACGGCATCCTGAACCGGCCGTTCGTGGTCCGTGCAGCTAACGGCGGTTCCGAGCCCACACTGTGAATTCATTTTTCGTGCTGCGTGCGCTCGCAGCATCGGAATTGCTGCAATATCCGAGTCCACTATGTCGCGATGCAGTGTAAGAGCCAGCCCTTCGTTCCGCTTGCTGCGAGAGTATGGTGGTGAAGGATTAAGTTGCTGACCTTGCTAGCGTGCGCGGTTTACTCATTCTGCCGCCCTTAAGTCAGACAAACAAATCCACTTTCTCGAACTTGGTGACGTCGATGATACCGAGGTCTGATATCCGGATTTCGGGGATCACCACCAGTGCCAACAGAGAGTGCTGCATGTAGGCGTTGTTTAATTTACACCCACATTTCTCCATCGCTGATACCATCGCGTCGGCTTTGTCGGCGACGACTTCGGCGCGTTCGTCCGACATCAACCCAGCAATCGGAAGCTCAACCGTTGCCAATTCTTTGCCTTCTGAGAACACTGTGATGCCACCACCGATTTTTCCCAGATGATTGGCAGCGGCAGCCATGTCTTCTTTGTTTGTGCCGACAACAATCATGTGGTGACTGTCATGCGCAACGGTTGAGGCAACAGCACAGGGTTTATCATACCCAAATCCGGAGACAAATCCGTTCACCACACCGCCGGTTCCCTTGTGACGTTCAACCAATGCAATCTGGCAAACATCGTTTTCGCCATCCATTTGCACCAAACCGTTTTGAACCTTCAAATCAGCCTCAAGCGCCCGCGTTGGTGCCTGATTTTCGATCACCCCAATAACACGTGCGCGCACTTCTGTTGCGCCTTCTGGAGCGAGGATGTGGAAATCTTCTTCTGAGAGTTTTTTGCCGAGATTAACTGTATTCTTGGCGAAATCAGGATAATGCGCTTCTGGAATGTCTGCTGTTAGAACCCCGTTCTCAGCCAAAACTTCACCTTGAGCGATGACCAGTTCAATCGGAAGGGTCGGCAAGTCAGAGGTCAGGATGATATCAGCGCGACGGCCAGGTGCTATCGAACCCATATCGCGTTCCATCCCGAAATGCTGGGCTGTGTTCAGGGTTGCCATCTGGATGGCGGTGATAGGTTTCACACCCTGCGCAATGGCGTGTCGCAGAACGCGGTTCATATGCCCGTCGTGTACCAAAGTGCCAGAATGGCTGTCATCAGTGCACAGAACAAAATTACGCGGGTCCATGCCGTCTTCGGTCACGGGTTTAATCTGTTCGGCTACGTCGTACCAAGCGGACCCAAGGCGCAACATTGCACGCATACCTTGGCGAATGCGCGCTACGGGGTCTTCTTTGCGGGTGCCTTCGTGATCATCCGCCGGACCACCAGCGACATAACCGTGGAACATCAACCCAAGATCGGGTGACGCATAATGCCCACCCACGGTTTTATTTGCGCGCTGCGTCGCGCCAATCTCGCCAATCATTTTAGGATCGTTCATCGCGACACCCGGGAAGTTCATCATCTCGCCTAGACCACAGGCCTGTGGCCAGCTCAGGGCCTCGGTTACATCTTCGACGCTGAATTCAGCGCCCGCATTTTCCAATCCGGGTGCAGAGGGCACACAGGACGGCACCTGAACCTGAACATTGATTGGCAAGCTGGATGCATCGTCGTGCATCAGACGGACACCAGGAAGACCCAACACATTGGCAATTTCATGTGGGTCGATAAACATTGATGTCGTGCCATGTGGGATCACCGCACGGGCAAACTCCGTCACTGTGACCATACCGCTTTCAACATGCATATGAGCATCACACAGGCCCGGCACCATGTAACGGCCATTGGCCTCAATGATCTTGGTTTGATCGCCGATTGCATGGCTGGCATCTGGGCCCACATAAGCGATGCGACCCGCTGCGATGGCGATATCTATATCCGGAATGATCTCACCCGAATATACGTTCACCCATTTCCCCCCACGCACAACACTGTCCGCAGGGGTTCGTCCCATCGCGACATCAATCAATAGCGTGGCGGATTCAGTCCAAGTTGGAATAGACATGTTTGATCTCCTAAATATAGCCGATTCCGGATTGGTACCGTGTTAGCCAAGTGCGTTGGTTACATGTCGGCGGGATATACGCCCGACATAATGGAAAAATTGGGGATCCGTTTGAAGCGATCCAACCATCGGCGGATAGCAGGATAATCTATTAGCGAAACGTCGCCATCTTCACTAAGTATGACGTAAGGAAAGCACGCTACATCTGCGATGGTTGGGTGTGTCGCTGAGCATAGCCAATCGTCCCCAGATTGTTCGGCAAAATACAAATGCTTATCCAAAATGCGGAACAATCGGTGTGCGTCTTTCCGACACGCATCAGCATCAATATGATGATAAAGCATCGTATCATGCAACCGTGCAGCAGAGGCCGACGCTGTGATCTCATGAGCAAAGGCCAGCCATTGCGATATTTGCCCAAGCTGCGCGGGCGAACTGGCCGGATACCATTGTCCTGTCGTATCATACTTGGCCGCGAGATACACCAAAATGGACTGTGCATCGCGCAAAACCAGCCCGTCATCTTCGATTACCGGGATTTGACCCAAAGGGTTGATTTTGAGGAATTCCGCAGATTTGTGCTGTTTTCCTGGGTAGAAATCGATCTTCTGAGCCGTGTATCCAAGCTCCAGAAATCCCATCAACAACCGCAGTTTATAACAGTTTCCCGAGAGCTCGTAGTCATATAATTTGATCATTGTCATTTCTCACAAATCTAAAATGAGTCGACCGGATTTGGCCCGAGAAACACAAGTCATAATGGCATCACCAGCAGATTTCTGGCCTTCGGCAAGATAGACATCATGGTGATCAACGTCGCCTTCAATCAGGCCAACTTTGCATGTTCCACAGGCCCCTTGCTCGCAAGAGCTGGGCACGTTGACGCCATTTTCGCGTAGAACTTCCAGAATTGTTTTGCCCGAGGGCACGTCAAACGTTAGCGCAGATCGCGCCAGCTCAATCGTGAATTCGGCGCTCTTGTCGATTTCTGTATCGTTCTTGAAGTACTCGAAATGAACCGTTTCTTCTGGCCAACCGTTTTTAGTTGCAATTTCCCGTGCCGAGGACAGCATTGGACCCGGACCACAAATATACAAGTGAGTAGCAAATCCTGGGGATTTCAAAACGTCATTCAAGGTCGCGTTGGTCTCGTTGGGGGTCAGTCCCTTATGTAAAGTGACTGTATCTCCGAGTGCGGCAATCGTTTCTTTGAAAGCAACATAATCATCAGACTGAACGAAGTAATGAAGCCCAAAATTCAGGTCCATATTATGCAAGGTTTGCGACATGGACAAAAGTGGAGTGATCCCGATTCCACCCGCGACCAAAATGGTTTTGAGAGCGTCGCGGCGCAAAGGGAAGTTGTTGCGCGGCGCGGATGTTGCGATCACATCGCCAACAGCGACGTTGTCGTGAATGTTGACAGATCCGCCGCCACCGCTAACCTCACGCTTTACACCGATTGAATAATACCCAGTTTCGCCCGGTCCATTGGTAAGGGAATATTGACGTACCAAACCGTTTTGAAGGTGGAGGTCGATGTGGGCACCCGGCTGATAGGCGGGCAATGCCCCCTTGATACTCTCAAGGCGTAAATTCACAATCCCTTCGGCGGTTTCGGTTTTAGCCACCACACGCAACCGCAGCTCTGCGCGCCGACCGGTTTCAGGAACAACGGAATAGTCGGGCGGATCTTCGGATGCCTTTGGCAGCGTCACCTCCATGGTTTCAGGAATGGGCATATCCTCCATCTTTACTTCGATGGCATCGCGCAATTCTTGCAAGCGCTCATCATAATCTCGCAGCGCGCTAATCTTGTCGTCGCCTTCAAGATCGCGGTTCAAAAGGCCTCGGATAACTGATTTGCAACTGTCCTGAGGTTGGACATGGAAAATGGCTTTCGTGCCATCAGCGTCGATTACAGTGACCGCACCGTTGGCTTCTGTTGCCATATTGCGGTCAGCACCAAAGTCGAAACTGGCCAGCTCACTTTGCACGAAATCATATCGGGCATTAATCGGCACAGCCCGCAGTACGGTAAATGTGTCAAAGCCATCCAATGCCGGAGCGTCACCTTCAGCCTTTTCACCGGCCCAGATCATTCCATATGCTTCTTGAACGGGGTATGTGAAATTGCAAATTTTGCGAGCTGGTGCATCGGCTGGGTGAGCAGGAATATAGGTGCATCCTGCAGTTCGGTTCGCGTAGCGCCAAGCGTGATAGCGGCAGACCAGCTCACTGCCATCATTGATCCCGATAGACAGGCGAACGCCGCGATGCAGGCAGCGGTTTTCCCAAACGTTGACATAGCCATCATCTGCACGCCAAACCGCAAACTCTCGTCCCAACAATTGTGCATGGCATACGTGGCGTTCGACCGCATCTGTGCTTGATGCAATCGGATACCAATTGCTGTGTAATTCTGATGTCGTCATAATAAATCCTTAAGCCGCTGGAATGGCACCATAGGTGACAGCGTGATCCTGAAGCCAACGTCGATAGATGATGGACATCTGGTCGGCGCGAATGGGGGTTTCGGCACGGGGTTCCAAAGGCAAGCGTTTGGGTGTCTGGTTTTCCAGAATGGGTTTATCCTGGCCAAAAATAACCTGCATGAACCAGCGGAGTGTTACCTCGTCCATGTCTTCCTTGAAATAGCACAGCAAGTTGTGAACGATGCATTCTTCCTGGTTAACAGGTTGAATAAACAACACAATAAAGTCTTTCTGATCCCCAAGTGCCGGATTGGTTTTGTAGAGCCCGACAATGTAAGGGCGAAAAATTCTGTACATGTAATGCACGTCAATACCACCCTTCGCAGAAGGCGAAGCAATCGGCTGAAAGAACTGCGCATCCGTGGCAAGCACTTCGTCGTCTTCGGTGATAACCACCTTATACGGAATGACCTCGGTGTGGGGCTGTTCACCCAACCAACCATCATGAACGAAGGGGAAATGCCCCATATCGATGAAATTCTCGACAACACGTAAACCGGATGTTCGAACCCCAATTGCGCCACCTGAAACCAGAAAACGCTCGCTGTCACGGGCCTCGGGGATATCGATGACTTCTCCCTTAGGAACCCCAAGACACGTCCAAAGGCAGCCATAGCGCTCGCGTACAGGCAGATCCGTGTCCGAACCAACCCTTGCAGCAGTCCAATTGCCATCTGATCCGGGGCGAATGGTGATTGCACACTCCATCAAGGTCGTAGTTTGTTCTTGACCTATTTGAAGCTGTTCAAGTGTTGCTATCGGATGCCAGTCCGTTAGTAGGAATTCGTCATGACATGCCATGTGATGGTTCCTTTCGTTCGGTTGTCCAATTTCTTTAGCCTTGTATTCAAATCCGCTGCGTTATTCACGCAAGTACGGAATACCCAGTTTTTGCGGCTGCCCAGAGCGCGTCCGCATAACAACGAGCAAAATAAGGGACGCAGCATAGGGCAACATAAGAAAGAACTGATAGGGGATCGCCACCCCAAGCCCTTGAGCGTGCACGGCAACGCTGTCCAGTATAGCGAAGACCAGAACAGCCAGCATTGTACGGTACGGACGCCAATTTCCCGCGATCACCGCCACAAGGGCAAGCCATCCCCGACCACCTGAAATATCGGGTCGGAACTGATCTGCGAAAGCCAACATAAGCGCGGCACCGCCCAATGCTGTCATTGCGGATCCGAACAATACAGCCGCATATTGACGGCGCGCAACGGACAGTCCTTTGGCATCCAGAAACTGAGGGTTTTCGCCAGCGGCACGGACTTCCAAACCAAATGTGGTTTTGCGCAACGCAAAGGCAATCATGATGACAAACACAAATGCAAGGTAAGTCAGCAAGTGTTGATTGAACAATATCGGTCCGATCACCGGAATATCTGACAGCAAGGGTATTGGCAGGGTATCTACGGTGTCATAGCGTGGTGGATTGCGCCCGCCCGTATAGCTGCGAAACCAGAACAGGGTTAATCCACCCGCCATAAGGTTGAACCCCAGACCGGTTACGAAATGATCAACGCGCAATGTGACGGTCATGAACCCAATCAACAATCCGACCATAAGCCCCGCAGAGAGTGCCACAAGGCATGACAGCAAGGGCGAGCCTGTCACCGTCATGCAAATATAGGTCGCAAGACAACCACATAACATTGTCCCTTCCACACCCATATTCCAGACACCAGCACGTTCAGTTACCAGTTCACCCATGGCTGCCAGCATGATCACCGCAGAGATACCAACGGCTGCTGTCATGATCGAAATCAATACCGTGGGGGTAAATAGCTCAATCATGTTCTGCCCGTTCATATTGGATTTTGTATCGCACCAACACAGAGGCACAAAGGAAAAGCAGCAAGATGATCCCCTGCATGGCCGGCACCACTGCGGGCGGTACGTCAGACAAAACGCTCATGTACAACGAGCCGTTCGCTAAGGCCCCAAAGGCAAGAGCGGCGACCAACGCACCAAACGGATTTAGGACGCCAATCATTCCAACGATGATGCCTGTATATCCCAACCCCACCAGAAGATCCGCTTTCAGACGGTAGTTCACTCCAAAAATTTCAGACACACCTGCAAGTGCCGCCAAGCCGCCGCTGATGAACATAACCATGAAGACTGTACGGGTGACGTTTGTGCCTTTGAAGCGCAACGCGTTTGGATTGAATCCCAGTGCGCGCAATTCAAAACCAAGAGGTGTCTTTTCGATCAAAACATAGCAAAACACGGCTGCAACCAGCGCCAAGATGAATCCGATGTGAAGCTTTGTGGCAGCATGGAGAAACGGCAGATGAAAGTTCTCCGCCAATGCTGGCGTCTGATGATATGCCGTTGTACCTGCTTCAGTCCAAGGGCCACCACCAAGCAAGTATGACAGGAAATAGATCACCACGTAATTCAGCATCACGGTTGAGATGATTTCATTGACCTCAAAGCGGGTCCTAAGCCAACCGGCAAAACCGGCCAACAAACCGCCAAGAACAATTGCTGTGATAATAACAACCGGAACGGCAATTATTGAGGGGGCATCACCCAACATAAGGCTGACCCAGTATCCCGCCATCGCGCCAACAAAGACCTGACCTTCCTGACCGATGCTCCAGACCTGAGCGCGGAAGGCAATGACCGTTGCCAAACCTGTAAAGATCAGTGGCGTAGCTTTGGTCAGGCTTTGCAACATCGCTTCATTGCTTCCGAAAGCGCCTTCGAACAAAGCGCCAAAACCTTCGGCGACATCACCCCCACTGGTGTAAATCAGCAGCGCAGAGACCAAAAAGCCAAGCAAAAGGGCCAGGCTGTAGGCGACAATTTGGGCCATCCACGTCGGTGACGCAGTGCGTTTCATCGTGATCATGCGGCTTGCACCTGACGCTGCCCGGCCATCAACAGACCGATTTCTTCAACAGATGTAGTGGCGACATCGACCACCCCCATCAATTGCCCTTCAAACATGACTCCGATCCGGTCGCACAATAACAAAAGGTCCTCCAATTCCGTTGAAGCCAGCAGAACTGCAACGCCTTCATCCCGCTTTTGCAGAACCTTCTTATGGATGTATTCGATCACGCCAACATCCAGCCCACGGGTCGGTTGATTGGCCAATAAAACTTTGGTTGCCAAACGCAGTTCGCGTGCGAGAATGATACGTTGTGCATTCCCGCCTGATAGTGACGCAGCAGGTGTTTCCCGCGACGGCGTAGAAATTTGAAAGTCACTGATTTCCTGATCCGCGAATGCATTCATCTTTTTTCGGTTGAGCAGTCCAGATTGCGCGAATTCATCGCGGTGGTTGCCAAGGATCATATTCTCCGCGATTGAGAATTGCGGAACCAGACCCTGAGAATATCGATCTTCTGGAATATGCCCCAATCCAATTTCCATGATGTTTTTCACGCCAAGGTTTGTAATATCTTGACCGTCCAGCGTTACGCGCCCGGCGTTGGGGGTTCTGATGCCGGCGATAATTTCCATCAGCGGATTTTGCCCGTTGCCTGCGACAGCCGCGATCCCAACGATTTCACCAGCATGAACGCTTAGGGATATATCCGCCAAATCCTGTTTCTGACCTGCCCCCGCCACCGAGACACTTTCAAGCACCAGTCTTGGTGTATCGATAACGCGACTCTTGCGAACTGGAACTTCCAGGTCGCGCCCGACCATCATGCGCGTCAATTCTTCGCGCGAGGTGTCTTCGGGTCTGCGTTCACCAGCAATCTGCCCCTGACGCAAGACAACAACCCGATCTGATTGCATCACCTCATCAAGTTTATGGGTAATTATGATCAAGCCAATACCATCGGCCTTAAGCTTGTCGATGATCTTGAAAAGCTTCTTTGAATTCTCGACATCAAGGGTCGCAGTCGGTTCATCCAGAATGAGCAGATCAACTTCGAAGTATAGCGCCTTTAAAAGCTCAACCCACTGCTGCTCACCGACAGAGAGATCCTGTACCGATACGTTCGGATCTATCTCGATGCCGTAGTGGGCACACAGCGTGTTCAGTTTTTTCTCGGCCTCGGCATGCGGTACCAAGAATGACTTGTTGGAGCCGATGATAATGTTCTCAAGCACCGTAAAATCAGGCACCAAAACAAAATGTTGATGAACAAGTCCGATCCCCAGACGAATAGCGTCCATCGGTGACTTTAGATTGGTCTTGGCTCCTTTAAACAAAATCTCTCCGCGGTCAGGCAGATAAAACCCTGTCAGGCAAGCGGACAAAGTTGATTTCCCAGCCCCGTTTTCGCCGAACAAACACAGTAATTCTCCTGCCGAAACGGACAGGTTGATATCGTGATTTGCACGAACGGAGCCAAAGGATTTTCCTAAACTCTTTGTTTCTATCACCGGAATCGACATGAGAAACTTTCCATGGTCAGAGATGGCCCAATGTGGGCCATCCATAGTTCTTAATGAGTAGTCTTAGTCTGACGTTGGGACAGACAGATCAACTGGGATCACTAATTCGCCTGATGTAATATCAGCCGATAGACCCGAAATCTTGGCTTTCAGGTCATCTGAAACCCGTGACTCATAGTCATGATACCCGGACAATCCAGTTCCACCGTCAGCCATGGATATCCAGTTTTCCACGACGTTACCGTCATAAGGTGTGCCGTTGGATGCGTGATCGTACCAAGTATCGATCACCCATTTGATGTCTTCAGACCACGACATAGTCGCGCTGGCCACAACCGATTGAGGTGAGTTTATCGCCTGATCAACATAGTTGCCGTAACACATGATCCCTGCTTTTTCACAGGTTTCAAAGCTTTCCACTAACTGGAAAATCTGGTCCGCACCCGCAGCGATTTGTGCATTGGTGAACTGTTCTGCTTTTGCAGGATCATACCAGCTTTCGATGAAGGCCACTTTGCGCTGAACGTCAGCGTTTACTGAACTCGCGCCCGCAAAGAAACTGTTGATCTGATCGTTAACGTCCTCGGATGGGAACTGGCCAACAACTCCAATAACATCTGACTCTGTCAATTCGCCAGCCATTACACCCAGCAAGTACGATGGCTCGTGAAGGCGCTTGTAGGCCCAGTAGGCGTTGCCGCCCAACCCTTCATTGCCGGATCCAACCAGAACAAATAGGATCTCTGGATACTTTACTTGCAATTCTTTGACCTGATCAGAATAGGTGCTGTGGCCCCAAATGATCTGATATTGGCCTGATCGCGCAAACAGGTCCATGGCATTCCCAGCTTCTTCGCCCCAAGCACCGTTTACATTTTTATAGCTGATATCCAAGTCATGCGGAGACGCCTCAATCGTTGCTTCCAGGTCGCGCAGGAACGTGCCGTCCCATGCGGCCTCTGGCCCAGTCGACAACAGCACACCAATGCCAAGCGTTGTTGGCGCTTCGGCAAAGGCAACTGTTGCTGTAGTCGCCAGCATTGCGGCGGCTATCGATATTCCCTTAATATAGGTCATTGTTTCTTCTCCCTAAGTGATTAAATTCCAGTTGTTCGGCTCAGCCCGAGACGAACAAACCCAGATCGAAATTCCATCGACCAAGCATCCGCCGCGATATGTTTTTCGCGACGTGGATGAAGTGGCACCAATTTTGGCAGCTGGCTTTCCACGACACCCTTGTCTTCTGCGTTGACCGCTGTTTGAAACTCAAGCAAATCGGCAACGGGCTGATCATGATCATAGTCGCGGGCCAGCGTGATAAATATTTTTGATGTCGTCGGATCAATTGGGCAAATACAGTCGAATATCACCAGGTTTTGTGCGTCCGGGTTTCGGATGCAAAGTTCCGATGAAAACGGGTAAGTGTATTTGTAGCCATAGCTCATAGGTGTAACCTTACCGCTTTTATCCTCAAACGTATCGCGGTCCAACTGATTATAGGTGAACGTTCTGTTAAGGCCGGTGTCGGTTTTCTCTACCTGATAGCGCTCAATCAACGTGTCGTTCGGATTTCCGAACGTCCCAGCGTGGATGAAGGACAGATGTGCCACGTCATTGAAATTCTCGGCATGCCGTCCTGGAGACGCATCCCAAACAGCTGAATCCATTGGGGCAACTTGGTATGTGTCATCGCTTAACTGCGCCCAATTCGGCAGATCAATTGCAGGTTCACCGCTTAAGCATACCCAGATGATCCCGTATTTCTCGGCCCAGCTAAGAGTTTCCAGTCGAATGGAATCGCAATTATCACGATGTGGCTCTGACGCTGGCACCCGCTCGCACTGTCCGCTGCTGTCAAATTCCAGCCCGTGATACGGACAAACAAGCGAATCCCCTTTCATCCA
>MDTF01006355.1_pt1 | contig 11089 bp, 12 predicted proteins | sample 811191 | NCBI WGS metagenome assembly MDTF01 (sample SAMN05326649, study PRJNA326480) | marine metagenome | isolation source: seawater | place: Southern Ocean | collected 2011
AAACTGGCATTGGTTGGTGTTAATAATCTGCCCCGCGATCTTCATTGCTTCTATGTACATGCCAATGCGTTCTGGCGGCTCTGGGTAGGACATTCCGATAGCCTTCATTTCTGCTTCCGCCCACCCGGCGCCGAGACCGGCTTCAAACCTTCCTTCGGCTGCTTGTTGCACAGACAGTGCACCTTGGGCAAATTCCACCGGAGATCGGAACAGATTGTTGCAAAATGAACTGGTTATTTTTATCTTGCTCGTGCTGCAGGCCATCTGTGTTGCAGCGACGAACACGTGGGGATAAAGATGATCCGTTACCCAAAAGTGGTCGGATGCACAGACCCCGTGCCATCCCGCATCCTCCATTTCTTTTGCCCACCTACCAGGTTCGTTAAAACGGCTGCCGGGCATGTTGACGAAATATTCCAACTGAAACTCCTGATTTGCCCCATTGGGGTAGTTAAAGGATGATGTTACTACTTTCCTTCACGAAACAGTTTCTATGTTGGTCCCAACAATTGATCTTAAAGCAGCCGAAAAAGATGTAACCGTCCTCACGCCGTTGGATGCAGCCTGCCGGGACCATGGGTTTTTCCTGTTAAGTAATCACGGCATGGACGCGGCAATTGAACAGATGTGGAGCGCGGCATCAGGTTTCTTCAACCAGCCATCAGAGGTTAAACGAGGGGTGTTGCGCACAGAAAGTATTCCGCTTGGCTATTTCGATCGGGAACTGACGAAACGAAAGCGTGATCTAAAAGAGGTATTTGATTACATGCAGCCACGGGCCGATGGGTCAGACAGGAATCAATGGCCTGCAGGACAAACTGAATTTTATGATGCGATGAATCGGTTTTTTACCGAGGCAAGTTCTGTCGCCGAACGAACCCTTAATCTTGTTTATCGCGCGCTTGCGGGCGATGGAATCAGTGGCCTATCGATGCCGAAAGGTGACCCCAGAACGAGCACTGTTCGTCTTAACTATTACCCGGTTGCTGATCCTCTGTCAGCTGATGAACAGTCAGCAGTAGCTGGCCTTGGTGATATGGCGCTTCATCATCACACAGACCCAGGAGTATTAACGTTGCTGCTGCAGGATATGACGGGTGGGTTGCAGACTCTCTCTAAAACGGATGGTTGGATCGATGTGACGCCGGACGAAACGACGATCGTGGTCAACCTCGGAGATTCGCTCCAAGTCTGGAGTAATGACAACTATCGAGCAGCGGTGCATCGGGTGATGCCGATGTCGACCCTAAAAAATGGCGGTGGCGGGCGGTTTAGTACGCCGTACTTTTACAACCCCAAAGGTGATGCCGTGCTCGAACCGTTAGGTGAATTGTCGGGTGATGAGCCCCTGTATCGCCGCTTTACCTGGCGCGAGTACATCAAGGGCAGGGTAGATGATAACTACGCCGACCTCGGTGAAGAGGATATCCAGATCGCCCAATATAGAGCCTGAAGTGACTGGCACCTCAGTCCATCATTTTGATCAGAGATACTAATTCTTCTATCTTTATCGAAATAGGGTGCTCTCTGTTTTATTGTTGCGAAAGATACGCCTCTAGTAATTCTGTGGTAACCGATGGTTCTAACATCTCCAGTAGCTCAGGTGAGGATTTGTCGTATCCCAAGGCCACCTTGCAGATAAGGTGCAGGTCATCCCTGCTACACAGTGCCTGAGCAAGAATATCTTTGCCCGGGAATATCATCGCCCCTCTGAGCCGCTTCACAATTGCCGATGTTTTGTCTTTTGAAACGGCGCCAACGTCCTCAATATCCCAATCTGGAGAATTGAGCCTGGACCTCTCCTGAAGCTCAGGCGCGGCGAGATAACCTTTGCCAAGAACCTCTAAATTGCAACTTGAGGCTGCCATTATCGGTAAGCCAACAAGGTTCATGACCGCAAAAGGTCCAAGACCGACGTCCAGCCTGTTTTTGACAACGGAGTCAACTTCACCTGGAGATGCAATATTCAAGCACCGGGCGGCCTCGTTAATGTACGGCAACGACTGCCGGTTTAGGATAAAGCAGGGTGTGTCTTTACATTTCACGGCTACCTTTTCTGCCGATTTCATCCATTTAAGGATAGCGTCTGTATAGCGCGTCTCCGTATGCTCGCCGGGAATAATCTCGACGACCGGGTTCATGTCAGCTGGGTTGTTATAGTGCACCCCTGTAAATCTGTTGGGCCCGGTAACAGCCTCCTCCAGGTCCGCTATGAGCAGTGAGCTGGTGTTCGATGCAATCAAACAGTTAGGTGAAACTGTTGAGGAGATTTGACTGAGCACGTTCCGCTTTATATCCAAGTCCTCGAACACTGCTTCAATGACGTAATCGACTGTGCTGATGGCGGCTATGTCAGTTGTGTATAGCAGGTCTGGTTTTTTGTTCATTTGCTCCGCGCGTGCTAGTTGTTCCTCGTTGTTATCTACCAGCGTCACCTCGATGCCGTGGTTTGCCATGTGCCGAGCAATACCTGAACCCATTAGTCCTGCGCCTACTACCGCTGCCTTGTTGATCATCACGCTTACCAGCCCGGTTTTATTGAGAGACCACAATCAATTGTCAGCACGGTCCCAGATATAGACGAGGACATCGGGCTGGCCAGGAATACGCAGGTGTTGGCTATATCGTTTGGGTCTACCAGTCTGCCGAGCGGCGCAGCTGCTTTCCAGGCAGCAACACCCTCAGGCCATCCCTCTTCTATGCCCGAGCGATTTATCAAACCCGGAGCGATGGCGTTGACTCGGATCCCACGGGACCCCAACTCAAGCGCTGAGGCTTTAGTAAGCATTTCTAGGGCGGCTTTTGATGTCGCATAATGGCTGTGTCCTTGCGCTGGGCGAGATCCTTCGATGGAGGAAATGTTGATGATAGACCCGCCGCTGTTCTTGGCCAGAGCTTCTTGAGCAGAAAACAATTGTGTAAGTAGCATGGGCGCATCTACATTGGTCATCATGGTGTTCGACCATAGGTCGTCTGAAATATCTGCTAAATCTGAAACGTTTTGGGATTCGGCGGCAGCGCAGTTAACAAGTACGTCCAGTGGCCCAAGGGCTTCCGTCGCTTTGTTAAATAGCAGGCTGACATCTGCCAGCTCACCCAGGTTCGCCTGGATAACGACTGATGGATTTGAGAGCCGGCTGGCTAGTTCTTCTGCGCCGCGTTTGTTGTCATGGTAATGAACCGCAACCGAAGCGCCGGCTGCGTCCAGTGCTTCCGCTAGAAAAATGCCTAAACCACTGCTGGCCCCGGTAACTAGTGCCTTGGAACCGTCGAGTGAAAGTGTGATGCCGCGCATGTAAACCCCTAGTGTCTTTTGATGTGCGATCATATCATTGGTACTGTGGCCGCAGAGGAGCTGCTTTCTCTAAAACCACACGAACTTTAAACTCTTGGGCAAACCATATTGACGGACTACTTTGTAAAAAGTGATCAGGCTGCAGAATTTTGGACAGATGAACGTTGTTTCATCACGGAGTTGTGTAACACGGGTCATGCGCCCGGCGGCTCACTTGCGATCGCTCGCGTTGAACCTAGTGTTACAACACAACTACATTCGCTAACCGGATTGACTGAGACCTACATCGTGATTGAGGGTGGTGGCCTGATGGAGGTTGATGGAAGCCAATTTAATATTGTCGCGGGCGATCAGGTGGTGATCCCGCCGGGAGTATCACAGCGAGTTACTGCCCAAGGCGAGTCTGACTTAAGGTTTTATTGTCTATGTACGCCACGCTTTTTCGCCGACAGTTACGTAAATCTAGAATAAGGAATCCGCATGGGCATGGTCGAGAACCTGGAAAAAATGCTGGCGAAGGGACGCGATGATTCGATGCTTCGCTTTGGGCTCGGCAGTGCCTACTTTAATGACGGTAAATTTTCTTTGGCTGTGACTCATCTTGAGGCATGTCTTGTGCAGGATGACAGTTACTCTGCCGCCTACAAGCTTCTCGGAAAGGCCTACATGAAGCAAGGAGACCTCACGAAGGCTATCGGCACGTTTGAAGCTGGAATGCCTATCGCAGAGGCGCAGGGTGACAAACAATCCCGAAAAGAAATGCAGGTTTTTCTGGGTAAAGCACACAAGGAGATAGGCAATGCCTAGGCTGATTTTTGAGTACGTAGACAACCTCTTTTGTCCTGCCGATGTTTCGGAAGCCTATCCTTGATAGCTCAGTTTGCACTTGGCCAACCCGAGTGGGCGACTGAAGAATTAGAGCATCTTCCTGAATACCTTCCGGATATTCAGGAGCGTATGGAAGCAGTGATCAGATTTTCTCGCTTGAATATTGAGTACGAGACCGGTGGGCCGTTTGCGGCAGGTGTTTTTGAGACGCTATCCGGGCGACTTGTCACTATAGGTGTTAATCGGGTTGTTCATCAGCAGTGTTCATCAGCTCACGCGGAAGTTATGGCGCTTTCCCTGGCACAGCAGATGCTGGGTAGTTTTGACCTAGGTGCCACGGGCATGGTGGAACACCAATTAGTTGTTAACTGGTGCCCGTGCGCTATGTGTTATGGCGCCGTCGTCTGGTCAGGCGTTCGTTCACTTGTTGTGGCTGGAAGTGGCCCGGAGCTCGAAGCGATTACGGGGTTTGACGAGGGTCCGATTCACCCCGATTGGATAGGTCAGTTGGAACACCGGGGAATAGTCGTCACGGATGGTGTTAGGACTGAAGCAGCGATTCAGGTATTTAAACAGTTTCGCGATAGTGGCGCGCTCGTATACAACGGAAGACAGGGAGACAGAATTGCCTGAGTTTGAACGGGACACACATGTTGAACGAATTGATGATCATCGCTTTAGAGGGCTGGTTGATGCGGGCTGGAATATCAGTGGTAATCCTAACGGCGGATACCTGCTGTCGATTGTTAGTGCCGCGATAGCGGAATCTGTGGCCCACCCAGACCCGCTTTCATTCACTGCACATTACCTGCGGCCTGGTGTTCCTGGAGTCGAGTGCGAAGTGCGTATAGATGTTGTCCGTCAGGGCCGAACACTATCGACAGTTCGAGCCTCACTTTGGCAGGAGGGCAAACAAAGGGTCGAGATAATTGCAGCTTATGGCGATCTTTCTAGCCCCGCTGGTGTCGACAGCGATATTACGATCGAAATGCCAGCGTTGCCGCCTCCGGAATCATGTGTAGCAAGAAGCGGAGATATGCAGGGCATCGATATTGCGATGATTAATAAGCTGCACGTTATGATGCACCCAGACCAGGCCAGACCAGGGCAGTCGGGTGTTCCCGAGATCTCAGGGTGGATTCGGTTCACGGATGAGCGTGAACCTGACACAAGGTCGCTCCTGCTGTTTTGCGATACCTTTCCCCCTTCGCCATTCGGTAAACTCGGGATGGTCGGTTGGGTTCCAACTATTGAGCTAACCGTTCATGTAAGGCGCAGGCCGGCGCCGGGGTGGATTCTTGGAAAATTCCGAACAGATGACCTTGTTGATGGAAGAATGATTGAAACCGGAGGCCTATGGGATTCCACTGGTGCGCTTGTTGCAGACTGCAGGCAGATTGGTCTTGTTCTGCAAAAAGCTTAGTGTCCTTGGCAGTGATGAAATTTTGTCACCTTGCACCTCGAGATTCAGTCACCCGGCGGTAGCTGTTTTTGCTAAAGATATGACCACGGTCACGCCCTGTTGAGCAATTGATTAGCGGTAAAGTGTTTTAGGTCTAACAGCATGCTCCAACCCGCCAGCAGTCGGGATAGCTACTCAATTGCATTATCTCCCACCAAAAATCCGGGTAACCTCGTTCGAGCTCAATAACCGACACTCTCCCTCAGAAAAATTGTCACCTAAAAATAACTGCCCAATCGCAAATCGGTTTAATCCAACCACCTTGTTGTTAAAGCGACCAAACATTCTTTTTATTTGATGGTAGCGTCCTTCAGTTAAATGAACTTCCGCAATATTATCGTCCAGAATAATCAACTTTGCCGGTTGCGTAGTGATATCTTCAAAAGGGAAATACATTCCGTTAGAAAACGCATCAAGATACGACTGAGTGACTTCGGCAGTGATTTTTTTCTCTAAAGTCACTCGGTATTTTTTCGTGATTTTGCTTTCTGGCGCGGTTAACTTTGAAGACCAGCGGCTATCATTTGTTAACAAAACAAGGCCGGTAGAATCAAAGTCAAGGCGCCCCGCGATGTGAAGGTTATTGCATTGCTTGTGAGTTAAAAAATTATTGGCCTCAACCAGCTCAATAACGGTTTTATGAATGCTGGACTCGGTTGCGCTAACCACACCAGCTGGTTTATTTAACATCACATAATAAGGCGTATTCTCTTGAATGGTTTTACCGTCGAGTTTAACCACGGAAAATGTGTCAATAACACTATTGATATCACATAGAACAATTCCATCAACATGCACCCTTTTTTGCGCGAGTATTAACCGCACATCTCCGCGACCAACTTTTAAATACTGACTAATAAAACGGTCAATTCTTATGCGACCTAACGCCATTATTCATCTCTGCGTAATTTAGGGGTGAGAGGTGCGACCTTCATTACGTGTTCCCCGTGCCGCAGCCTTAGGGAAAACGAATCAACGCGATATGACTACTATTTTCATGGCGATGTTTCATCGCGACATAATGGGTGGCAAGGTCCTCTTAGCGGGGAAATTTTAACAGGGATATGCCGTGAATATTCCGAATATTAATGCGGCATTCGTTTGCGGCTGTGATACCCAAAGGCCCTTGAGCAAGAATCTGGATTAAGCATCACAGGTCGTTTATCGCTATCACGCATGCCTGTTTGTCGGAGCTGAGAGAAGGTTGATTGATACTGCCATGTTTACATTGGGTGAGCCTGCCTAGAATAGCTACCCAGCTATTGTTGCTGCGCCCTCTCAGCTATGTTGGCATTACGCTGCCGCGACTGTAAGCGATTGCTTACTTTCATTTAGTCTGACGCAACCTAGGTTCTCAGAGAATATATTGGTCTCGCCGTAATCCCATCAGGACTAGCCCCAGGCCCTAGCGTTGGTGCTACTTGAACTATCATTTTCACCAGACAAGTCCTCTGACACCGCTGGTAAGTACAGAATTTATTTAGGCAAAATACCAAAACGGTATAGCGAACATGTAAGTGCCCCAACGCCCGAAACTAAACGTGGCTGGCCAGATAACTTCGATGATCCGTCATAGGAACCACTTCATAGATCGAAGAAAAGACGTTGCTGTTTGGTTTCCGGTCTTGGATTGGGAATAGTATCCGTGATGTCGACTAGGCGATCTCTAAAACGCACCACCTAACATTGAGCGCGAACAGCTCTTTTGCGATTTTGTAGAGACATTCGATCGAGCTATGCTTGGTCAAAAAGGTTCCGTAAAAAGCTTAGGCCTAGTGAAGTATTAACTGACCAGTGCTGTCAGTGCGATCATCAGGCAGTTTGAAACAGCAGTCTTAACCTTTTCTTGGTGTGGGTCGTAGGTTCCCATTGAGCCATCGTCCTGCTCCAAGGGATTACCATCGATAGCGACGACCGCGCCTGCTTCAACCTGATGCAGTCCGCAGATAACAAACAGCGTAGCGACTTCCATCTCAACCGCCTTAACCCTGGCTTTTTGCCAAAGTGGTAGGTCGCTACCGAGAACGTCGTGTGGATAGAACATATCGGAAGTCAGCAATAATCCTTCGTGAAATTCGATTCCAAAGGACATAGCCGCAGCTCTCAGTGCCATTAATACGTCTGGCGTTGCGACAGCGGGGTAAGTCGATGGAACCAGCTTATGGGAAAGCCCTTCTTCGCGAACCGCTGCGGTGGAGATTACGAGATCGCCTGCGCCAACGTTTGGCTGCATGCCGCCTGCCGAGCCAGCACGAATAATTCTTGTTGCGCCTGACTGGCACAATTCTTCGAAACAGACACCAGCGCCCGCTGAACCGACCCCGTGGGAAACCGCTCCAATGACCTGGCCGTTAAATGAGCCCCGGATGCTGCGATATTCACGATTTTCGCTGATAGGTTCAACGTTCTGAAGTGACTTAGCAACCACGTCTAGCCTGTTAGGGTCGCCAACGACAAGAATTTTTTTTGGAAGGTTTTCGGATTCAGTATTGAGGATAGGAAGGAATGCCATGAAGGTTCTCTGTTGAAATGATGTCAGTTAAGTTGTTGCGAATTCCCGTCTATTTTGAGCCGGAGTTATTCTGTGAGCAAATTGTGGGTGTGTTGCGTATTGCCGATTCGTTTGCTCTTGGCGTTAATCGTTTCGCCGCCATGGCAGATCGATGGAATTTTAACGCCGTCAAATATAGGCTGTTCTAATTCAATTGCTGGTAGCTCGGTGTTCACGTTCTTTTGTCGCGCTTTATCTCTGCCATCAGTGTGAATATTTCCATCGTGTTTGGAATGGAGGTGTCTCCTGAATACTCGCGATACAAAGTGTCTATGTTTACCGCAATACGTTCAGCGTCAGTCCACGACTCAAAGTCTGAGATTGAGATATCAAAAGCAGCGTCTCTTGCTGTCATACCTGAGTCGAATCTTTTGCGAGCTTCAACGTCGATGTAGGAAAGATAGTCCTTGACCCTTTCTACACCTGCGACGTCTGTAATTGGTCCGTGCCCGGGAACGATTACTTCGGGGTTGCAATCGATAATCAGGTCGCATGCCTTGAGCCAGTTACTGACTGGCCCGGCCCACATAATAGGTGTTCCATCGATAAAGAGGATATCTCCCGTAAACACGGTACTGTCCTCTTTAACAAATGCGAGGATGTCGCCCTGGGTATGCGCGGGACCCACCTCTTTTAGTTCGACTGTTTTGTTACCAACCTTAAGTGTTAACTCACCAGTAAACGTTTTGGTCGGCAGTTTTTCGGCCACGTCATTGAAATGAAATGGTCCGAATATATCGATAAAGTATTGGCCCGTATCACCTAGTTCAGGCGCCATCTCCATCATGGCCCTCAGTCTCTCGGGGCCAAAAGCCTCCATCTCTTTCGCGCTAGCCTCGCTGGCTACAACCTCAGCGTGTGTGCAAAGTCCGTTTCCATGGGTGTGGTCTCCGTTAGCATGCGTGTTAACGACGGTGTTGATTTGATCCGCGCTAATGCCGGTTGCGTCCTCCATGATCGCGAGCATTTCACGAGTCATTGGCGCGTCAAACAGCGTGTCGACAAGCAGCGACTGCCCGCCATCTACAATCAAGCCTGAGTTGGACCAGCCCCAACTCCCGTCTGGTTGCAGATAGCTAAAGATACCATTGCCAGTTGCCTGTAATCCTTTTTGGTAGTTCCAGACCGCCATAAGAGAAAGTTCAATTCACAAGAGCGATGACGATAGCATGTCATTGCAAGTCTCAATAGTGGAGCTCTTTACATGGGCGGTGAGGCGGTGCATCTTCTCTGTTTGCAAAACAATGAGTCCGAGTATGAGCATGAAAGAGTTTGCTGGAAAAGTAGCTGTTGTTACCGGGGCGGCCAGTGGTATCGGCCTGGCGACGGCATCGCGGTTTGCTGAAGCTGGAATGAAAGTTGTTATGGCGGATATACAGGAAGATGCACTTGAAGATGCGGTTAAATCGTTGGGTAATATGGGCCATAAGGTTCTGGGCGTGCCAACGGATGTTTCCAAGTGGGAAGCGATTCAGGCGCTCGCCGAAAAAACAATGGCAGAATTTGGTGCAGTAAACGTTGTACACAACAATGCTGGGGTTTTAGTCTCGGGACCAATTGCTGAATTAACGCTGGCGGACTGGGAATGGGTTTTGGGCGTTGACCTGTGGAGCGTTATCTATGGTGTTAAGGCATTTTTGCCTCTCATTCGACAGTCTGGTCAAGGACATATTATTAACACTGCGTCTGTGAATGGGTTGCAGGCCTCGGGAGCGATTGCGCCTTACAGCGTCGCTAAATTTGGGGTAGTAGCGCTGACTGAAACTCTTCGCCTTGAGTTGGATGCTGACGATTCGGATATTTCTGCATCGGTACTTTGTCCCGGGCCGATTAATACTCAGATTGTCTTCAGTAAGCGTAATCGTGATGCTGAGTCGGCGAAAGACCATAGTTCGTCCGCAGAGGAAAAAGCGTTCGAAAAGCATGCGGGCGCAATGCTTGCCGAACGAGGCAAAGATCCATCAGAGGTGGCCGATATGGTGATGGATGCCATCGTTAATGACGACTTCTGGATTTTAACCCATCCGGAATGGAAGGAAATCATGCAGGCACGGGCTGCGGCGCTTTCAAACGACAACAGTCTTTATACCGGTTCTGGAGGGTAAAGTGGCCGTTAAAGAAGCAGGTGGGTGCCTTTGTGGATCGGTTCGATATTCGTTTGATCGTCACAGTGTTATGTCGGCAGGTCACTGCCATTGTGTGGATTGCCAGAAAGCGACCGGAAGCGGTAAGGCAACTATTGTTTTTGTTCCGTCGGCCAGCCTCGAGGTGTCGGGTGAATACAGGATCTACACGGTCATCGGTTCGGATGGCAGCCACGTTAGCCGAGGCTTTTGTCCGACATGCGGCTCACCCATCATCAGCTACGCGGCTGAGCAACCGGATTTAAGGTTTATCAAGGCAGGTAGTTTAGATGATCCTTCATGGGTCAGGGCCGAGGCGAGTTACTGGAAAGTCTCAGCTCAGCCTTGGGACCCTGTTAACGGCGATATCCCAAGTTTTGAGAAGAACCCGTGAGACAGGCTCAGGCGACTCGGGCCTCTGGCCATAGACGTAAAAAGTTTTCACTATAGAAGCGGGTTTTGGTGCCTTCGTCTTTGCCTTTTAGAGATTTTTCGAACTTGCCTATCGGGTTTCTCCCACCCTCTACATGCGGGTAGTCGCTAGAGAAGAGGTATAAATCCTGATTAGATTGGTCAATCAGGTTGGACACGTCCTCGTGCGGAAATGGAGTGAACCCCATTTGCTGTGATAACTGTTCAGATGGTGTGCGATCGAATCGTACTGACTCATCCACCTTGCCATAAATTTTGCTGACCCAATCTAGGCGGCGAACCATTTCAGGCACCCATCCAGCACCTAATTCGACAGCCGCGCCTTTAAGGTTCGGGTGTCGATCAAATACGCCGTCCAGCACTAGCATGGATACAAAGGTTTCCGGTGGTTGATGCAT
>MDTF01016128.1_pt1 | contig 11088 bp, 3 predicted proteins | sample 811191 | NCBI WGS metagenome assembly MDTF01 (sample SAMN05326649, study PRJNA326480) | marine metagenome | isolation source: seawater | place: Southern Ocean | collected 2011
TACTTCTCGGTGGCCCTCAGTCCGGAAAGTGGTGGACTACGAGACTTGCACTGAGTACTCAGCCAACTGCTATTGCTCACATCGTAGACTCACATCGGCAATGGGGTAGGTAGCAAGAGGTCTTTGGCAGCCGCAGTAGAGAGTCTAGAGACTCCCTCTGTATCCGGCGTACTACCCGCCGCCGCTGAGTAAGAGTAATAACAATAATAAATAAAATTAGTTTGTGGTTGGCCTGCCCGTCCCGGGCCACTGGCAGTGTGGTAGAGCCGCAGCCTGGGGCCTAGCAGAGCATGAGCCAAGTTCAGCGGCTTCAGCCTCCGACTTCCAATAACCTGACTTTCCAAGGCAGCTAGTACCCAGGGTATGATTCCTCCCTTGCGTAACGAACCCCGCCTTCAAGCAGGGTGCGACGCAAGGCCTTCTGGTAAGTGTTTGGTAGTAAGTGTTTTGGCCCGGTTCTAAGTGTTTGGGGTAAGTGTTTGGACGAAATTCTAAGTGGTTAGGCGGGTTTAAAACAAGTAGTATTGTGGCTCACTGAGGTCGTAGGGGTTACGCCTGAGATATAAAGAGGCTTGATACCCCGGCTTTTGTTATGAGGTTGATCTGTGTGGTTCAAGGGAGCTTCACACGAGACGCACTGCCCAGAAAATTTGAGAGGATGCTTTTTGGGAAATTCCAGAAGTGCCACGAGCTTAGGCTCCCTTGACACAATAGCACCAAAATTGTTGTTTAAGGTTCTTTCTAGCATTCTGCCTCCTGCATCAAGACTCTGTTCAAGATCCCAAAATGAAGTTTTCTTGGCAAGTAAGTCAAGCATTTCAGCTCGTTTTGGACGGGTGTCTAGCTCATGCTTAAAATTCATAATTTCATTGGCACTCATTGTATCATCAACTTGCGAAGCAATCTGGGAACGAATTTGAGCTAGGTCTCCCCTGTCCGCCTTTGTCATGCGCATTTCATTCAGGGCGCGTTGCAACTGGGACGTTTCTCGACGGACATCATCGTCATCAGTTTCTGTGGCATGTAACGCTGATTGTAGGTACACCAATATCTCAACAAATCTGGCTTCAACCTTGACGTCCACATCTTCATAAGAAACTTTGTACTTGAGCTGATTCAGAATATCTATAAGCTGTTTTTCTGCTTCATTGATTGCGGCCAACATAGATGGTAAATGGCACTCAGCATCTGCATCGATTTTTGCCTGAACTCCTTCTAGATGCAATGAATGGGAGCTAACGGTAGTTTCAATTTCTATTGAGGCTTTACTACTGATGGCTATAGTGTGGTCTTGCAACATCTTGCGCTGACACTCAACATCGGCCTCGTGGATTTCTAGTTGGTCCCGGAAGCTCACTAACAAGTGAGTCAACTGGGAGCCTCTGTCGTCTATGTTCTCAGACAGGCCAGCTTGTAGTTCGGTCGGTAGTGTCACGTTCTGTGCAGGAACCAACAAGTTCTCTTTTAGCTTGGCTACACGGGCTTGTAAATGTGATACCGCTTCTTCAACGGTCCCCAAACGTATGTCCACTTTGGATAGGGACGTCTGGGTTCCTTCGAAATGCCGTGTAAACCGTGCGTCCATGTCATTTGCCAACTTCTGAAACGCGATGATTTGCCCGTCTTGACTGCATACTTTGTGCTCTAGATTCTTGAGAGTTGAGAGCCTGTCTTGCAATAATGAGGTTTGATGCTTAGCATCAATCAATTGATGTCTCGTCCCAGCAAGCTCTTCGGATTGCTTTCTGATGCTTTGCTCAGCCGCAGCTAAGAATTCACGCAACTGTCTCATATCGTGGCGGGCTGATTCAAGCGACTCGTCGTGTCGATCAATAGTTTCTTGGGTGGCAGTTAGGATAGTGTTGTGTCCTCTTAGAGTCTCCAAAAGAGTCTCTTCTGCCACGTAGGGCATGCTGTGCTTTGTTGCTCCTACCATGTCGACGTGCGAGCTCTCGATATCAAGCTTCATTTGCTTTAAAATCCCCACGGGCATAGACTGGCGACTTGCGACGTCAGAAAGCGATGTTTCAAGGCTAACTGGTTCAAGGTCAGCTGAGTCCATCATCGCGTTGTCGCGATTGATATAAGACAATACCGCCGCGGGTAGCACTAGGACTCCCCCCGGGCGTCACCCTAGTACTACCTTTGGCACCTAGTAATTAATTTTACTATCTCCTAGTGGCCGCAGCGGCGCGGGCCAGGACACTAGAAACCGCCTAACGGAGTAATTGCCACTTGGGACCTCGCTGATGACCCAGCGGCTGGGCCTGAGGCCGCTACGGAGGTCCAAACCGCGGCAGCACCGTCATTCCGTCAAGCACAACTTGAATTGAGGCGGCCACGTTGTTTTAAACTTGAAATGCCCCCTCCGAGTCCTATACTATACTCTACCTACGCGCTTCGGAACTACCCGTGGGTATTTGTAGCTGCAACTTTGATCACGTCCGAGGGGTCATAGTAGCACCCCCTTACGGCCGTGCCCTTGCTGTGTGGGTGTGCCACTGGCAGTGAATCACCGGGCCTAGGCCGATTTGTCCAGGCGGGTACCCCCCCCCCTCAAAAGCTAAGTGTTTTGTTGGTGTTTCGAGGCCGATTGAAAGTGTCATCGAGTCCTCCGGGGGGCGGAGTAAACGTTTCGTAGGTTTGTTAGGACGGTCGTCTCTGCGCGTGTACAATGTCATATGCGTGCGAAGTATCCGAGTCCACCTACGAACTTTTAAGTATGCGCTGAAACAAATGTCTGGGACAAACATTTAGCGTAACAAATCTAGTTTAATGCGTAAAGTTTACGTACTTGTAGCTTTAATATATTTCAGCGCGACTACGTCGACGCGGCTGCCGCGGAAATTGACAACCGATCCGCCATGCATAGGGTTTTCTTGCAACGGCGAGGTGCCTAGGAATCAGAATCCTTTTCCTTTCCCCCCATGCTCGCAGGAATGTCCTGACCACGAAGGGCAGTCCCGGAGAATAACTGGGTCGGCTGGTGGGAATGTATTTGTGACTATTGTGGAAGCACAAAACCTAAACGATCGGGATGGTAAGACAACTCCTGATGCAGGCATTGCAAAATGGAGTGATGCTTATGTCCGCGTTCAGGTCGGTATACCCGGTTTTTGGTCGACCAGGGAAACTAGTAGAATTGGGAACGAGAATAAATATTGGTTGGGCAAGAAATTGTCTATGGGATGGCATCGTTCAGGTGAGGCACTGGTGCTCTTTCAGGTGCTGGACTACGACACTGGCCTAGAACTAGTAGATGGTGGCGATGATTTACTGGGGGCGGGATCTTTTTGGCTTCCTTTCTGCTCAAGCCTCGCTGTAGAGTACAATCACTCAGTTTGTGATGAGAGGGGCTGCGTAGAAAACGACATGCCCTGGGGTCTACAGCGCCGAAAGCTCTGTCGCGAAGAAGCCTGGATTCGCTTAAGTGCAAACGCATCAGCAGCCATTCGCGTAATTATTGAAATTGTGCCATTTCAGGTTCATGTAGTTGAAGGAGAAGACCGCCTGTCCACGACACTGTTTGTAAATCAAAGAAACGGTGGCAGATTAAATAGTACAACATCCCCTCTTGATGCAAGCGGTGCTCTTCTGTTGCAGACAACAAGCCATGTGAGCCCGTCTATAAATGCTCAGCTGGCTCTAAATGGACAGCTGGCTATATATGCAGAGCTTTCTATAAACGCAGAGGCCACGCTGACTCTCTGTCGCCCGACTAGCTGCCACAGGCTTCCAGATTGGCTTCGGGAATGGGAGTACGTTCTGTCAATCCCAATTATGCAAGAGGAACAAAGCCTAGGCTACTCTTGTTGCCAACACGACTTTGACCCAGCGGCCCGCGACCAATATGGTATTATAACACAAAATATAATAAATCTTTGATGGCCAGAGTGCGAAATGGACTACTTTGTTGTTTTTGAACCGCACTTTGGCACCGGTGCTAAAGGGCACCGATGGCAAAATCGTTTCAAACGTATTGCGCTTCTTGTCAGGCTGATACAACTTGGAACTCCACTCCTTGTTTATTTGTCAGGCGTTCTTAGATTATTGTCGAAGTGTAAGTTTCGACTTCACCGTTTGGGCGCACACATGCTCACGCCCAAGAAAGAAGGCGGGAGATTTACAGGGGCAGCAATATCAACCAGTTTATTTCAAAGCGAGGGCATTTCGATGAACAATGGCGAGTTTCGCCACAACTACTACTGGGCAACACGCTGCGCATTAAACATGCTTGCAGTGCCCTGGATTGTCTTCTGGACTAGTGGCATCATTATTACCATGACCGTGCGACCGCCACACGTAGGAATTTTCATAATTTTGATTGGCACTGCCATTCAGTCGCTTGCATTTGCTCTCGCTCTTTGGAAACTTGAGCGATGGCGTCTCACGCGATCTAGCTTGAATGCTTTAGTGTGTAGTATGACATGTTCCTTTTGCTTTCTAATTGTTATTGTTGTGTTCGGTCCTTCACTAGCAAGCTATGATAATTATGTAAAACAAAAGATTGACTTCCTCTCATTCGCAACAGTCTTGCTCACGTTGGGGCTCATTCCTTTCACTCTGGAAGTCATGGAATTCAATGCAGATATCTGTCGCGCAAAAAGTGCACTCGTGCGTGCACTTAAGTATGCGGCAACACTTATTAAATCGAAGCACCCCGATGGTGTAAACCAAGACTACTGGCTAATGAAGGAATGCTATAGTGCTTCATCTTCTTCGCCTTATTTTGATTTCGTACCTGATATTGCAGGACATCTCTGCGGGTTCAGCAATTGTTTGAATTCAAGAGAGATGGCTGCGGTGCGTTGTGCATTACTCCGCACAGTATCTCGATTAGTGTTCCTTGTACTTGTTGTTGGTGCTTTCATGTTGACTCCAAAAGGATACCTAGCACTAGTTTATACTCTCTTTCTTAGTTTGACTGACGCCGTCCATTCTAATCTTAACCTTGATTGTGCCTGCTGGTCACCGAGTAAAACAGTTTATCTCATGATTGCTTCACGTGCAATTGTCGTCCTCATAGACACACGATTTTGGATTCTTGGTCTATCTATGGTGTACTGTGTATATGGAATATCTCTACTATGCAATATTGTGAACAAGCGCCTGCCGTATATTGATCATCTAGAGGCCTGTAGTATGATTTTCCTTGCGACAAGAAGCAAGAAGCAGAAAGTTGTCTACTCGCCCTCCTTTGATGTAGCTAGTACGCCAGAGGGTGCTTTGTTGGTGTTGACAGCAACGCTGTTTGTTATCACTCTGGTTGCCGAGTACGCAAACCCATCTGGACTGTCTTTGCCCCACATGCGCTTTAGTAATCATGCAGAGCTCCCTACTCGCGTTATACCAATTGTGGTCTGGCTCTTTGTTGCATTTGCTGGTTCAGTACATGGTTACATCCGAGCAGCCTACCTTGATACTCAAAGTCTGTTGATGGGTGGTGCAGCTATGGCATATGTTGTCACTCCATCATTCAACTTACCCAAAATATTGGCAAGTCTTGCGTATCTATGTCTCATTGCAATGGGCTTACTGTTATGGGGGGCTTCGGAGGCGCCTGCGGCCCTTGCTGTTTGTGCCATCGGTCCACTATGTGCCATCAGCTTTGTACGTGCCTTTTCAATTTGGCTAGCCAATGATTGTGAGGTCATCACCTGGCCACCTGTCACTGGATACGTTCCCAAAGTAGATGACTCCGAGTCAAAACTTGCATTTGAAGTACTACAGGTAATGATGAACAAACCTCAGAAGCGATCGGAGGGCGTCAAAACTTTAAGAACTCTTCATATGCCGCATGTCGTACGAGTCGGAACTGAGAATCAACCAGCAGAGGATACTGTTCAAATGCCGGTTCTTCCGCCAAAATCCATCATTAAGCAGCGTGCATTCTCATTAAGGCGGCTGTACTCTCTCCCTGCTGCTACATTGCCTCAACGGCGAAAAGTTGTTGAATTTGGCTTGCATGCATGTCGTGTCACTAAACTAAAACGGAGCCTCAACGATGATTCTCACAAACGCAAGGAATGTAAATCATTACCTAATCTCACCTTGATAGAAATTTGTACTCACTGCACTGGGCTTATATGTAAAAGTATGACCAATGAACCTTACGCTTGGCAAACAGCAGACCAGGATTGGTTTGAGATCCCGTTGTGGGAGGCAATTCTGACTGGTTGCCTCCTCCCAGATGAATACATGACTGTGATTTGTGTCGTGCTTGTACCTCTCCTAGTAATGGTTCTAGGCGGTCTCCTTTCACATCTTGCGTACCCTCCGTACGCTGGTCACCTTCTCTGGACTGTGAGCACGTTTCTGTTTCTAACTATGTTTCCCATAATAAAATGGTTCAAAACCTACGAAGCTGAATGGAACACGATTGTCGCCAGCTTGGTCGGATATTTGCTGTTTGTCGGTACATTAGGGTGGGCATACAAAGCCTGGTTAGACGCGCGAATTGACGTTGTTGAAGCAGTGTGGCTTATTGATGCCCTCATCCTGTATCCCGTGGGCCTGTATAAGCTCTGTCAAGTAATGGCTTGGGTTGACAACGGCTACAAAGATCAAGGTTCACTCTGGGGCAATCCAAAATTGAACGACTCACGCAACAGGAAATCTGACTCAGGAAATTTTAGTGTGTCACCTATATTCTACAGACTATACTTGGGTTTGGTGCAGATAGCGAATCACTTCCTAGTTGTTTTCATGTTGGCCCAAATCTATCTCTGGAGCTCACCAGTGAATGCACTAGCCTGCTGCTTCACTTTACTATTGTTTGTGGGCACATCATACTTTATATGCACATGGGCAGAGAACGCGTTTTATCTACCGCCAAATCTGTTGCACTCATCAGACATTGTGATCGGCAGTGGTTCTATTGTAATGATTTTGTGTGTTGCTGTTGTCACTGGTTCATCATCCATACTGATCCTCTCTTTTTTTTTCGTGCTACAGCTGTGCAAATGCATTATAAAGATAATGGACCTGGTCCACCTGGACACAGATCGAGTATATTGGTTCGCTCCCACTCTCTTTCCGGTATACTCATATTCAGCACAGAATGGTACCCTAGTAGATGAAACGCAGCTTACTGTCCACTGTGTCATGTTTTGTGGAATAGGGTTGTGTTGGACTGCAGTCCTAGCTTGCTTCAGCCAATGTATTTCTCTTGGGACCACTCTTTTCTTTTTTTTCATTTCGCTGGTTGTTTCAGTCTTTACCAATGTCTGCTCACAAGTGCCCCTGAAAATGGGCGCCGTCGCCTCGTATCCTTCCTCAGGAATTTTTGTAGATGCCGCCCTAGCGACGTTGCGTAGATATGAGGGGGATATTCGCGCAGAGACATCAAAATTCGAAGTTCATTGTGATGAATGGGATGGTCCTGAAGGTCAACATGACGTCAATCAACATGAAATCAATTCCCAACGACACAGCAATCCAAAGCTGACAGAGAGTAAACCAATCAGCACAGGCGACTCTGATTTCAGGTCATCGGCGCAGGCAATAGCGATGAGGATCGATGCCGCAGAATGTGCGTTGAGGCTAGTTACCCTAGGCAATGAACAGCAGCCGATATGGCGTGCAGATGCCATTTACACCGACCGTGATGCTCTCGCAGAAACATGCGCATCTCGTGGCCCTTTTGGCTACATTGGATCTGTGGCTTGGATATTCTACGGCTTCGAGTTGAAGACTTTGTGCAGTTGCCTCAGAGATTTTGATAAGGAGGGGCAAAGAGTCCTCGCACAAGATACGGTGGAAATGGAGGCTATGCAGGCGATTCTTTATCTTCTCGAGCTTGATGCCTCTTTCTGCAATCATTTTACAGGTGAGCTCAAGGCCCTGGCCCACTTTCACTTCCTTGTGATAACATCCAACGACGCTCATTTGACACACAAGCAAATTACCTTCAAAAAGTTTGTGCGTGAGAGTCGTTTCAAATTGATTTCTAATGGAATTTTACCACCAAACAAGGTGCTTCAAGCGCCCGACTCCACGATGCTCAACATGCGGCTTGCTGCATCGTGGCTTCAGTCTCTTGGCCATGATCAACGTGAGCGTTTCTACTTGCTACAAGACAATTTTACTGTAGAACAGATAGATCATGAACTGAAAGTAGATCAGCAAGACCGTGATGAAATTGTGGCTGCGCGTGCACTTTCCCAAATGCGTGCCCACCGTGAGCAAGAGAATGCCGCCAAGAGAATAAGTGCTTGCTTAGTTCGGCGTTCTAAGCGCACCTTAAATTGGCTGGCATCTCTGAGACCAGAGGATAAAAATCGCTTTATGAATGTACTTCAATGGCAATGGGAAAGCAACACGCACCCTACGATTGAAACCGGAGATGAGCCCATGCGTAAGTCTTATCAGCTGCATGTGCTTCTGAATAACGACGAGACATTGGGGAATTGCCGTGAGCGCCTTGCGGAGCTCGAGGCAGGTGAATCAGACTGTTATCCTTCAAGAGCCCGTAAAGGGACTCTGCAATTTATTGACCCTGAATTTCAGCCTAGCGAATCGACGTTGGGGCCCTGCTTTGGAGCTAATTTTATTGGTACATGGAATCACGCCCTCTCGGTCAATCCACACGCTGTTCTCTTCGCGGAAGGCGGCGAACCTGATGATGTCCGCCCAGGGGCCTGTGTTAATGACAATTGGCTTATTGCCGTGCTCTCTATGCTGTCCACGGTTGGTGTCAAAGACGATGCTGATGCAGGTGCTCAGATTAAAAAACTTTTCATCAATATGATCGATCTTGAAGGCAACATCATATATGACTCTGCTATCGGAGCATTTGGCCTCCAATTATTTGCCAATGGTCAGTGGGAAGCCGTAGTTGTAGATGATGCACTTCCAATGCTTGGCGATGGCTCAGGTGGCAGTGGCATTGACGCACTTGTTGCCCTTGACACATTTAGGCGCGAGCAGAACTCATTTCAGTATCCTGACTGTGTGGACCAAAAGTTGAAGCTCAATGTGGCTGCTTCTATAGATTCAATCTTACTAGAGGCCTATAAAGAACGTTACAAGGACTGTGCGGGTTTCGCTATTGCACACGTCTCTGAGATGGCTGAGCTTTGGCTGTCCCTCCTAGAAAAGGGTGTCGCGAAATACTATGGCAGCTATGGTGCCATCGAGAGCGGATTTGTTCATCAAGGGCTTGAGTTATTGACTGGAAATCGTGCTGAGTGCCTGCACATCGCACAGGCTTCTCGTGGCTTTGGCAAACGAGCACTTTGGGGTAGCCTCCTGCGCTCGCATCGGAGTGACTATATTCTGGGGGCTGGTGCTATTCCAGCTGAGCATGCTGCATTGTCGCTTCATCTCTCTGGACTTATGTTTGGAGCAACATATACTATTTACGACATCATCGATGTGTTTCCGGAAAGGCACAAGTTAATCAAGCTGCGCAACCCTGCTGGCCACAGAGAGATTTTCAGAGGTGCATGGTCGCACTCATCCACTCTCTGGACAAAACGCCTGCGCAATAAGTTATTTCACGGCTTAGAGCCCCATACCTTCTGGATGTCATTTGATGAGTTTTGTTGTGTGTTTCGATGTATCTTTATATGCCACTACTATACAGAAAATTCTTTGTGTTGGAAGAGACAGTGCATATCTGGGGAGTGGACCCGTGGTCATCCTGACAATCGCGAGAACACGGCGCCCGGTCTCCCCTCACTCCATAATCCATGCTGCGAAGTTGAACGTAACCCTCAATATTCTGTTGTTATTCATCGACCCACTACACTGCGCGTGTCTGTTGAGCAGGTTCACACGAAAGGCCATGCTGCGATATTACCTGTAGCCAGCTACCTTTGCCGTGCCACACGGCGAGAAGACAGCCGTGTCAATCGCATCACCAAGCTAGAAAACCACAACCTAATTAGCTCGACGGGCCGGGCAAGACGCGAACGTGTCATTGAGACTTGTGTGGATTGTTTAGATCGCGGTGTCTATGTTATATTGGTCGGTGCTTTCCAAGCCGAAATGGAGGGCCACTTTACACTTTCTGTCATTTCCAATAATAAAGTCTTGATTGCCCAGATATGGCCCCCAACTTGGCGCTCACAAAACAGGCAAGTGACTGTAGAGCAAAAGCACTCGGGGCACGGGGGGGCTGACTAAATTTGAAGATCGAGTTCCCGGCCACTTGCCCGCCGGCGATTGTGGCTTTGGACCCCCATGCGGGTCTGTTGCGCGCACTGAGACGGGCTGGTGGGGAGGGGTCATTTTTGCATCGAGACACGGCCGCCCCATTTGGCCTAACGTGCAGGTATTCCAGGAGCCCCGGGCTTGAAAAACGGAAACTTGCTCCTATGCTGGTAATTGGGTCTCCCGAGGGCCCTCGGGTACCTATGACGTGGGTTGCATGCGCGCAAACGCGGCCATTTAGCTCGGTACGTGTCAAAACCATGCGCGACGCGGCACATTCGAAACGCCACCGGCGCGACATTCGCAGGTCACAAAAACTGCCAGACCAAACCGTTTCGCTCGCCTGTTTCGGTCACGTCCCATTCAACGTCCTCACGTCCCATATGGGTAAGTGGACCGTTTAGGCTCGAATTGCCCGCGCACCAGGCGCCTCTTTATAGTCTGATAAAGAGATACGGCAAATTTGGGGTCACGGTTCGGTCACGGTGATACCGTGACCCCCGGTCCAAGGAATTGTCCAAGGGGGAGGGCACTACATGCAATTTGAGCTTCGTTTTCCCAGTCACTTTTGCGCTGGTGATTTGGAGACTAGGGGCGGGATATGTGAGAAGAGCCCGGAAATAACTTCAAGTTCAAGTTGGAAGAATCATTCACGGCGCACCTGACAAACATAATAATAATAATATTGATATATTAACGCCACTCAAGTGAAACCCGTGCGGGCGTCTATTGTTGCAAGAGGTACTAAGTTACAGTGGGGGGGTCACGTACTTAGGGGAAAACGGCATAAAACAGCTGCCCAAGCCCAGCGTAGCGGCACAGCGCGGTGCGTCTCGACTTGCGAGCACCCAAGCGTTCCTCGGCAGCTTTTCTTTTCCGCGCAAGCGCCAAAATGCCCGAGAACGCAAAACGTTTAGCAATTTTAGCTAAAAA
>MDTF01004281.1_pt1 | contig 11087 bp, 8 predicted proteins | sample 811191 | NCBI WGS metagenome assembly MDTF01 (sample SAMN05326649, study PRJNA326480) | marine metagenome | isolation source: seawater | place: Southern Ocean | collected 2011
AAAAGTTAAACTTTTGATTTAAATTTTTTATTACTGGATTTTCTCTTTCTGGAGAATAAACTAAAAAAAAATCTTCTGAAATTTTAAATTGCTTCTTTTTCTCTAAAAATATTCCTAACAATCTATTGGTTGTTCCTGGACTTACAGTACTTTCAAGTGAAATAAGCTGACCTTTTTTTAAGAATTTACTCATTTGTTTTAAAGAGGAATCAATTATTTTTAAATTAGGTTTTTTATTTTTAAAAACGGGCGTAGGTAGGCAAATGATAATTATGTCAACATTTGATATAAGAGAGTAATCAGAGGTGAATGTTATTTTTTTTAAATTATTAACAGAATGTTTTGTTTTTTTTTTGAATATAGAGCTAAAAAAAACATCCTCAAACTTGTTTTCAGAAAATGAGCTAATTTTATTTTTATCGTTATCCAGACCAATACATTTAAAGCCTTTTCTATAAAACTGAATTAGTAAAGGCAGTCCAACATAGCCTAAGCCAACAACCGCTATAGTTGCTTTTTTTTTATTTAACTTATCTTTTAAATTTTTATAATACAAATTATCCTCTAATAACTATTAAATAAGTTTCACCATTTCGTTAAATACTTTACTTTTATGAATATCCTTCTTCAACACGCTATGTATCAAATTTAAATAATCTTTTAAATTTAAACCTAGACCAAAAAAGTTTAAAAAAAAGGTGTAAAATATTTTATCTCTCTTTAATATATCAGAAGGAATTTTCTTTATAATAAATTTTCCACTTTCAAAAAAGAAAATTAATTTTCTTGCCATATTTCTTTGATGATTATTTGGTTTTTTTAGAGAATTGATATTTTTTAAATACTTAAAGTATTCTTTTTTATTTTTAGCACAATAAGGGGTTACAGTTCTGCTGCTGTATGCGGCATTCCCTGCTAATATCGCTTGTTTCCCTTCACAAATGAACTCTAAACCTGCAGTTCCAGACCCTGTTACTACGGTGTCGCAAAGTCTATATAACTCTTTAATAGAAACATTTTTAGGACAAATATAGATATTTTTTTTCTTAAATCTTTTTACTACATTGATAAAAACTTGGTTCTCGTTATAATTTTTTGATGAAGGATGAGATCTAAAAATCCATATATTTTCATTATCATTTTTAAAAACATAAGATAAAGTTGAAACAAATTGATTATAAAAGTCCTGAAATGAATATATGAAGCCCTTGTGGTGTACTGCGTCAGAAAATGCGTGTGAAGCATAAAGTATTTTTTTCTTTTTTATTTTTGAAATTTTTTTAATAAAGTCAAGACCTTTTTTTGATTGGTAACTTGCATTACGAAAGTTATTTGCAGTCCAAAAATATTTTTTTTTCTTCATATTTTTTCTAGATAAATAAAAATTATTTATTTCTTTTAAAGATTTTCTAAATTTTTTAAATTCTTTTTGTATTGGTTTATATTCAATATTATCTCTACCTAAAAATAATTTTTGTGTATCATCGGTTGCTATTTCAAATTCTGTGTCACTAGTTCTTCCAGGATAATAGTTTTTTATTCCTTTAAATATAGATATTCTTAAAGCAACACCAGGATTAAAGGCATAGCTTTCATTTCCTACAACTATTTTTTTTATATTATATTTTTTAAAATATTTTAATATTAATAAAATTCTAAAAGTAGAAAGAATTAGTAATTTAATAAAATGATAATCAATTTTTGGATTGATATATCTATGGTGAAATCTAATATTTGTGTCATAAATTAAATCACCAAAAGGAATATTATCTATTTTATAATTATTTATAAACCATAAAAAGCCATTATTAAAAATATTGATTACTGCTAATATAGAAATAATTAGTGATTGAATAAACAAATAAGGATGTTTTATACATTGAAAATAATTCATTCCTGATAAATATTTTTTAAATCCCAAATGTTTATAAAATTTAATTATTAAGTTATCTTTCTTTAAATCACTCAATACAATAATATTTTTTTTATATTTTTTATTTACAGCTAATGCTAGCATTGCGTTCATAATTGTTGAATCAATTCTTTGGCGATCAACCATTAATATATTATCTTTTGATGAAGTTCTTTCTTTATAAAAGTTATATTTAAATGAAAAGAATTTTTTTAATTCACTATGCTCACTCATTTTGATTGTCTTTTTATTACTTTTTGATTTTTAACTTCATAAACTTCGTCACAAATTTCTAGAGTTGAGGGCTTGTGAGTAATTAATATGATAGTTTTGTTTTTTTTTAATTTTTTAACAACTTCTAAAATTTGTCTTTCTGTGTCGACATCTATTGAACTTGTAATTTCATCAAAAATCAAAATTTTTGGATCTACATACAGTGCACGAGCAATTCCCATTCTTTGAATTTGTCCACCAGATAACTTTGAACCAGCTTCACCAATTTTTGTGTCACATCCATCTTCTAAATTACTAATAAATTTTTCTAATTGTGCTGATTTGATACTACTTAAAAAATTTTCTTCATTAATTTCATCTTCAAACTCACCAAATGTTATATTATTTTTTATGGTATCATCTTGTAAAAAGATCTTTTGTGGCACATAACTTATTAACTTTTGCCAACTAAATTTATATTCAAATAGGTCAATATTATCATTTAATATAATTTGCCCTTTATCTATCTTCTGCAAACCCATTATTAGATCGGTAAGGGTAGTTTTTCCAGAGCCGGTAGCTCCAATAAAACCATAAATTTTGTCTTTTTCAATATTAAATGAAATATCTTCAAGTAAATAATCTTTTTTAGACTCATACCTAAATGATACATTTTTAAAAGTTAATTTCTCAAATGTTAAATTTACATCTTTATTTTTTTCAGGTTTTTTTGAAGTGTTATCGTTTAGCTCATTATAAATTAACTCAATAGCAGACCGTGAGTATCTAAGATTCTGCAATCTTTGAATAATCTTATTTGCAGAAGGCAACATTCTAAACGATGCTGCAGAAAATAATGCTAGAGACGGTACCAAACTCTCTACTGATTGATTATTGCTCAAAGTATATGCCATTATGACTCCACAAAATATGAGTATTATTAAATATTCAAATAATAATCTAGGTAAGTTTTGTAAAAAAATATATTCAGTATTTAATAGTTTAATTCTATCAAGGTTATTAAATATACCATTAATCATTTTTTTTGTTTTTTTATAAATTAAATGAAACTTAATATTTAAAAGTGCTTCGTTGTATAATTTTAATCTTTCATTATTTGTTATTTGTCTTAAATACCCAAATTCCAAGACTCTTTTTTTAATTAAAGTGAAATATAAAGAGCCGCAAGAAAGAAAAATAATTGACATGATTAGTGTAATTTGTGGTTCAACAAAGAGTAAAAGCATAAATAAAGTTAAAAGTATTAAAGATTCTAATACTAAATCAATTAAAGATAGAATAAATTGTCCACTGGCTAATGAAGTTTCATTTATTAAGTTGTTGATAAGTTTTGATGAATTATTATTAATATGAAAAGAATATGGTTTATTCAAATAATTATTTAAAAGTTTTTTCGCATAAAAATTTGCAATTGAAAAAGTAAAATAACTTTTTTTCCAAGTCAATATTGCAAGAAAAATATTTTTAATTAAAAACATAATAAGAAAAAAAATAACAAAATAAACTAATAACTCTTTTTTTCCTGGATTGCCTAAAAATTCAATTATAGGATTTAAAAATCCAAATTTGCTTGATACTTCATTATCTAACAATAGATTAACTAATGGAATAATCATGCCTATACCCACTAAATCAAAAAATACACTAAGAAAAATCATTAAAAAAACTAATATAAGTTCTTTGGTATAATTTTTATCTAATGTGGAAAAAAAAATTTTGATATATTTATACATTAATTATTTTTTCTCATATAATTCTTTTTTAAGCTCATCATATTCTTTCATTTTTTTATCCATAAATGATAAAGTTAGTTTTGTTTTTTGAGCAATACCCTTAGGCGTCAGCCTGTAAATATAATTAATTTTTTTTTCATTATTTTTAAAATTTTTTATTTTTATTAAACCTTTAACTTTTAAAGACTTTAAGCAATAATTAAGCTTTCCTAAGCTAAAGCTTAGATCTTTTGCAAGTTTTCTTTGTGAATGGTGTTCTTTAGAATAAATTTTTCTTAAGATGTCTAATAGCTCTGATTCCACATTCATATATTTTAATAATTATCGTTCAATCGTTGAACAGTCAATAAAATAAGAAAAAGCGTTGAATATTTCTATCTTATAAATTATTATTTCTGTTATTAAGTCAGTATATTGAAATAATGAACAAATCAGATTTAGAATTTTTTTTAAAAGACAACATCGTTTTAGACTTAAATAGCTTTATTGTTAACCTAGTAATTGCATCAATACTGAGTTTTATTGTTCAATTATTTTACCTTAAGTTTTCTACAACACTTTCAAATAGACTAGATTTCTCAAAAAATTTTGTCATTTTAGGAATTGCAACAACAATTGTTATAACAATTGTTAAGTCATCTTTAGCCTTATCGCTAGGTCTTGTTGGAGCGCTATCGATAGTTAGGTTCAGAGCAGCCATTAAAGAACCAGAAGAATTAGTGTATTTATTTTTAATTATCTCCATAGGATTAGGTTGTGGAGCCGGACAGGTAAAGATTATTTCAATAGGAACCATATTTTCATTGCTTGTAATTTCATTTTATCACTTTTTTTACAAGAGTAAGAAATTTCAAATTTCAGAAGTTTTAAATTTTGCTTTAAGTAAAAGTTTGAGGGTAAGTGAGAAGGAAATAAATGAAATTATTAATTTTATAAAAAAGAATACAAAAAGTGTTGAATTAATATCTATTAGTAAATCAAAAAATGAGACAACTTTAAATTTTGATATAACTGTAACAGATATAAAAAAAATAAGCTTTCTTGTAACCGAACTTGAGAAAAGGAATTTTAAATCAATTATTGCAAGAAACGATATAAATTCAATTTGATTGAATAAAACAGTGAGAATAAAAACAACATCACCCAAAAAAAATAAATTTTTTTTTTTTAATTTTTTTTTAAAAGCTTATTTTATTGTTACTATAATTTTTATATCATTATTTATAATTCTTTTTTTTAATACAGGTTATTGGAAAAATTATAAAGATCAGTTTTTAAATCGCTTACATACCAGTTCAGTTATTAATTATATTTATTTACCTGAAATATCATCTAAAATAATTAGAGCAAAGTTTTATAATGTACCAAATTTAAATTTAAATATTTCATTTAAAAACCAATTAAATTTAGAAAATCAAAGAAAACAAGCACTCAAAGTTTTTAGTTTTGGAGATGAAAGAAATAATTTTAATGAAGTGAATGCTTCAATTAATTATAAAAATAAAAAATTTAAAATAGACTTAAGATACAAAGGAGACAGAAAATCTCACTGGTTTGAAAAAGACAGAGCTTCTTACAAATTAGACCTTAAAAAAGACAAAAAAATTTTAGGCATGGAAAAATTTTCTTTACAAAAACCTAGAATGAAAAATTATATACATGAATGGCTCTTTTATGAATTAATTGGTGAATTAGATTTAATAAAATTAAATTATATGTTTGTTGATTTAAGTATAAATGGATCAGATTCAAAACTTTTTGCTCTTGAAGAAGGTTTTGACAAAATATTAATAGAAAGAAATAAAAAGAGAAGTGGCCCAATCTTTTCTTTACATGAGGAATTTACCAAAGAAATCAAAAAGACCAAATTTGAAGTCTACAATAAAAACTTTTGGCTCAATAAAGAAAATTTAAAATTTACCCAAATCGCCAGAAGAAAATTAGAAAATTTTTTTGAAGATGAGGCAAAAAATATTGATGGATTTGATATAGATAAATGGGCAGCTTTTTTTGCAATAACAGATTTAAATTATTATGCTCATGGACGGGCAGTAAAAAGTGTTAAATTTTTTTATAATCCAGTCTCAGGTCTTATAGAACCAATTGGCTACGATGCACATAGGAGCGTGCCAAATTATAGTAAATATATAAAAGACTGGAATAATCTTACTGTGCAATACTCTTATCAAGAGGCACTGACCTGTAAAAAAAATATAAAAATTTGTATTAATTCCTCTGGTAGAGTTAACGGTAACTACCTTGTTTATAGATTTTTTTTCGATAAGGATGGAAACTTAAATGAAGATTTTTTTAAAAAATATAGAAAAAATGTATTAAGAGTAACCTCAAAAGAATTTTTAGATAATTTTTTTTTAAAAAGAGAATATCAAATAAAAAAAATAAATTCACTAATTTATGAGGATTACTTTTTTGTAGATCATAACTATTTTTATGGTCCAGGGCTATATTATTTTTCTAAAAAAGATATTTATACGAGAGCAGAAAGCTTAAACAATTCCTTTAGATCAAATATAGAAAAAATTTTTGTTGAACAAAAAAAAAATGAAATAATTATAAATAATATTCTAAATAATAATTTAGGATTAACTTTAAATCAAATTAAGTGTGAGGATTTATTAACAAAAAAAAATATATTTTTTCACTAAATAAAAACATAAATAAAGATTTTACTTATCTAAAACTATCTAATCTCAATAGTTCTTTAAATTTAAAATGTTTAAATATTACTTTTTTAAATGAAAAAAAAATTATTTTTGAAAAAGATATTTATCAAAACTTAAATCAAGAATTAAATAAGTTTACTAAAATTAATAAAAACTCTTATAAAGATTACTTTAATGTAATTGATAATAAAATATTTCTAAAAAAAAAAAACACAATTATAGACAAAAGTATAATTATTCCAAAAAATTACATAGTATTCATATTGCCTGGTTCAAAAATAACCTTGAAAGATAACGCTTTTATTTATTCCAATTCTGCTTGGAATGTAAATGGAAAAAAAGAAGAAATTACAATTTCTGGAACAAAAAATAATTTTGGTGGTGGTATTTTGATAACTGATAAAAATAATATTTCTATTTTTAAAAACGTTAAAATTAGTTATTTAAGTGGTGCTAATCAAATTATAAGTGATGATAAAGGTGATTTTTCAGTAAATTTTGTTAAATATAATGAGAGTAAAAAAAACTCTTTCACCAATGAAATAAAAAAAGTTGAAGATGATAGTATTTTATACAATTTGAATCATACTTTGTATGGTGCGTTAAATTTTTCTGATACAGAAATAATTTTAGATAATGTTTATTTCAATAGAATTTGTTCTGAAGACGTTTTGAATATTATATCAAGTAAATTTTTAATTGAAAATTTATATTTTGAGGAAAATTGTTCAGATAGTATAGATATTGATTTTGGTGAGGGGTCTATTAATAATGTGAATTTTAAACATGTAGGTAATGATGCAATAGATCTATCGGGTTCAATTGCAAAAATTAAAAATGTTGTCTTAGAAGATGTTGGAGATAAATTGGTAAGTATAGGTGAAAATTCAAAAGTCTCTATTAAAAATTTAATAGGAAAAAATTCATATGTAGGTATAGCCAGTAAGGACGGATCTACAGCTACTTTACAAAATATAAAAATGAATAATGTGAAAATAGGATTGGCTGCTTATATCAAAAAAGATGAGTACGGTTCTTCCACAATTATTGCTGATGAAGTATTTATTAATGATAGCAAGATAAAATGGATTACAGATGAAAAATCTATAATTATATTAAATAAAAAGAAAATAAATACTATGACAAAAAGTATTTTAAGAATTATTTACGATAAAGAAGAAGGTTTAATAAATTAAAAATATAAATTTGATTATGAAAAAAAAAGACCATCAAGTTGAAATGAGGTATGAAAAAAAATGGATTTATAATAAAAATAATTATTATCAAATTTTATCCTCCTTGATGCGATCAAATTTTAATTTTAAACATCATTATAAAAATAGAATTGTGAATACAGTATATTTTGATGATTACAATTTATCTAATGTGATAGATAATATTGAAGGTCAAAAAAATAGAGTAAAATATAGATTAAGATGGTATGGATCTGATAAATATATTCATAAGCCGGTTTTTGAAACAAAATATAAAAAAGCTCTTCAAACATATAAAAAAAAAATTTTTATAAATTTAAAAAAAAAACTACATACGGGTAATTTAGATAACTTTAATGATTTAAAGAAAAAACTTAACTTAAAAATTTTAAACAACAATTTACTGCAACCCAAAATCTTAATTAGTTATAACAGAACTTATTTAATATCCTCTGATAATTTGATCAGAGCTACAATTGACCAAGATATTAAATATAAAAAATTAGGTAAATTCGATAATAATTTTTTTTATAAATTTAATAATATAGTTATGGAAATGAAATACGATATTAATTTAGATAGTTACTTTAGGAGTTTGATTAATAATATTTCTGTCAGATATTCCAAAAGCTCAAAATATGTCAATTGCATGCTATTATCATCAAGAGAATTTTCTAATTAATTCATAAAAAAATAAATTATTTTTTTACAAATATAATTAACTTCAGAAGTTTTAAGTGTTGGATAGAGCGGTAGGCTTATTGTGTTATCACCTACAATTTTTGATTTTGGACAAGTAACATCATTCCAATTAAAATATTTTCTGAATGCAGTCATATCTGTCACTGATCTATAGTTTATTCCACATCCTATTTTATTCAATGTGAGATACTTGAATAAATCATCTCTACTTTTATTAGTTTTAGATTTATCAAGTGTAGTAATGAACAGATGATAACCGTGCCTATTTTTTTTTGTATCAAAATTTTGTCCTTTAAGTGGAAGATTTTTTAATTGTTTACAATATAGATTGAATAGTATTTTTCTTTTTTTTAAATTTTTTTCTAACTTTCCTAATTGAACTAATCCCATAGATGCATTTAAGTCAGTAAGATTATATTTATATCCAATCTCTTTAACATCGTAGTGAAAAGTTTCATTCTTATCTTTATTATTTTCACTAATTTGTTTACGGTTCCAAGCGTCCTTAGTTAGCCCGTGTAAGCTCATTATTTTTGCCTTATTATACAATTTGCTATCTTTAAATAAAATCATACCACCCTCCCCAGTAGTTAGATTTTTTGTCGAATAAAAACTAAAACAGCCAGCATCCCCAAAAGTTCCTAAATGTTTACCACGATACTTACTTTCTACAGCATGAGCGCAATCTTCAATTAAAAATAAATTATATTTTGTCTTAATCTTTAATATTTTATCAAGATCACAAGGAAGGCCTGCTAGATGCACTATAATTATTGCTTTAGTTTTTTTTGTTATTTTTTTTATGATTGAATTTGGATCAATATTAAAAGTATCTGGATTAATATCAGCTAACACAGGCGTAGCACCTGCATGAACTATAGAGCTAATAGTAGAAGAAAAAGTCATTGGAGTTGTAATAACCTCGTCACCTTTTTTTATACCTAAAGATAAAAGGCTCAAATGAAGAGCTGCAGTACATGAATTTACAGCAAGTGAAAAATTTGCTTTTTTATAAATTTTAAATTTATTTTCAAATTTTTGAGTAATTGCACCAGTTCCAATCCACTTAGATAGAACTACCTTTTTAATTGCTGCAATTTCATCTGCTCCAACATCTGGTTTACCAAACGTAATATATTTTTTTATATTTTTCATAATTAAGATTATTTCATTTTATAAGTAAATTATTACGAAAAAAAACAAAATTATTTAAAAGTAAATTTTAAAGTAGGAGGTAGAAAAACTGAATATTAATCTCAAATACTACTATCAAGCTAATATATCTAAATAAAAAATATATTAATATTTTCAATTGAATGATGAAAACAATCAAAGACTGGTAAAAGCAAAATTATTTTTTAGATTTAGTAAATTTACCTCTTAATAAATATAAAACCCTTAAATAAAAAAGTTTAGAAAATAAAAGATAACTTAATACATGAATGATAGAGATATATTTTTTTTCATTTAATAATTTTTTTAAGGAAGGTATTAAAGCTCTAGCTAATAATTCATTTTTAAATTTTTTAAAATGGACATGTCCTTTTTTTGTAATAATTAATTCTTTATGTTTTGATAAAAAAAAACTTATAGATTTTATTCTTGTTTTATAATCTCTAGACATTTGATTGGGATTGTAACTTTCAATTACAACTAAAAACTCATTTACAAAATCAATATTTAAATTTGAATTTACAAGACGAACCCAAAAATCATGATCATGAGAGCCAATCATATTTTCATCAAATCCTCCTAATTCTAGAAAAGAATTTCTTCTAAAAAAAAAAGTAGAAGGATTAGGGCAGGACCACGAATCTAATAATAAATAAAATAATCTTTTTTTATCATTACTAAACTCTTGAACATTCTTTTTTTTATCTAAAAGATAATTGCAATAAACAAAATCTAGGTCGTTTTTTTCAGCTATTAAAAATTGTTTTTCTAGTTTTCTAGGTTTCCATAAATCATCAGTTTCAAGTATGGCTAAGTATTTTGCATCTGATTTTTTTACACCAAGATTACATGCAAAAGATGGACCTTTATTTATAGTGTTTCTAATAATCTCAATCTCAAAAGAATAAACTTTTGAAATCTCAATTTTTTCTATTGAACAATCATCTATTACAAATACTTTTTTTGGCAGTAAAGTTTGTAACTGAATACTATCAAGGGCATTTGAAAGAAGTTCATTTCTTTCTTTAACTGGAATTACAATATCTATGTGGTTTTTAATATTCACAATATTATTTTATATTAGAGAAATTATTATTTTATTTAACATTTTTTATGATAATAAAATAGTTTGTAAATAACAATATCACAAATTAATATATATGAAATTTAGGTGCATTCAATCAAGATTTAATTCCTTAATAGACACAAGATCTTTATTTACTAAAAAACAAAAATGCATAAAAATTATAGAATTCCTTAAAAAAGAGAAATTTCAAGATGTACAATAAAAAAAAAATAATTTTAATGGATATGGATGGTGTTTTGATTAACTCTTTAGAAAATATGAAAGTTTCATGGAATCATACAAGGGAAAAGTTTAATATTAAACAATCATTTAATGAATATGAAAAATTAATAGGATTACCTTTTAATA
>MDTF01016631.1_pt1 | contig 11087 bp, 15 predicted proteins | sample 811191 | NCBI WGS metagenome assembly MDTF01 (sample SAMN05326649, study PRJNA326480) | marine metagenome | isolation source: seawater | place: Southern Ocean | collected 2011
ATCGTAAATGGTGTGCCTTTTTTTATTATATTTACTCTAGTATAAAAAACCATTTTAAAAACGTTATATAAGTATGAATGTTAATATTACAATACCAACAGATTTAAGCGAAATTACTTTAAGGCAATATAAGCACTTTCTTAAAATACAAAAAGGTGTAGATGATGATGGGTTTTTGAATGCAAAGATTATAGAAATATTTTGTAACATGAAGCTGAATAATGTAATGAGGTTAAAATTTAATGACACTGAATTAATAGTTAAAAAACTTACAAAAATGTTTGATCAGAAACCTAATTTGGTTTCAAACTTTAAATTAGATAAAGTAAATTACGGATTTCATCCACAGTTAGATAATTTAACTTTAGGTGAATATATAGATTTGGACACATTTATTGGTGATTGGGAAAACATTGAAAAAGCTATGGCAGTATTATACAGACCAATAGTAAACAAGGTAAAAGATAAATACACAATAGAAGAATATAAATTAGGTGTTGATCAAGAGATGTTAGATATGCCTATGGATGCAGTCTTATCCTCAATTTTTTTTTTGTGGAATTTAGGACTAGACTTGTCGAAAACTATGATGAATTATTTGGACAAGGAGGAGGAGCAAGCCTTGACGCAGTATCTCAATTCACAACCAAATGGGGGTGGTATAATTCACTTTACGGACTCGCTAAAGGAGACATTACAAGATTTGAAAATATCACTAAATTAAATGTGCATGAGTGTTTTATGATGTTATCATTTATGAAAGACAAAGCGGAAGTAGAAGCAAAAAGAATTAAACAAAATTTTAAATGAGCAACCAAGGAGTAAGGGGATATTACCAATTAACCTCAACAATAGAAGAACAACTATTATTAGATGTAAATAACAACACCGTATCTATTGGTGACATTTCAGATATAAATTTAAACAAGCAGGACATATTCCCTTTGGCACATATGATTGTAAATAATGTTACAGTAGAAGAAAATGTGTTAAGGTTTAACATAAGCATTTTAGCTTGTGATATTGTAGACCAGACAAAGGATTTAACCAAAAATAGGTTTACGGGTAACACCAATGAGCAGGATATCCTAAACACTCAACTAGCGGTTTTAAATAGGCTTATTCAAAGGTTAAGAATGGGACAATTACATCAAGATAAATACCAATTAGATGGCAGTCCAAGTTTAACACCATTTCACGATAGGTTTGAAAATCAACTCGCTGGTTGGACATCAACTATGGATATACTAATTTATAATGATATATATATTTGCTAATGATATTTAAAAATGTAGAGGAATATTTAGTGGGTATTGGGGTTGATGTTGTGAAACAAGGAAAAAGGAATTTATCTGATGCTAGAAAAAGCAATGGTGATCTTTACAATACACTTAAATATGAATTAGAAACTAATGATAATTCTTTTATCATAAAATTTTTAATGCAAGAATATGGTATTTACGTTGATAAAGGAGTTAAGGGTAAAACATCAACCTATCCAGAAACTGTCGCATCATTATCTGATTTTCAATATGGAAGTGGTAATTTTCCAAAAGGTGGTTTAACTAAAGGAATTAAAGAATGGGTAAAAGAAAAAAGGTTTCAATTTAGAGATAAAAAAACTGGTAGGTTTATGAGTTATGATAGTACTGCTTTCATGATCACAAGAAGTATTTATAATAAAGGTATTAAAGCAACAGAATTTTTATCAAAACCATTTTATAGGGTTTTAAAAGAAGTACCTATTGAATTAGCCAAAGCATTTAAACTTGATGTTGAATTAGGATTAATAAAAGGAATAAAAAAATAAATTATGGATTGGACATTAGAGATAGCATTTCATTTTCCCCACAATAGGTTTGCATTTGGTTGGGAATTTATAAATGCAGATAAAAAACACAATTACAAAACTATAAAATTTTACTTGTTTATAGCTACACTAACATTAGATTATTAATATGTCAAATTTAGCACTAAGAAACCCACAATTTAAAAGTATATCAGCTGGCACAACTGTAAAGTCAACAGTATGTACAGTTACAATAGATGGCACTTTAAGATATACACTTGTAAAAAACTTACCTACAATAACAAGTGGAACACAAACTATAAACTTTGACATTGCAGAACTTGCAAGAGATTACATTGAGATAACCTATCAAACAAATTATATACCTCAAACAGTTTTAATAGTTACCGTACTAACCAATAAAGCTGGTTTAAATGGTACTGGTGCTAATGTGGGTTCAGCAACTACAATTACAGATAAAGGTTTTGAAGCATACGGAACATTTGAGGAGGGTGTAAATCCAAATGTGCCATTTAGAGGTGTACCGTCTTATTTAATGTCAAAAAGTAATTCAACTGAATTTACAATATTAGCGCCAAGTGGTTTGAGTGGTAGACTACCAAGTATAACAAGTTTAAATGGTCTTATTGCTACAAATTATAGTACAACAGATACAATTAAAACTGTTGAGGGTAATGTTTGTAATATAAAAAGAATAGATTGCACAAAATATGGAAATGGTAATAAGATAACCTTTATAAACAAATATGGCGCACAACAAGATTTATTCTTTTTTTTAAAAAAAACTAGAAGCCTTGCGAGAACAAATGAGGGTTATAAATCAAACACAATAACCTATCCAAGCGGTGGTGCAACCTATTCTATACAAGATGCACCAAACAAAGTATTCAATACACAAGGAAAACAATCCTACACTTTAAGCAGTGGGTATTATCCAGAGTTTGCAAATCAATTTTTTGAAGAATTATTATTGAGTGAATATGTATGGTTAGATCCATCTACAATAAATTCAGCAAGAACAAGTACAATACCAGTTAAGGTTAAAACCTCATCTATGTCTTATAAAACAAGTGTAAATGATAGGCTAATAGAATACACAATAGAATTTGAAGAAGCATTTGATTACATAAACAACATTAGATAATGCGTAGATTACAGTTATACATAGGTACGAAAAGAGTTGATTTATTTAAAGATGAAACTGTTTCACTTACTCAAACTATTCAAAATGTAAAAGACATTGCAAAAATATTTACAGAATTTACACAAACATTTTCTGTACCAGCATCAAGTGTAAACAACAAAATATTTGATCACTATTATAATTTTAATATTATTGATGGTTTTGATGCTAGAAACAAAGTAGCTGCAAGAATTGAATTAAATGATTTACCTTTTAAAACTGGTCTTATAGCTTTACAAGGTGTAGATTTAAAAAACAACCTCGCTCACACATACAAGATTACATTTTATGGTAATACGGTTAATTTAAAAGACATATTAGGTGCAGACCAATTAGCATCATTAGCGGAATTAAATCAATATTCATTAGAATACAATTACGCAAACGTAAAAGGAAAATTAGAGGAAGGTGGTCTTAATGAAACATTAATCGCCCCATTGCTTACACATTCAAATAGTTTATTTTATGAAAGTGGTACAGATGATATAAGGGCAAATAATTTGTATTATAATTCAAATAGCGCTTATGATGCGAATGGGGTTTTGTTTAGTGAATTAAAATTTGCTATAACGCTTAAATCGATAATAGATGCAATACAAGCCAAATACACTATTGCAAATGAATACCAATCTTCAATAATATTTTCAAGTGATTTTTTTAACAACGCAACAAATGTAGATTTTAATTATTTGTATATGTGGTTGCATAGAAAAAAAGGTAATGTTGAAACAACAACCGCACAAGGTGGTTTTTCTTGGTCACCAGTACCTTTAACAATAAACACAGAAACAGGAGAAAGGATTTTATTTGTATCAAATGGTTCTATAACAATAGGTAGTGATTTTATAGGTGGTTTAGGTGAAACTAAATTAAGCATAACACCAGTTGGAAGTAATCCATATAGTGTAAGAGTTTTACAAGATGGTGCAATATATGAGCAAAGAACCAATGTAACAAATGTCCAATTATTTTTCCAAACAGAAGCAGATACGTTACCATCTGGAACTTATACTTTAGAAATAGCAGCAGATGCAACAGTTAGTTTTGCTGTTGGCAATATTAGTTGGAGATTTGAAACCTACAATACCGCGCCTGATACTGCTGGGGTTGCTTTAGTAAATAATGCGTCAATATTTAATACTGACTTACAAAATCAATTCACAATAACAGAGCAAATACCTAAAATGAAAATAATAGATTTTTTAACTGCTATTTTTAAAATGTTTAATTTAACTGCTTTTGTTAATGATGTAGGTGTAATAGTAGTTAGAACTTTAGATAGTTATTATGCAGCTAGTACACAAGTTTACAACATAGATAAATACCTAGATACTAAAACATCAAAGGTGGATATTGCATTACCTTTTAAGGAAATAATTTTTGGGTATAAAGGTTTAGGAACATTATTAGCCAAAAAATATAATCAAATAAATAACATTGAATGGGGTACTATAAAATTTGTACTTGGTGGTACTGAATTTACCACACCAACAGAAAGCTATAAAGTAGAGATACCATTTGAACACATGATGTTTGAAAGATTAGTTGATACAAATCCTCTTTTGGCCCCCACAGCTAATGAAACAGAAATTTTATATGGTGTTAGTATAGACGATAATTTAGAACCATATATTGGAGAACCTTTGATTTTTTATAGAGAATTTACGCCTTTTGGTCCAACACAAACACCTATTGCTTTAAAGGAAACAGAAACGTCTGCACCAGTTCAAATAACAACCTATAATATGCCATCAAATAGTTGGAGTATTATTCCAGCAACAAGCACATCAAATATAAATTTTAGTTTTGAAATAAACGAATACACTTTAAATACAGATTTTCCTGGCACATTATTTAATAATTATTATATAAATTATATTAAAGATGTATTTAATGATCAAAGAAGGTTAATTAAGATAACCGCATTCCTACCAATGAAAGTGTATTACAATTTAGAACTAAATGATTTAATAGAAATAGGTCAAGATAGGTATAAGATTAATTCACTAACAACAGACTTAACAACTGGTAAAACAGAATTTGAATTACTAAACACAATACTATGATCAAGAATATAATTGATTTATTGCAAATTGTAGGTGCTGACACTGAAAATATACAAATAGCAAAAGGAAAATATAAATTAGCGGAAACCTTAAAAGAGGGTTACAAACATGTTAAAAGAGATTTAAAATGGCAGAAAAAGTAGAATTTGAATTACAAACAGATACTAAAGAAGCAGTAAGGCAAGTAAATAAACTTAAAAAAGAGTTTCAAAAAGCTGGAGAAGCTGCAACAAAAACTGGTGAAGAAATTTCCACTGCTATGCAAGTGGGTAATGCACTTACTAGATCACTTGATACTAAAACTGCGGGGTTAGCATCAAAACTATTAAAGGTAGGTAAGGCTGCAAAGCTGAGTGGAAAGGCTATGAAAACTGCTCTTATATCTAGTGGTATTGGTGCAGCAGTTGTGGCTATTGGTTTACTTGTACAATATTGGGATGAAATAAAAGGTTTAGTAAATGGTGTAAGTTCAGAACAAGCAACATTATTAAAAGAAACAGAAGCCACATTAGCAGCTAATGAAAAGCAACTTAATACAATTACGCAATCTGAAAATATTTTAAAGCTACAAGGTAAGACGGAAAAAGAGATACTTGCTATGAAAAGGGCGGTAACAGATGAAAGCATTGCAAATACTAAAATTTTATTAGAACAACAAAAACAAACTAAAAAATCACAAGTTGAAGCGGCTGAAAGAAACCAAAAAATAACCAAAGGCTTTATAATGTTTTTGTCTGCTCCATTAGTTGTACTTCTTGGTCTTATAGATGGTATTACAAGTAGTTTGGCAGAATTAGGAATTTTAGAGGAAGGAACAAAGTTAACAGAGGGGTTTTTAGATTTTTCTTCATCTATATTATTTGATCCAAAAGAAGCTGAAACCAAAGGAAATGAAACTATAGCAGCTACAGAAGAAGCATTGCTAAAACTTGAAAACACTAGGGCAGGTTATTTGTTAAAAGATAAACAAGCTGCAAAAGCCGCTGCAAAAGATAAAACAAATGATGAGATACAAGCTGAAAAAGACAAGGCTGCTGCTATTGAAAGGATAAGAAAAGGCTTAATAGATACAGAGGCAGAGGAACGTGCAGAAAAATTACGATTAATTAAACAAGATTTTGATGAACAAATAAAACTTGCAGAACAATATTATGGCGAAGAAAGTGACAAAGTAAAAGAATTAAAAGCAGCACAAAAATCAGCATTAGATGCACAACAAGATGCTTTTGATTTAACGGACAAAGAAAAAAGATTAGCAAAAGAAAAAGAGGATCAAGAAAAATTAATTGAAAAATTAGAAATAGATAAAGAATTTTCTAATTTAAGTTTTGAAGACCAACGAAATTTATTAAATTCAAGAGATGAACAACTTTTAAATGATACTACATTAACAGAGGAACAACGAACAGCTTTAACAAAACAATTCGGAGAAGCTAGAACAAATTTAGCCGTTTCAGAACAAGATGCAAAATTAGCTACTTTAGATGCAGTTGGTGGTGGATTACAAGATTTATCAAGTATTGCTGGAGAAGAAACTGCTGCTGGAAAAGCACTAGCACTTGCAGCGGCCACTATAAATACTTATGCTGGTATTGCTGGGATTTGGGGGGCACAACCAGAAGGTACTGCAACCACTACTTTAATTGCTAAAATAGCGGCGTCTATAGCTGTTGCATCGGCTGGTTTTGCAGCAGTTAAAAAGATTGCATCAACTAAAGTACCAGCAACTTCTGGTGGCGGTGGTGGTGGTGGTGCCACAAGTTATTCTCCACCAAGCATTCCTGCTGCTTTTAATATAGTAGGTGCAAGTGGTGAAAATCAATTAGCAGATGCAATAGGAAGCCAAACACAAAGACCAGCTAGGGCATACGTTGTAAGTAATGATGTAACCACTGCACAAGAACTAGATAGAAATATAATTGAAGGTGCAAGTATATAAATGCAAATTTAAAAACTAAACACGTTATATATTTATGAAGATAATAGAACTTATTTTAGATGAAGATGAATTTGATACTGGTGTAGATGCTATCTCTATAGTGGAAAATCCAGCTATTGAAAGTGATTTTGTTGCTTTGAAAAACCAAGAGGTAAAACTTGCAGAGGTTGACAAAGATAAAAAAATATTAATGGGTGCTTTGTTAATACCCAATAAGCCTATTTATAGGAATGGTGATCAAGGAGAATATTACATATTCTTTTCTAAAGAAACCATTGTGAAAGCATCTCAAATGTTCTTACAGAATGGTAAACAAAGCAACTCAACACTTGAACACTCAAAGGCTTTGAATGGTTTAACCTTGGTTGAAAGTTGGCTAGTAGAAGATGATGTAATGGACAAATCAAGAAAATACGGTTTAGATGTACCAGTAGGAACATGGATGGGTAGTGTCAAGGTAAACAATGATGATGTTTGGAATGAGTATGTAAAAACAAACAAGGTGCGTGGTTTTTCTATCGAAGGTTATTTTGCAGATAAAATGGAATCACCAAAAGAAGCTGTTGAGGAAAAAATGGCTGAAGAATTATTAAACCAAATAATAAATATAATAAAATGAAAAGTAGATTAGAAAAAGTTTATAACAAATTACCAAACAAAAAGGTAAATCTTAAAGCACAAAAAATTTCTTTGTCAATTTTATCAGATTTAGACAATGATGTTCTAATGGGATATAAGGCAGCAGACAGAGTTGAAGCAGTTATAGCAACTGCACAAGAATTATCTGAACAATTAAATAAAGAAATTGCAGACGCTAAACAAAATGCAATAGACATTATTTATTCAGATTTTGGTTTTGCTATTGGTAATATAGACGATGGTATTATGAAAGCAACAAATTTATTAAATGATTTAGGCGCACCTACAGATGTATTAGATAAGTATAAAGACGACCTAAATGATTTAGATAGAATAATTGAAGATTTTGAAACTATGGCAAATAATCTTTAAATGCAAAGAAACAACAAAGATAAAATATTTATACCTAGTAGGACATCACCTGTTGGTGGTGGACGGGGTTGTTTATGTTGGGACAAAGCGAAATATTCTATCGAGTGTTGCGATGGCTCTATGCAAGCGCAAGGCATTGGTGTAATAACAAGAACAGATTGAAAATGCAAAATGTAAATTAATAATCGTTATATAAATAGTATGGAAAAAACAAAAATGTTAAATCAAATTAGAACACTTTTAAAAATCGAGGTTAAACTTGAAGAAATGAAGTTGGAAAACGGCACTGTAGTAAGCGCTGAAACATTTGAAAAAGGAAGTGAAATTTTTATTGTCACAGATGATGAGAAAGTAGCAATGCCAGTAGGCGAGTATATACTTGAGGATGGCAGATTAGTTATTGTTGAAGCAGAGGGTATGATTGCAGATGTAAGAGAAGTATCTGACGAAGTACCGGCTAAAGAAACAAAAGAGGGTGAAGAAATCACTGAAGATCTGGAAGATGAAACTGTTGAAACAGAAGTACCGGCAGAGGTTGCTACTGAAATTGAAGCAATCATTGAAGCAGTTGTTGAAGTTATTGCTCAGGTTATTGAAGAAGTAAAATCTGAAATTGAAGAACTTAAAAAAGAGTTTGGAAAAATGAGAAAATACGAAGACGAAGAAGAAGAAGAAAAGAAAAAAGAAGAAATGTCTGCAGCTAGAAAGCCAATAAGACATAACCCTGAATCAAAAACTGCTCAAAAAACAAAAGTAGAATTTGCTAAAGGACAATTTAACACAACACTAGATAGAGTATTAAATAAACTAAATAAATAAAAAATGAGCACATTTAATTTCACATCAAACGATGTAAACAGAAACCAAGTAGCACAAAGTTATTATACAGTAACTGGTGATATTTTAGAAAGCGATATTGGTAATGACCATAACGTAGGAACTGATGGTTTAACTATCGGTATTCCAAAAATTACAGCAGGAAATTTAGGATGTACAATATTCTTCAGAAATTCGGGTGCAGCAGGAAACAACAAAGTAGTTATTTCGCCTGATGATTCAAACAAAATAATTGGTTCAGTTACTTTATCTGCTTCAGTTGTGGTAGCAGGAGGTGTTCTTGGAAAAGACTGGGAATTAACTAAAGCAACATCTATACAAGGAGACTGGTGTGCTTTACGAGCAGTAAGTTTAACAGAATGGTACATCATAGGTTGCCAAGGAATCTGGGCATCTGAAGCATAATATTAATATAATTAAAAATAAATAAAATGAATAAAAGAAACGTAAATTTAGCAACTACCACTAACATAACTACTAGCTATGCGGGTGAGTTTGCAGGAGACTATATTGCAGCAGCATTATTATCTGCATCAACTATTGATGATGGCGGCTTAACGGTAAAGGCAAACATCGCTTTTAAAGAGGTTATCAAAAAATTATCTACAAGTGCATTGGTAACAGCAGCGGGTTGTGATTTTGACCCTACATCAACAGTAACACTAACTGAGAGAATAATTCAGCCGGTTGAACTACAAGTTAACCTACAATTATGTAAGTACGACTTCGTAAACGATTGGGAAGCACAATCAATGGGTTACGGATTAGGACAAACATTACCTCCAAAGTTTTCTGACTTTATGATTGCTCACGTTGCAGCCGAAGTAGCACAGAACACAGAATTTTGTATCTGGCAAGGAGACACTGCAGCAGCAACTAATAATTCTTTTGATGGATTTGAAAAGCTAATTGCAGCATCAGCAGCAGCGGGTGATATTCCAGCAGCACAACAAGTTACAGCAGCAACTCTTTCAGCAGCAAATATTATAACAGAAATGAGCAAGGTGGTTGATGCAATACCATCTTCACTTTACGGAAAAGAAGATTTATTTTTATACATCGGAAGTGCAGCAGCGAAATTTTACGTGCAAGCATTAGGTGGTTTTGCAGCAAATGGATTAGGAGCAAATGGTGTATCTAATATGGGAACACAATGGTGGAATAACGGAAGCCTAACGGTGAACGGTGTAAAAATCTTTGTATGTCCGGGAATGTCAGCTAACAAAATGTATGCTGCACAACGTAGCAACTTGTATTTCGGCTGCGGCTTGCTCAACTCAACAAATGAGGTTAAGGTTTTAGATATGACGGACCTTGATGCTAGTAACAATGTAAGAATGGTTATGCGTTTCACGAGCGCAGTCCAATTCGGGGTAAGTGCAGACTTAGTAGAATACGCATAGTAATTAATTAATCAAAAAACTAGGGTAGGTGGTTTTTATCTGCTTACCCTTTTTTTATATAAAACAAAAAAACAATGGCTTGTACATTAACAACGGGTAGAAAGCTACCCTGCAAAAGTGCTTTTGGCGGCATCAAACGTGTTTACTTTGCAGACTTCGGGGGTATCGGAAGTGTAACAGTAGATGCAACAACTGGAGAAGCAACAATAGTAGATGCTTCACCAGCAGCAGTATGGTTTGAGTATCCTGTAAAAGGAAATTCTAGTTTAGAGACAACAGTGACATCATCTAGAGAAAACGGAACAACATTTTACACACAGACTTTAAACCTTACACTAACATTTTTAGATGCTAAAACTCAAAGAGAATTACAAATTTTAGCAATATCTAGACCAAATATCGTAGTAGAGGATTACTATGGCAATAACTTCCTTTTGGGGACGTCCAATGGGATGGAATGCACGGGCGGTACGGTAGTGACTGGGGCTGCCGCTGGTGACCTCTCAGGCTTCACATTAACGTTCGAGGGAATGGAAGAAGTAGCACCGTTCTTTTTAGCAGCAGCGGTTACACCATCATCAGTAACACCGATTGACCCAACACCGGTTAATGTACCATTATTGCCGGGACAAGACTAATCAATATTTAGTTAGAATTTAAAGCATCCTTAATCGGGTGCTTTTTTTTTGTTTTTACAAATTACCTATATTTATACGTTATATAATTGATGATAATATTAACCACATCTGCAACCGCACAAAACCTATTAATAATACCAAGAACTTACATTAGTAAGTTTACTATGGAAATACGAGATGATAGCACAAATGTTATTGTA
>MDTF01005144.1_pt1 | contig 11086 bp, 12 predicted proteins | sample 811191 | NCBI WGS metagenome assembly MDTF01 (sample SAMN05326649, study PRJNA326480) | marine metagenome | isolation source: seawater | place: Southern Ocean | collected 2011
CGTTCGTAGCTCAACTGGATAGAGCGTCTGACTTCGGATCAGAAGGTTGAGGGTTCAAATCCTTCCGGGCGCACCAATTATTTAACAATCCATTCTTTGTATTTATCTTTATTTTTTTTAATGAACTCTGGAAAACTACTATCAATTTCGATTTTTTTTTAGATTAAAACCTCGATTAAATATATCTTTAGCTTTTAATATCTTATTTTCAATTTTTTTTTCATCAGTATTATCTATTGTATTAAATTCTCCGTGAGAATATGACCTAATCTTATTAGCTATGTCTTTAGGTGTTTGTAGAAATGAAAAATGCCAGCCACCCTCAATTATTTGAATATTACTTTTATCAAGCCTCCAAAAAGGATATTTTTTAAACTTCATGTCTCTTAATTTCTGAGGTAAGGGAAAATATTTTTTTAAACACAACCTTGATCCAAGCCATCCACTTTCATTTAAATTTTGGAGATTTAGTTTATACATAAACATTTTTTGTGAAAATACTGTAAACTTTGTTTTTTTTTTAATTTGATCTAATTTAGAAAGGTCAGGTATTTCATCTAGATCTGATAAAATAATTAAATCATTATCATTTGCATCCTTTATTCCTCTAGATATATAATTTCGTTGATGTTGCTCAATTGCAGATTCACCTCCGATATGCGTATTAAAATCTCGATCGTCATTATGATCTGCAACTAGATATTTAATTTTATGTTTGTATTTTGAAAAATAATTAATATTAAAATTTAGTTTTTTTTTTTTACCTTGATGTGTTTTAGAGGATTCAGAGATTACAAAGTAATCAACATTTTTATCTAAAATATTAAGTCGAAGATCCACCACATGGTCTTCATTGAAATATTGAAAACAATCGTATATTGCCATTTTATTTTTTCGTAAATGTAGTAAGTCCTAATTTTTTTCCTTCAATTATTGAAGAGGAACAGTGCAAATTAGTTCTGTCAAAAATTAGCATCGAGCCGACTTCCCATTCGTAAATTAGCTCAATTTCAAGACCTATTAAGTTTTCAATTTTTTCATGTGCTAAAAATTTTTTATGAATTTTCTCATCGAAAGGTTTGTCACCGTACATGCCTATATGATCAGATGATCTAATATTTTGTCCATATTTTAGATTTTTGTATTCTAATTCTTTTTTATCTAACGTGAAGTTAGTTGAATTCCCATAATATTTATTTTTAAAAATAACGGTACTGCCAATTGGCGTTAAGGGAACTAAACTTTGTTTGTATATTTGATCCTTAAAATTAAACCCACCATCAATATGAAGCCCAATAGGATTATAGCTCTCTTGAAACAGGCCTAAAATATCATTTCCCTCTTCTGTATTAAGATTATCCATCTTAAATTCTCCTATTTCACTTTTAATTTTTTCACAATATATATTTTCTAATTCTTTATTGTAATTAATTAACCATCTTTTTTTAATTACATTTTGTTTTTTATTATGAACAGTTGTAGGTAGTTGATTATATAATTCAAGTAATTTATCAGTTTCTGATTTATTAAAAATATTTTTTATAACTTTTGGAGAGCTTTCTAACCTTTTAATTATTTCAAGATTTTTTCGCATTTTATTCACCTATGTTAATTAAAGTACCTCTTATTCTTGCGCCATAATAAGACAAATAAAAAACAATTATTCCAAAACTCAAATAAATACATGAGATAATTATTGCTTTAAATATTTGTATATATGTAACTATATCATAAATTAAAATATTTCTCATTTCTTCAAAAATATGAACTAGGGGAAGAAGTTTAGCAATCATTTGTAGCCATTCAGGTAATATTTCAATGGGGTAATAAATGCAACCTAATGGAGCTAAAAAGAATAAACTTGCCCATGCTATGTTCTCAAAGGATGGCCCAAATCTTAGTAGCCCAGATGTGACTAAAAGACCTAAGGTGACACCAAATATATATAAGCATAAAAGTAAAAGAAAAAGAGGCGGCCCTAAACTAAACACAGAGACACCAAAAAGAGGAATAGCAAGTAAAGCCGCAGGAATTAAGCCAATAGACGTTCTAAGTATTGCTGTTAATGTTAATGCGGCTATTATTTCACTAATTTTTATTGGTGATATAAATAAATTTGTAAAATTTCTACTCCAAATTTCTTCTAAGAACATCATGTTATAACTTATGCTTGCTCTAAATAAAAAATCATAAAGAATTGCAGCAGTTAAAATTACACCTACGGTATTATTGTAATAAGTGGATTCCAAGGCAAAAAATTTAGATATAAACCCCCATAAAAATACCTGAACTGAGGGCCAATAAATTAAATCAAGAATTCTTGGAAAAGAACTTCTAATTAAATAGATGTGCCTTAAGCTTAAAGCATATATCTTATGCCACCTCATCAGCACCTCTCGCTATTTTCAAAAAAGTATCCTCAAGATTGTTTCTACCATGTTTTTTAACAAGTTCTTGGCAAGTACCTCTATCTACAATTTTACCATTTTTCATCATTACAACAGTATCGCATAATCTTTCCACTTCTCTCATATTGTGAGAAGCTAAAAAAATAGTAATATTATTATCTAATTTATATTGTTCTAGATAATTTCTAATAAAATCTCCAATATCAGGATCTAAACTAGAAGTCGGTTCATCTAAAAAAAGAACACTTGGCTTATTAATTAAAGATTTCGCTAAAGAAACTCTATTTTTTTGACCAGAGGATAATTCTCCAGTTTTTTTATTTAAAAAATTTTTTAAATTTAAATCTTCAGAAATCTCTGAAATACGAAACTTTATTTTTTGAACGCCATAAAGTCTAGCATAAATCTCAAGATTTTCTTTTACAGTAAGTTTTTTAGGCAATTCTATATATGGAGAAGCAAAATTAAATTTAGATAATAAATCATATCTATTTATCTTATTCATATTTATGTTGTTAATAAGTATATCTCCACTTGAAGGTTTAATTAGCCCTAACAACATTCCGATTGTAGTTGTTTTTCCACATCCATTAGGACCCAAAAGCCCAATGGTTTTATTTTTTTTTGCAATAAAACTAATATTTTCTACTGCAGTTGAATTATTAAATTTTTTACTTAAATTTTTGATTTCTATTTGCATTTAATAAGAGGCGCGTTTTAATCGATCATTTATAGCTATACCAATATCCTTGTTGGGAATTTTTACAACATTAATTTTTTTATAACCTTTCTCTTTAATTTTTCTAAAGTATTTATAAAGATTTTTTGCCGCTTCTTTAAGATTAGAATTTTTACTCAAATTAAAAGTATGTTTCGTTTTTTTATAATTTTTACCAAAAATTATAAATGCTGAATTTTTTTCACTTACTTTTTTATTTAATTTCATTGGAATACCAGGTGAGTAATGTTTCCTTAGCAAACCCGGCGAGCTAATTTTTTTATTATTTTTGCTATAAAAAACCTTAGAATTAATTATTTCTTCTATTTTTCTTAAATTTACTGCACCAGGTCTAAGAATTTTAATTTTTTTTGTTAAGTCAATTACAGTTGATTCAATTCCAATTCTACTTGTTCCCCCATTTAATATTAATTTTATTTTCTTTCCAAATTCTTTTTCCACATCAAAAGCACTCACAGGGCTAATACCACCTGATATATTTGCACTGGGAATGGCCAAAGGAAATTTTAATTGTCTCAGTACTTTTCTTATTACCCTGTGTCTTGGAAATCTAACAGCTATAGTTTTTAAATTTGATGTAGCTAAATTATTCACCTTGGAGTTTTTTTTTTTGTTTAAAACAAATGTTAGAGGACCAGGGCAAAAATTTAAATACAATTTAATAAAATTTGTATTTATATCTGCATCTTTTTTCATATCTTTAATATTATGGTAGTGAATAATTAAAGGATTTTTTAAAGGTCTTTTTTTTAATTGATAGATCTTTTTAACGGCCACCTCAGAATAAGCATTTCCAGCTAGCCCATAAACAGTTTCAGTAGGAATTCCAATGGTTGCATTTTTTTTTAAATTTTTAATAGCTTTACTTATATTTTTATCATCAATCTTGAGAATATTTGAATAGATATTTTTCATAATGTTATTATTATACTTTTAATGAAGAGTAAAAATATTCTAGCTACAATTAAAAGTAAATCACTAAAAGAGGCGAAAAGTGAAATTAATCAAATTTTAGATAAATTGGAAAAAGAAAATGCAGATTTACAGGCCTCTAAAGAGGATTATCAAAGACTTATTCAATTGAATAATCATATTGCCTCAATTTTTACAAATAAAGTCAAAGAAATATCAAGTTTAAAAAAAAATATAAAAAAAAAAATTTTTTGAAAGATGAAAATAAAAAGTAAAATTAAAAACAATGCAAAAAAAGTAGATATTTTTTTAAAAAAATATTTTGATAAAGAAAAAAAAACTTCTTTAATTAAACCAATGAAATATGGAACCATATCTGGTGGTAAAAAAATTAGATCTTCAATAATATTAAACACAGGCAAAATATTTAATATAAGTTCAAAAAAATTATTAAATATATGTGGCGCTGTTGAATGTATTCATTCTTACTCACTTATTCATGATGATCTTCCTTGCATGGATGACGATAAGATTAGAAGAGGAAGACCTTCTACTCATATAAAGTTTAACGAATCCACAGCAGTACTTGCAGGCAACTCTTTGTTAACTTTAGCTTTTGAAATAATAGCTAATAAGAATTATATAGTCGATAATAAAACTAAAGTTGAATTAATAAAAGAATTAGCTTCATGTTCGGGACATGCAGGAGTCGCGGGTGGCCAGGAACTAGATTTAAGTTTTGAAAAAAAAAAGAAAACATTCAAAGAAATCATAAATATGCAAAGAAAAAAAACTGGAAAGTTATTTAATTTTTGTTGTCTTTCGATCGCTATATATGCCAAAAAAAATAAAAAGGTAAAAAAAGGTCTAAGTAACTTAGGCGAAGATATTGGGTTATTATTTCAATTAGCAGATGACTTCATAGATATTAGAGGATCAAAGAAACACGCAGGAAAAATAGTCGGAAAAGATAAAAAAAAAGGTAAATCCACATTAATTAATTTATTAGGATATGATAAAGCATATAAATATGCTTATAAATTAAAAAAGAATATATTGAGAAAACTGTTAAAACATGGAAAAAAAGCAGAAGATTTAATAAATACTGTTGAATTTATTTTAGGAAGAAAATTTTAATGAAAGATAAATTACTTAATCAAATTAATTATCCTGCAGATTTAAGAAAATTAAAAAAAAATCAACTTAAACAAGTTTCAGCAGAATTAAGAAATGAGCTTATTGATGTTGTTTCTGAAACAGGAGGACATTTAGGTGCTGGTTTGGGAGTGGTAGAATTAACAGTTGCACTTCATTATGTTTTCAATACCCCCAAAGATAAATTAGTTTGGGATGTAAGCCATCAAACTTATCCTCACAAAATAATTACAGGAAGAAAAAATCAAATGAGAACCCTAAGAAAAGGTAAGGGTTTATCAGGTTTTACAAAAAGAACTGAGAGTGAATATGATCCATTTGGAGCAGCACATAGCTCAACATCAATTTCTTCTGCGCTTGGAATATCTACTGCAAAAAAACTTTCTAATGACAATAATAATGTTGTTGCTGTAATCGGAGATGGCGCGATGAGTGCAGGCATGGCTTACGAAGCGATGAATAATGCGGGTGCTTTAAAGTCTAAACTAATAGTAGTTTTAAATGATAACGACATGTCTATCGCTCGACCCGTGGGAGCTATGAGCAAATATTTAAGTAAACTTTTGTCTGGAAAAATTTATTTTAGCTTGAGAGAAACTGTTAAAATGATAGTTTCCTCTTTTTCAAAAAGATTTAGTCAAAAAGCAGGCAAAGCAGAAGATTTATTAAGAAGCATCGTATCTGGAGGAACTTTGTTTAATGAATTAGGATTTTATTATATCGGTCCAATTGATGGTCATGATGTGGATAATTTAACTACAATTTTTGAAAATGTTAAGAATGCAAATCACGAAGGTCCAATTTTAATACATGTAATTACTAAAAAAGGAAAAGGATACAAACCAGCTGAAGATTCAGGGGATAAATATCACGGGGTAACAAAATTTAATGTATTAACAGGAGAACAAAAGAAAAATACCGATAATAAGCCATCTTATACTAAAATTTTTGCTCAAACTTTAATTAAACACGCTGAAAATGATACAAAAATTATAGGAATTACTGCTGCTATGCCTGATGGTACGGGGCTGAATTTATTTGAAAAAAAATTCCCTGATAGAATGTTTGATGTTGGGATAGCAGAACAACATGCTGTAACATTTGCAGCTGGCTTAGCAACAGAAGGTTATAAGCCATTTGCATCCATATATTCCACTTTCTTGCAAAGGGCCTATGATCAGGTTGTTCACGATGTTGCCATCCAATCTTTACCAGTAAGATTTGCAATTGATAGAGCTGGACTGGTTGGTGCGGATGGACCTACACATGCCGGTTCTTTTGATATAACCTATTTATCTACCTTGCCTAATTTTGTTGTAATGGCCGCCAGTGATGAATCAGAACTAGTTAAGATGATTAATACTTCAGTTCATATAAATGATCGTCCTTCAGCTTTCAGATACCCTCGAGGAAATGGTGTCGGAATTGAAATGCCATCAATTAACGAGGTTTTAAAAATTGGAAAAGGTAGAGTTATTCAAGAAGGAAAAAAAGCAGCAATTTTAAACTTTGGAACTAGATTAGAAGAATGTAAAAAAGCTTCAGAACTATTGTCTAAAAAAGGAATCGATATAACGATTATCGATGCAAGATTTGCAAAACCTCTAGATGAAAAATTAATTATGGAAGCTGCAACTAATCATGAAGTTTTAATTTCTATTGAGGAGGGCTCAATAGGTGGATTTGGCTCACATGTTATGCAGTTTTTATCTGGTAGAGGAATTTTTGATAAAGGATTAAAATTTAGAACAATGGTTTTACCTGACTTATTTATTGATCAAGACACTCCTGAAAAAATGTACGAAAAAGCGGGGTTAGATAGTTTATCTATTGCAAGCAAAATTGAAGAAACATTAAACTCTAATATTATTTTAGCTAAGAATAGAACTAATTTTATTAATTAACCACACTGCGCTCGATGCATAAGCAAGTGATCTAGAATCACACAACTTATCATTGCTTCGCCAATAGGAACTGCCCTGATCCCTACACAGGGATCATGTCTTCCTTTAACAGAAATTTTTGTATTTTTACCTTTTTTATCTATAGTATCACGACTGGTTAGAATAGATGAAGTAGGTTTTACCGCAAAGGACGCAACAATATCTTGTCCTGAAGAAATTCCACCTAAAATTCCTCCAGCATGATTTGTTTTAAATCTAATTTTTCCTGATCCTTTTCTCATTTCATCAGAATTTTCTTCACCACTTAAAAATGCTGCGTTCATTCCTGATCCAATGTTAACTCCTTTTACTGCATTGATACTCATTAAAGCAGCAGCAATGTCAGTATCTAATTTTGAATAGATAGGAGCCCCTAAGCCAACAGGAACACCAGATGCTCTTAACTCAATTACCGCTCCACATGAGGAACCTGTTTTTCTTACTGCTAGAAGATATTGTTCCCAAAGTTTAACTGACTTTTTGTCGGGACAAAAAAATGGGTTTTTTCTAATTTCAGAGTTGTTCCAATTTTTTTTGTCACAAGACATTAATCCTAATTGAGTGACCGCGCCGATAACATTAAATTTTAATCCAATTATTTTTTTTAAAACAATTCTTGCAACTGCTCCAGCAGCTACTCTACATGCGGTTTCTCTTGCAGATTGCCTGCCACCACCTCTAAAGTCCCTAATGCCATATTTTTTAAAATAAGTATAATCAGCATGACCCGGTCTAAATTTATTTTTGATTGACTCGTAATCTCTTGATTTTTTATCTTCATTATAAATGATTATTGAAATTGGGGTGCCTGTTGATTTTCCCTCGAAGACGCCAGATAAAATAATTACTTTATCTGCCTCTTTTCTTTGAGTAGTAAATTTTGATTGCCCAGGTCTACGTCTATCCATATCTTTTTGTATATCTCTTTCAGATATAGGTATATTTGGAGGACAACCGTCAATAACACAGCCAATTGCAGGGCCATGAGACTCACCCCAAGTGGTAAATTTAAATATTTTTCCAAAAGTATTAAAAGACATAGTTATTTAATGTATAAATTATTTTATATAATATATGAATCAGAAAAATGGCAAAAATTCAATAGGTTTAGATGCTTGTTTCGAAGAGCATGATAATCCAGTAGATTTATTCAAAAAATGGTTTGATAAAGCCCAAGAATCAGAAATTAACGATCCAAATGCTGTCGCATTAGGGACAGCTGATGAAAATAATCAACCTAGTGTTAGAATGGTTTTATTAAAAGGGTTGAGCAATGCAGGCTTTGTTTTTTATACAAACTTTAATAGTAAAAAAGGTTTAGATCTAAAAAACAACAAACTTGCTTCGATGTGCTTTCACTGGAAAAGTTTAAGAAGACAAGTCAGAATTATTGGAAATGTGAAAGAGGTTTTAAAGGATGAGGCAGACAAATATTATAATTCTAGAGCTTATGGAAGTAGAATTGCTGCATGGGCTTCTTCACAATCTAAAACAATGGACAAGAGAGAAACATTTTTAAAAAAAAATTGAACTTTTCAAAAAAAAATATCCTGATGAAAAGAAAGTTCCAAGACCTGCTCACTGGTCTGGATGGAGAATACACCCAAAAGAAATTGAATTCTGGGTAGATGGTGAATTTAGAATTCATGAAAGATTAAATTATATTTTAAAAAATGGTAGCTGGGTAAAAGAAATTTTATATCCTTAAAAAGTTCTATTAAGACTAAAGCCAGTTAAGTTTTGTAAAATTTTTTTATCTTCACTGTCCTGAAATATTCCAAGTGAATCGTATGAAACATTTACAAAATATTCTGCACGTTTTAAACTAGCTTCGACAGCTTTATATTTATTTATTAAAGCTAATGTTTCACTAAAATCATCTTCAGTTCTTTTTTCTTTTTTTAATATCTCCATTAAAAATTCTCTTTCCTCATCATTTCCTCTTTGAAAAATTATTATTAGTGGCAATGTTGCCTTACCTTCATAAAAGTCTTTTCCTATTTTTTTTCCAAAAATTAATTCTTTTGAATAATAATCAAGTGCATCATCTGCAATTTGAAATGCTAATCCTAAATTCTTTCCGTAGGACTCTAAGGCTTTTTTTTCTTTTTCATTGCTATTAGATATGCAAGCACCAGTTTTTGTTGCGGCCGAAAAAAGAGAAGCAGTTTTTAAATTGATTATGTCAATATAAGTTTCTTCTAAGAGGTCTGCTTCGCCCTTGTGTTGTAGTTGTAAAACTTCTCCTTGAGCAATCTTAGCTGAAGTCGAAGAAAGCAACTTTAAAACCTCTAAGTTCCCATCATCAACCATTATTTCAAAACATCTGCTAAGCAAATAGTCTCCCACAAGTATTGAAGATTGATTTCCCCAAATAGCATTTGTTGTTTTTACACCTCGTCTGATCGAGCTTTCATCAATAACATCATCATGAAGTAATGTAGCAGCGTGAATTAATTCTACACATGCAGCAAAATTTATATCTCTATCTCCAAGTTCATAACCAGACAATTTTGCAGCTCCCAATGTCAATAAACCTCTCAGTCTTTTTCCCCCAGATTTAAGATGATGATCACTCATTTTTTTAATTAAAGCGACTTCGCTTTGAAGCTTTGATTCTATGAGATTTTCAACTTTTGATAATTTGACAGTCAGAAGATTTTTAAGATCCAAATAAGCTGAATTAGCAGATTTTTTTAACGGTATAACTGAACCCATAAATTCAATTATAATTGATTTTTTTATTAATATATTTTTAAATTAATCCCTGATGACGCACCTCTGATTCAACTATAAGTAGCGAAATAAAATAATTAAAATTAAAACTATTACTGATATAAGAATAATACTAATAATCATAAAATTATGTTTTCACTTTTCAAAAAAAAAATAATTATACCTCATGTGAGACTTACGGGCGTAATTGGTTCTGCTGGCAGGTTTAAACAAGGTATGGATCTCGCTGGTCAAAAAGAAATTCTAAAAAAAGCTTTCTCATTTAAAAAAGCTAAGCATGTAGCAATTTCAATAAATTCACCAGGAGGGTCACCAGTTCAATCACACTTAATTTATAGCTATATAAGGCAACTGGCAGATAAAAATAATATTAAAGTTCTTATTTTTGCTGAAGACGTAGCTGCTTCAGGAGGTTATTTAATTTCTTGTGCAGGAGATGAAATTTTTGCAAATTCTAGCTCTATAATTGGTTCCATTGGAGTTATCTCCGCATCTTTTGGGTTTAAAGAGTTGATAAAAAAAATCGGTATAGAAAGGCGAATTTATACTGCAGGAAAAAATAAAAGTACCCTGGATCCATTTGTGGATGAAAATGAAGATGATATAAAAAGACTGAAAAGTATTCAGCTAGAGCTACATTCAGACTTTATTAAAGTAGTTGAAGAGAGCAGAGGATCAAAGTTAAAGGATCCTGAAAAAAATAATATTTTTACTGGCGAATTTTGGACTGGAGCAAGCGCTTTAAAGTTAGGTTTAATTGATGGAATTGGAAATGCAGATCAAATACTAAAGAAAAAATTTGGAGAAAAATTAATAATTAAAAATTTTGAAAAACAAAAAAGTTTCATTGCCAAAAAACTTTCCTCATCAATTCAAAATCCTGTTGATGGATTAGCTAAAATTTTAGAAGAAAAATCTATGTGGCAAAAGTTTGGTTTATAAATGCCAGTTCAAAAAAAAAGATCAATAAAAAATAAAAATTTTTTATCTTTTCAAGATATAACTATGAATCTACAGAAATTCTGGAGTAAACATGGTTGTGTAATTTTGCAACCTTACGATTTGGAGGTTGGAGCTGGAACTTTTCATCCTGCTACAACATTAAGATCGTTAGGACCCAAACCATGGAAAGCTGCTTATGTTCAACCCTCAAGAAGACCAACAGATGGAAGATATGGAGAAAACCCAAATAG
>MDTF01018344.1_pt1 | contig 11086 bp, 8 predicted proteins | sample 811191 | NCBI WGS metagenome assembly MDTF01 (sample SAMN05326649, study PRJNA326480) | marine metagenome | isolation source: seawater | place: Southern Ocean | collected 2011
AGAAGAGGTTGTTGATCCAGAAGACACCACCGAAGACACCAGTAGCAGTGAAGCGGATAAATGTTGTGTCTTTACCTTTGAGCAATGGGATTGTAGCACTCAACGTAAACAGGGCGATTGCAAAAAAGCACTTGATGCCATTGAAGATTTTGATACAAAAGCCAAAAATTTGGGAGCGCGTGTTGGTGATTTGAAGAAAAGTAACAAAGAGAAGACGGTACTTCAGTATTTAATGAAAAAAAAAGGTTGTACATTCGGTACTGCTGCATCAAAAGTTGATAAATCAGATTATGAAAAAAGATGCCCAAGCGGAGCAAACAATGAAGAGGCAAAGCCGGAGCCAGAGCCAGAACAAGCGACTGATGATCCAGGACCAGAGCCAGAAGAAGAGATTGTTGATCCAGAAGAAGATCCAGAAGAAGATCCAGAAGAAGAGGTTGTTGATCCAGAAGAGGTTGTTGATCCAGAAGACACCACCGAAGACACCAGTAGCAGTGAAGCGGATAAATGTTGTGCCTTTACCTTTGAACAATGGGATTGTAGCAACCAACGTAAACAGGACGGATGCAAAAAAGTACTTGATGCCATTGAAGATTTTGATACAAAAGCCAAAAAGTTGGGAGCGCGTGATGGTGATTTGAAGAAAGGTAACAAGGAGAAGACGGTACTTAAGTATTTAATGCGTAAAAAAGGTTGTGCATTTGGTCCTGCTGCATCAGTCGTTGAAAAATCAGTATATGAAAAAAGATGCCCAAATGGAGCAAGCTATGAATAAAATCAATCTCAACTCCAGGAATGTGAGCAAGAGTTATAAACAAATGGGAATAATAATGAATAAATAAGTGTACCTTCGAACGTATAGAGGTACAATTGATTTATGTTTTTAATTTACTAACATTTTTAATAATAAAAAAAATAAAAAATAAAAATATGCTGTTTTTATTTTTATATAATATACACCTTCTCGGTACATTAATATATGTTTTACCGGCTAAGATGTTTTAAGTTTTAATTGTATTGTTATATTCTTTTTTTGTTTTTTATATTCACAGTCGACTGCGACTCTCAAAATTACTTACTACGAAGTCACTCTCTTTTCTTTGTTTGAAAGTACGTGTATCCAACTGAGTCAACAAATAGCAATACGTACTTGCGAAGATCCAATGTTTTTGTTCATTGGATGGTACTCTTACATACATCACAAAATTTGTGTAATTACCAGTAGTAGCCAAAATTCGCCATCGTTCACTTGTTTTATAGACGGGACAATTGTAATGTTGGTATTCCGTTGTTATATTTTTAATTTCCATTGGTTGCATTCAAATAATAGAAGAAATATAAGTTTAGTGAAAATTCTGGAAGTGAAAAAAGGTTTAAATATTAAATGTCAATTTAGCTAATACTGTTGAATCAAAAGTAATTGCTGAAAAAGCATTGAGTGGTATGGTCAAAGCTAAATCCAGTTTATTGAGAGGTAAATTTAAAAGTGCCGTGGCCAACGGTGTCAATCGCATGCATGAAGAGAAACGTATTGCACAACAAGCTGATTGCCAATTGAAATGTGAAAATGTATTGGATGCGATCGATGGAACTGGTATTTACAAAGCAGCTGTTTTGCATGCTATTGTTGAAGTCAATCTTAAATAGATTGATTGAAACAAAGAGAACGTATATCAAAAAAGTATATAACAAGAATAATAAAAAATAAACAAGATAAGAAAGATAAAAATAATTAACAAGAGAACTAGCTAAAAAGTTTAGTACGCCCGGGTTGTACATACGTATGGTTTAACTCATTTGAACATTTCACTGACAAGTCCAAACCTCTGAAAACAAAATTTGTAAAAAATAAAATATAAAATATTACTTTTACTTGGCTGCTGCGATATCCAATTTTATCACTTGTGGTGACCTGGTATAGTTCCTGTATAGCGATACTATACATATATATATACAGTTCTTATACAACATCTTTACTCTGTATACAAGTACGCAACCCTAATGTCAATCTCCCACTATCTCCTTCTTTTCACGATCACAATTCAACAAATTAATGCATTAGAACTCGCTCCACCCAAAGTAACAAATCCACCTACCTGGTCTTGGGATACACTAGGTTCTATGACATTTGCACATACTGGTCAATCTACTGCATATACTTCAAAAGACCTTCAACTTCTTTCTAAATTTCCAATTGTACAATTTGATAAAAAAGAAATGATAGCAGACCAACCCAATGTAGATGCAATTGATCGATTCATATATGCAGCTAAAGCAGTACGTGATGCGCATACAACTTCAACCGTCCAAATCTTATTATACATCAATGGTTTAATTGATTTTCCATCTTTTCAACATCTATATAACAAAACATCGGCTAACAATTCATTGCTGCTTCGTGACGAGTCTGGAAAATTATTAAAAATAAGAGGAAACAATGTATTTGACGTCCGACAACCTGCTATGAGAAAGATTTTTGTCGATGCTGCATTGTATGGCATGTCTTCTCAACAATTCAATGGTGTTTTTATCGATAGAGGTAATTGGTGTGAAAAATCAGATTGCAAAATACAATGGAGCAGTAGTATTTGTCAATCAATGGTAGTTTCACAACAAAAATTACTGATGGAGTTATCTGCTGTTTTAGGCGAAGGAAATATTACGCTCTCTAAAATAACTAGTGGAACATTTAATGTTGAAAAAGATTGGGAAGTTGCAAATGCTGCAATGACATCGGATACATTTTGTTCACACTATTGTCACAATTGCAACAATTCAATTGATCCAGCCAATAAATGGAATCACCCAATAGATTCACAAAACTGTGCAGATTCAATGACTAAAATTACAGAAATGTCTCAACGTCAACAATTAACAGAATCACATGCAATGGGTCCCTTTGAAGGTACGTACAGTGATGCAGCACGTGAATTTACAATGGCTGCGTTTTTAATTGCTGCTGGTAATTTGTCGTTTTACAGTTATGCGGATTGGAGTCACAATTGTTGGGAATTAGCTGGTACAAAATGGTGGAAGGAATACGATGAAAAATTAGGGTACCCGACTAGTCCAGCAAATACATTGGTTTCGGGAAAGAGATGGAAATATGAAAGACATTTTTCAAGCGGGACAAGTGTGTATGTAGATGTGGCTACGAGGGTTGTTAAAATTGACTGGGGGAATTCTACAAGTACTCTTTGAGAAATTACAAAATTTATTTTTTTTGCCATACGTGTATCGGAACGTGTGTACACCTTTATAGCGGCAGATGTCCCCCGCAGTAATGAAAAAAGATCTTTCAAAATCACAATTTACTCGGTCTATTTATTTTCTTCATCAAATGTCGATACCCATCTTGTCCACTCTTCACATTACTGGTATCCACTACGCCTTGCCTCTTCGTACTATAACTTTTACCCTTGTCACCCCATGCTTTAACCACATCAGGCATCTTCAAAAATGTTTCCCATTCGTTATTTTTCTCACCAATAGGTTGTATAGCACTTTTCGTTTGCCAAAACAAACAAATTGGTAATTCTTCATTCTCATCCTTTCGGTTCTCAATGTCTTTCAATATCTCTCTTCTCATAGCAGCAAATGCTTTACTAGCAAAATGACCACACAACCACAACGGTTGCTGCACTTCTCTTGTTTCTACATCTATTATTTGGCCAGACACATCGTATTCCTTTGATGCATTTAATGATATTTCGGAATGTCCTCCGTATTTACCAACCAAAGCTGCGTCATCTATCAATCGAACTGTTCCATTATCTATCAAAGTCAAACTGTCTTGTAATAAATCAGGTCCACCCAATTGAACTAATTCTGCTGCTGTCGCATGTATTGTATGACGTATAGTTAATGGTATATATTTGGCCCACCAAACGGTTGAAACATTCATTAGTCGTTGTCCTGCTGCTAATCCATGATGTATAACACATCCTACAATTTCAAGATCTTTAAACAAATAGGGATGATTGGGATGTAATTGTTGAACCAAAGCTACACCTAAAATAAGACCAGATATGGTACATGAACTGCCAATTGGTAAATAGATACGTTTTGGATTTGGCATCTCGTTGTTTAGAATCTGTTCCGCTAATTCTAGTAAACCACCGATTTGTCCCAATACACCTGCTGGGTTGTTTCCTCCCGGTGGTAATACAATACCGTTTCCGGTCAGCAATGGATGTAACAACGATGTTATAGTTGAAACGCCTTGTCCCCACGTGTTGTGCTGTTGTTTGTGATTGGAATTGGAAGCATTGCCGGTAATGTTATCCATGGTCAAAGTCGACAACATGTTTAAAGTATTGTCTAAATCTGGTAAATCGGGTTGTATCCAAACAGGTGTGATGTTCGGCATCGATATGGTAGTCGATAAACGTTTGGCATGTACAACTGTTGCAACGACTTGATTGGAACCACCACTTCCAGCTACAAAGATGGAAGACGCGGAAGGATCGTTGTTTACTACTCTGGCTTCTGTTACTGCTAGTTGATGTTGCAATGTTCTGACTTTGTTGCCACCGTATTTAGAGGAAGCTAAATCCTCTCGTTTGACGTAAAAAGTGATGGTTTGATTGGATTTTGTTTTAACGGATCCTTCATGGATGGGTGTGGGGAAGATTCCAAGTTCACGCCAAGCTAGTTTAGCTTTGAGATGGGGCAGAGCTCGAAACAAAGGTGAATTGGCTTGGTTTTCTGATTCTAATTGTTCAGAAGTTGGTGGTGTTGTTCCTAAATTGGAAGACATTAGATTGAGAACTTTTAGAATTGTTGCGATAGTGGTGAGAGATACTATTGCAGTTCCAGTGAGTAATTTGGAGAGGAGATGCATGTTTTTTAATCTTGTTGGATATGATGTGCAAGAATTTTCAAGAAAAAGGGAAGTGTCAAACCGATCTCTTACCAACCTCTTCCAAAATGTTTTCAACTATCAATATATTCAACAACTCAAACAATACAACGAAACCTCTCGTTAATGTGCCCATTGTCAACCTATCCACCTCCATTTCCACCCCCACACCACTTGCTACATCTCCTTCCACCTCCAACGAATACGACGACGTCTTCTTTCCTCCTATCATAGAAGAGTCTTTTGCTGAAAAGTTTACACGCAAATTCAAAGCCGATCCTTTAGTGCCAGTCGGTGCTGGTTTGACTGCTATCATTCTTTTTGGTGGTCTCAAATCGTTTGCCACCAAACAAGTCGCTGGTCAAGCAGCAAAACAACAAAAGTTTATGAGAGCGAGAGTGGCAATGCAAGGCGTTACAGTAGCAATATTGGCCTATGGAACATTTTATGCAGCAGTTCGTGACAACTTCAACAAGAAGGAAAGAGAAGCCATGGGTGCACCACAATATAAATTGGCGGGTGAAGCTACTTATAGAGACGCCGCAGAGACCGTACATAATCAAAAAAGAGACGCCAAACGCAAGAACGAAGAAAACAAAAAGGTGTAAAAAAAGCGAGGATGGGCTCCTACAACTCTTCTAAATATTACTGCATATATTATACCATGGTAAAAATTAACGAAATTCAATTATGTTCAATTACAACTACGGTGTATACTACATGTATGTACATTCTTCTACTCAGTCATCAATTCCAAATTCCACACGATTATCCAATATTAAATTTCTAGCACGTTGAAAAGCACTTTCATTCGATTTCGTTCTAACGTTGTCAGTAAATTTTTGTGTGATTTCATCTAAATTTTCAGCCAATGTACTTTCTAAATGTAATCTCGATGCAACATGTACTAATGCTTCTAAAAATTCCATAAATTCCATTTGACGAAAAGATCTTTCTTCCGCAGCCGCAGTATTTCTTCTTTGTAAACGTTCTGAATGTGAATTAGCAGCTACAAAACATTCTTGTGCTCTTTGCATCGTACATGCAGAACCTTTCAATTCTTTATCGAAACTTTTCTTTTTGGAAGCTCCTGCTAATATACCTGACTCTTCTAATGCATGTACCCATTCATCCATATTTAAAAATGTCTTGCGATTGTTTCTTTTTGGTTTTTTGTGTGCATAAAAGACAAATGCAAATTTCAATCTGTATACCATGGGTATTTGTTGTCCAAGTGGTTGAGGAAAAAAAAGAATGTTAGTTTTGTTGACCAAAAAGTTTTGAAGCAAAAAAACAAGCACAAAAAAACAGCAAAAAAAACAAAAACATACCCTTCTAAATCTCTTTCCAATGCATCTTGAACATCGTCATCTTCTACTTTTTGTAAAGTTTTTTCCCATCCATCTGTAATTTCTTGTCCAATTGGTACAATATGTTCAGTTAATAATCGCATCAATTTTTGTGATGCACGTAAGTTGGGCAATGAACTATATTTTTCTAATGCTAATCTGACAATACCTTCAATAAATTCGTACATAATTAATGCATTTTTAGGATTGTCTTCATCAAATGGTTCTGGTTTAGTATCTTTTTTACCACTTCTTGCACTGAGGTTGACATTGGAGGCGATAAATACTCTTGAACATGTTGCTGCATCAATTTTGGGACCCACAGTTAATATTTTTGTAGCATGACACATCGCAGACCATTCATTAGAACTTAATGAAAAATTATCTCCCGGTGCTAAAAATGAAAAATGACGAAAGGTATTTTCTAATATTAAATAATGTTCCAATACAAATTTTTGACATTGTATCATTTCAACTTCATCTTTGACTACACGATGGATTTTTGATTTAGAAATGTTTTCCATTAGCAATTTATTTAATATTTTACGATTTGCTTGGTTTTCTTGGTCGTCACGTAAATTACGTTTGGTAACCAACAATCTTCTTTTTTCCGCTACGACAACGGTGTCTTCTTCTGTTTTTACACTTTCATTTATTGAATCGTCTTTTATTTTACGTGTAACATATCTTTTTTTATGAAATGCCATTTCTGCAAAAGGTGTTTTTAAATCGGTGTATATGCCATCTAAATCTAAATCTATCCATACGTGATCACCATTAACAAAAACATCACACAACAAATCATTCGGTGATATTCTTGGTTTCTCTTCTAACCCACAAATTAAATCAGCTGGTGTATTAAAACCACTTGGTACACTTAATCTAGGTCCTTGCCAATTTTTGATATGTGTAGCTGGTGATTGGCCACCATAATGTGGTCGAGTCACTGCAATAGTAGTAGTAGGACGAAGTTGTTCTTCTTCTCTTGCATTTGATACGGTGGCAAACATGGATCTTCTTGGTTGTCCTCTTTGTGATAATCTTTGCGCTACTAAATTACCCCGTCTTCTACCGTTACTTCGATCTAATTCTCTTAATTTATAAACAGTACTAGGTCGAGGTGCAGTAGCAGCCATTGCAGCAGCGCGATTTCTCCAGGAAGGAGCATCTGCTGAAATGTCAAAGTTGCCTAATATTTGTTGTCGTCTCAAATCATCTTCTTTTTGTCTAGTCATATTTCTTTCTCTTTCTATTCTTGCTAATTGATCCGGTGGATGTTCCATTCTAGCGTAATCGTAAGTGACTTGTATGGCATCCCAAAATTCTTCTTCTTCGTCTTCACCATCGTCATCTGGATCGAATCCATGAATGGCATTGCCATTGGTTCCTTTATTGTCACTGTTCCCTTCGTTGCTACCAAAACCACCTTCATTTCTATGTCGTCTTTTGGGTGAAGAAACACGTATAGGTGCCAACATACCACGTCGATATATACCACCAATACCGTCGACACGACGTAAAATTCTTCCGTTATCATGATTTGTAACACCAAATTGTGGATATCTAGGTAAATTGCGTGCTGCTTCATTTTCTGAAGAGGAAAATTCGGGACTGTTTGGTCGACCGATTCCATCAGGTCTGGGACGTCGACCAGAATGATAACTTTCACGATGACGTACACGACCACTTGGTGCTTCAGCACCGTATCGTCTAGCAGCAGCAATAGCAAGCCATTTGACTGTTTGTTTACCATCACCACATGATATAGGAAAACTGCAGCTACTCACATGTACAGTTAAAGTCATGCCCCGTGTATTGATTGTAGTACTCCCATCAGGAGTAGTTGAAGAGATTGAAGAAGTAGATAAAGAAGTTGTAGATTGAGCAGATGAATTAGATGAAGAATTCTTTTTGTTTCCTTTTGGTCGCATATGTTTACGTTGCCGACCCCAAATATCCATAGTAAGGAAGTTTTTTGTCGCGTGTACAAATCTAATGTACTCTTTTGTCTTAGTCTTCTGTTCTTGTCTTGATTTGCACCTACTTGAACGGATATTCAAGATCTATATATTTGTTGCTGGGGAACAATAGATTTACAACCAATTATTTTGGCACTGCAGAGTTCAGAGTTTCAACAGTTCACAAAGTTGTCGTTCTTATTTTCCTTCAGAGCATCAAGAATGCCACCGAAGAAAGGAAGACGAAAGAAAGGCAAGCGTCGAACCAAAACAGAAGCCGTGGTTGAAGTTGTTGTAGATGAAAAACAAAATTTGGAGATTACTCCAGAACAAATATTACTACAAGAAGAAGCTCAACGAGAAATGGCAAGACTAGTTGAAGTAAAACAAAAATGGAAAGCAAGAATGCGAAAATATGTAACATTCGTAACATTAGGTATTCCTACAACCCAATCGCATATACGGCGAAGACGTAATTCTTACTTGCTGGCAAGTGGCATGACTGCTAGTGAAAGACGTCAATCTATTACAACAACGATTGTAGAACAACAACCACATTTTCCTCTTGCATTTAAAGTTTTGACACCGCAATACAATAGCTTTTCAAGTGAAGTTGTAATTGATATTAATTCACAAGAGACATTGAAATCAATTGAACAGAGATTAATGCAGGAAGTGGGTCCACAGCGTCTTCCCGAACACGATGGCTCTGAGAAAATAGAAGTTCCTGAAACACCAACTCCTGAAACTATAACGGAAGTTACGATTGAACCCGAACCAGAAAAACCAGAAGAAGAAAAAGAAGTTGTTCCAATTATTGAAGCACTTAAAGTCAAAGATGATCCAGCATTTACTAAATATTTTAAAATGCTTGAAAAAGGTTTACCAAAACAAGCAGTGGCAGCAAAAATGATGTCCGATGAAGCTGATCCAGCAATATTAGATATGGATCCAGACGATGTTTCACCGAATCATATTGTTGTTAAAGTTGAAGAAGTTGTCAAAGAAATTGAAATAGTTACAGTCAAAAAATCAACGAAATCTACTACTGAAACAAGAACAGATCTTAGTTTTTTTTATACACCACCTGGGTCACTTCAAAGAAGAAGACTTGAGACGGAATCAGAATGGAAATGGGCACTTAAAGATTTTCATGGAAGAAGAAGTGCAGTTACGTTAGTAGGAATGCATGATTACAGTAAAAAAATATTAAGCAGACTAACAGAACATGGTAGATCTAGTGAGGGGGCTGCTAGTTCAACAACGACGACGACAACAACGGAAAAAGTTGAATCTATCCATCAACTATGGCAATTTGCTACATTTATTGATGCGCATCATTACATTTCAAGAAAAGAAATTGATCTATTATGTAAACAATTAAAACAACACAAAAGATTTTCTGCTAGATCTGCTGCCGCTGGTTGTCTTTGGGCTGTAGCATACAATCATCATCTTCGACGTCAAATTCATCTCAGTGATGTTTTAGTGAACACTTTAACAAATCCACAATTTCTTCAAAGTCTTAATAATTTCGCTGATACTGACAAAGAATCACTTCGATTACATACATACATTTTTGGTCTTCTTGCATGTATACTTTCTGAAGGTCAACTTAGTGCTGACGATGTTATGGGTGACGGTGGAACGAGTCTATTAGGTACTTATTTAAGAGTGGCACCAGGTGGTTCAACAACACCACAAGGAACAAGATTAGCGGCACAGGCGTTGTTAGATTCCTGTCTTCGCAGCGTCAGTGCACAACATCGCATGGGAAGAGCTTCAAATGATGAAGTAGTGGCTCAAGCTGAAGCAGATGTTATTGCAGCACAAGACGATGCAAATAAAAAAAATGAATCAAAAGATAATGCAGCTTTATTAGGAGAAACTACAACACCTTTGTCATCGACACCAGAAGATTTTCAGAACGACACCCTTGGCGATGAGACAGGTACCAACAATACTACAATGCCTGTCACTAAAGTAAACATTGCAGCTATTCTTGGCAAATGCTTAACATCAATTAAAGATTCAGAAACATTTCATCATGTTCTTGAAATCGTGGTTCTTTCTTCAAGGTCTCCATCGGAGGAACTTCGTGATGCATTATGTACTACAACAACATCTGCTGGTTATTCGGTAGCTGCTAGTCTTTTACAAATACTTAATGATATACAAATAGGTACAAATCAATATCTGAATATGACACCAAATAAAAAAGCTGACTTGTTAGTTCGTGTCTTAGCAGCTTTGTGGGGTGTTTTGGAAGCTGCGTCAAGATCATTAATCGCTAGAAAACGTGGAAACTTAATGCCAGGAGTAGCATCACCTATAGATGTAGCAGTAGAAATGCTTCACCTAGCACGGTCATTAGCATCAAATAAAAATCGTGACCGAAACAAGATAACAACAAAGCAACAGGCTTATTGTGCAGTAAATTGTGTCATGTGTTTGGTAGATGCAGTTGTAGAAGAAGAAACAAGTATTGGTGAAGGAGAAGAAAGTGATGTTGCAATACAAATATTTTCTGATTTATGTTCATTATACGATGAAGCACAAAATGATAAACTTGTTGGTTTACGTCAATCATCTGCTCCGACTATTCAACCTCCAGATAAAAGTTGTTTCGGTCATGGTTGGGCATCTGTTCGTAGAAGAAGTGCATGTACAATGGCTTTATTAACTTCATCAAGTCCAATACTATGTCAAGATTTAAGTGCAGCTGGATATTTTGAAAGACTTGTATCCCTAGTTGAAGAAGAACAAATTCAAGAAAAAAGAACTATTGATTTACAAAGGCGGAAAAGTCTATTTCAAAGTATATTACATACAAATGACCACAAAGATGATGTTGAAATGTTGAATACGCATTCTAACAACAGTGGTGAGACTACTGAGAGTACTGAGACTACTAAAAA
>MDTF01018417.1_pt1 | contig 11083 bp, 9 predicted proteins | sample 811191 | NCBI WGS metagenome assembly MDTF01 (sample SAMN05326649, study PRJNA326480) | marine metagenome | isolation source: seawater | place: Southern Ocean | collected 2011
AAGCCAATAAAAAAGACACAAAAAAAGACAATAAAAAAGACAATAAAAAAGACAATAAAAAAGACACAAAAATATAAAAAGAAAAGAAAGGAAAGGATAAAAAAATATAAGGGTAACACATACCCATATAAAAATATTACCCTTGAAGAAGCTGTTGGTGATTTTTTAAATTTACGTGATAAAAATCCTTTAAATCCAAGATCAACAATTGGAAACAATGCTGTCAATTATGGCACCGAAAAAATAAGAGTCCATACCAAGTATCGAGGTAAATCTTTAATAGAAAGATGGAAGGATCCTATAGCTCGTAAAAAGATTAAAAAATTTGCCATCAATCTATATAAAGGTACCTATAGTACTGGTAATTTATTCCACGCGTATCAAAGTGCAATAGCATTACAATGGGCTACGTTAAGTAGTATGAGACCTGCTGCTGCATTGCATTTTTATAGAAAATATAAGGCAACTAGGGTACTAGATTTTACAGCTGGGTGGGGGTCAAGAATGGTTGCCGCTTTAGCAGGAAATATAAATTACATAGGTATTGATAGTAATAAATCATTAAAACCCAGTTATAAAAAAATGTTAAGAGCTTTTAAACCTAATTCATCAAGTAAAATTAAATTATTTTTCCAACCTGCTGAAACGGTAGATTTTTCCAAGTTACCCAAATACGATTTCGTTTTTACATCACCCCCTTACGAATATTTAGAATTATACCAACACATGAAAAATTATGAAGATGTTGAAATAAAACAACCAACAAGCGCTAGCAAATTAAAAGATAAAAAAAATAAAAGTGATGGTTTCTATGACGATTTTTTAATACCAACCATTAAAAAAGCATATAAATATTTACCAAGAGAAAAGTGGTTTTGTTTAAATATACCGGATTTAATGTATGATAAAATTAAATCTAAATGGAAAAAATGCGACAAAAAAGAGGATTATATGATTATTAAAAGGGCAGGTAGTAACTGGGACATAAAAGAACGACGAGGTCAGGAATTTGTATATTGTTGGAAAAAAACATAAAAACTAAAACAATCTTATATTAAATGTATCTTAACACTGAAAAAATATTGCTTAAAAATGATTACAAAGGATTTCATTACTTGGACGCCACCATTTATATTCATAATATTGATCAAATTTCAATTGTAAAACAAGTAAATGAATACAATCAAAATACTTGGCATACCTCATTTCCATTAAAAACCAGTAGGTTTAACTATACTTGTGGTTTTAAAACGGAACAAGCAGCCAATAAATATTTACAAGAAATTATTACCAATTATTTTAAGCTCTAATAAGTCTCTTGGATTTTCTACACCAAATCTTTGTTTCACACGCATTGAAATCATTAAATAAACATCTTTTCACCTCATCCATATCCTTATCATCCATATCTTTCTTATCATGATTATCAATAGTTTCGATATCTTCGACATAACTTCCCCTAACAAGTCTACCATTTCTTTGCCATCTAGTTAGCCCAACTAACCCAACCTTTGTTTTATTTAATACAAAGTTACTCATTTTTTTCTTTATAGTACAATAAAGAAAAAAATTATCAATTTTAATGAAAAAATTGCGTCGTGAAAACGCTTTTTATTTGTTTTTATTGTTTTTTAATTTTTATTTGTTTTTATTGTTTTTTAATTTTTATTTTCCACTCTATAAGCCTACAGAAACAAGAGAAGTTTTTCCACGTTTAAACTGTCTAACTTTATCAATAGCTTCCTCAAGAATTTCTTCGTTATCAGCAATATCAGCCCAGCTTGTACCTATTTTTTCTCTCAACAATTTCAATTCCATTTCGGCTTTCTCTAAATCCACATCGATTTCTGCGATAGATTGACCTACTTTTTCAACCGGTCCTTTTTCAACAGGTCCTTTTTCAACCGGTCCTTTTTCAACAGGTCCTTTCTTAACGATTTGACTCCATGTGCTAGAAACTTCTTCGACCTTCTCTTCTTTCTTTTGGTTCAATTCGGGAAAACCATTTCGTGTGATATGATTCCAACCATCTGTTACCACTACTTTTCTTCGATTCTTCTGTTTTTTCTGGATTTGTTGAAATCCATTTATTCCATTTTGGAAATTGTGCACAATTTCCTGAATGAGTTCCTTCACCGTCAAGGTTGATTTGTGACTTCCATTGATGCAAATTTGATCTCCTTTGATACAAATATGAGCTCCAGAACGATTCTTCATTTCATTGATCGTACATCCCTTTCTTCCAATAAATACTCCAGCAGGAGCTCCCACAGTTGCGAGATTGATTTGGGTATAAATGGACATGATTGTAAGTTTTGAACTTTAATTTTTGATTGTTTTGGGGTAAAATATATATAAATACTTGTTTCCCTTTCAATTTTCAAAAGAATTTTTCTTGGAAAATTGAAAGGGAAACAAAATACCTTGGCTTATAACAAACAACAAATCTATAATATTTAATATGACTTCTATCTATGACGCTCGACCCGAACCAACCAGAATTTTGAAGGTACCAAAAAAACTCACTCCATGTCACTCAAACTGGTTACCTACCAAAGATTCTCTAGATGTACCAATACAAGCCCCACAACCCAGAAAAAAAATATGGTTCCCCGAAGATCAAAACGGCGAACCACACTCTCTAAACCCCGACGATGGTTGTGGAGGTTCAAAATTCAAGTTGAGTACAACCAAAGCAATATATGTTACTAGTGATGGAAAGGTACCGACCCATAATCTCTCCAATGTCTTGGAAGGTAGTCGTGCGTTCAAAGCTCATCGAGCTGAAAAGAAAGCGCGCAACGACCTTGAAACATCCCATCTTTACAAACGGTTGGTTGACAACCTCAATCTTGGAAAAAAAACAAAATTTGAGATTTGGAGAAAATTCCAGAAAAAAATCGACCGTTTACAAGAACCGAACTTTTCACTAGTCGGTCGCGCCTGGAGAACAGCTTTTGGCCGAGCACCCCGTTTCGAGGAACATCTCTAAATACCTTTTTCAAAAAAAGGTAAGAAAAATAAAAAAAATAAAAAAATAAAAAAATGTACAAATAGTTGAACATATTTTTTTTTTCAACAAATACCCTTTGAAAATTGAAAGGGTAAGTGCTTTTTTTGGTATCGGTATTAAAAACAAATACTGTTTCAATTATGAAACATCTTTTCAAATTTAAGAAATGGTGTGAACTAGTAGGTCTAGATATAAAAGAACATCAACTATCCGGCTTCGAGTGGTGCCATTCTCATGAAGTTGATGAACGTCCTCTAAAAGGGGGACTCTTATGTGATGAAATGGGTCTAGGAAAAACTGTACTAATGTTAGGTTGTATAGTTACAAATCCCCTCCCAAGAACCCTCATTGTTGTACCACCCGCCCTCATTATTCAATGGGAAAAATGCATTGAAAAGTTTCTCCTATTCGATGTATTCGTATTTCATGGTGCCGCAGCTAAAATTCCAATAGAGGAATTGTCAAAGCATAAGATTGTATTAACTACATATGGTATGATAGCAAAACGAACCAACGAATACATTTCACCCTTATGGAACATTCCATGGGATAGATTGATTTGCGACGAAGCGCATCATTTGAGAAATGCAAAAACCAAAATCTGTAGAGGTGCCTCCCGAATACAAGCAGATATAAAATGGATGGTAACAGGAACACCAATTCAAAATAAAACCACCGATATTAAAGTGCTTTTTACATTATTGGGTAAGTTAATACATGGACGAAATGAACTTTTACAACACATAAATGAATATGTTTTACGTCGAACAAAACAAGGTGTTGGTATTAATTTGCCCACAATTAAAAATGAAAATATTATTGTGCAATGGGAATCCAAAAAAGAAGAAAATTTAGCTGCCTCAATTCATACTGCTCTTGATTTCTCAGGAGTATCGATGGATACAGTGAATGAACTTATGGGTCAGTTAAATTATGAATCGCCATTACCGTTATTTGTCCGTGCAAGACAAGTTTGTATCGATTCCAATTTACTCAAACCCTGTATCTTAAAACTACAAAGGAGCGGTTTAATTCCACCCGATTTTCAAATGACCAAAATTACCACAACAAGTAAATTAACAGCTGTTGTAAAGAAAGTACTTAGCCAACCAAAAAACATTAAAAAAATAATATTTTCATTTTATAAAAAAGAGATCGATACATTGGCTGAAAGGTTAAGAGCCGAATCATACTCCGTTGGGATATTGGACGGAAGGACAAAAAAGAAGGAACGACGTGATTTACAAGAACCCACTTCTTCTCAACCAGATGTGCTTATTATCCAAATACAATCCGGATCAGAAGGGTTGAATTTACAACATTTCTCACAAGTGTATTTTACCAGTCCACACTGGAACCCAGGTGTCGAAGACCAATCGATCGCACGCGTCCATAGGATAGGGCAAACAAATTCCGTACAAGTATTTCGTTTTCAAATGGCCCCTTTTCATAATGGATTAACCTTAGAAAATTACTGTATAGAAGTGCAAGAAAATAAACGTAAACTAATGAAACTTGTAGATCAATAAACAAAAAAACTAAAAAAACAAAAAAACAAAAAAACTAAAAAACTAAAAAACAAAAAAACAAAAAAACAAAAAAACAAAAAAACAAAAAAACTAAAAAAAACAAAAGTTTTTTTTTATTGTAATACAAATTAACCAAGAACTCTTTAATCATATTTTAATCATATTTTAATCATATTTTAATTATAATTTAAATATATTAATATATACAATATATATATGTCAATAAGGAGAATATCCAAAGAATTAGAAGAAATTATCAAAGACCCACCGGCAAATTGTAGTGCTGGTCCAATTGATACAGAAGATGTATTTAGATGGGAAGCAACTCTAGTAGGACCAGAAGCAACCCCTTATTCTGGAGGGATCTTTAAACTAATTATTGATTTTCCAACAAATTATCCTTTTAAACCACCAAAGGTACGTTTTTCAACCAGAATTTATCATCCAAATATCAATGCTTCAGGCGGTATATGTCTTGATATCTTGAAAGAAAATTGGAGCCCAGCATTAACTATTTCAAAAGTATTACTTTCAATATGTTCTCTTCTGGATGAACCAAATCCAGATGACCCTTTGGTAATGGAAATAGCGGAAAAATACAAGAATGATCGTGTAATGTATGATTTAATGGCCAGAGAATGGACGCGGAAACACGCCATGTAAATTCAAATGTACACCGATTTTAAAAATCTTCTTTTTCTTTGTTTTTCTTTAATATCTATTCTAACGTCGACCAATTGATCATCTCTCCAACATTTTAACAAGAATGTATATTCGTCTTCTAATTTATAAAAACAATTATTTATTTGTCTATTATCCAGAAAAATATTCACATATTCAGAAACACCAACCGTTGGAATTCTATTCCATATTTGATTAGCACAACAGTTGGTTAATAATAATAACAATATAAACATCTTTTTCATTTTATATAAAAATGAAAAAGATCTATCAATTTATTTTCCAAAAATCTTACAACAACCAGTAGCTACTTTAATAGCTGTATTAATATTTACATTACCTTTGCTTACATCTACTATTAAATCTACGGTTCCTCCTAAAACACCCGAATCAATCATATCTAATAATAATTTTTCTTTTTCATCACTGATAGGAGCATCAACAACTACCTTTCTTACAAGTCGTATCGACATTTCTTTTTGTTCAGCACCTTTCAATTGAGTAACTTCAACGACTTCCATTGAAAATTTTACAATTGTCATAAAGTTTCCAACAGTCACTTCCATATCTTGAAGTTTATCTTGGAGTATTATCATACATTCATCAAATTTCATATATATATATATATATGAAATATTATTATAACCAAATATTTTACCACCAACTTGAACTACTTGAAAAATCTGCCGATTTTTTTGAAAAATTAGTAGAATTATCCGGATCGACAGAACTAGTTGGATCGAAAGAATTACATGGATCGAAAGAACTAGGTGGATCGACAGAACTAGGTGGATCGACAGAATAATCCGAAAAATCAAAATAATTTAAAACATCGGTTTTACTGAATTCTTTAAACGGATCATCCTCAGGAGATGAATTTAATTTTGAAACAACACACGTTTTTTCTTTTGGTATTTCAATGGAGGAAGATTTGGAAGTTTTTAAATTTGAAATGCAAAAACTAATATTTCCAAAATTTACAGTATTAATAACATCATCTTCATCAACGACATCAAGACCATCATCACCAATACCATCATCCCTAAGACCATCATCACCAAGACCACCAACATCCTCAACAGGACAATCATTAACAAGATTAGTAACAAGATCATTCACAACATCAATAACCTCTAAAACATCATCAATATTCAAAACATCCTCAATATCCAAAACACCTGTTTGTGTACAAACATCAATTGGTTTAACATTTACCATATCATTATCGTCAATAATAGGTACAACATTAATTTTACAAATAGTTGGCCAATTTAAAATCCAGGAATTAAGCAAATTTGTATCACTACATTCTGCTATACAAATACCACCACCCCCAATATGATGCCAACAACCAATAATGTTAATATTTTCACATTTTTTCATATTACCAAATACATTAATAGATTTAGAACGATGATCACTCGATATAGTCCAACTAATTTTAAAAAGCATTATACCAATTTAGATCATTATATCTTTAAATTATATTTCATCTATTTTTTCTTGTATTATTTTTTTTAGATGTATGTTTCTTTCTTGTATTATTTTTTTTAGATGTATGTTTCTTTCTTGTTTTTTTACCACCAACCTCCCCCTCCTTATTAATTATTTGTAGCAAAAACACATATGGAGAACCAAATAGACCCGGTTGATAGGGAACACCAATCTTATCCGGATCGTGACCGACCCATGGTCCTCCCCAATTTTCAAGATCTCCTGTTTGACCATCATCGGCCCAATATAATTCACCATCCCGCAAAACTTCTGCTAAATAATGACCACTGTTCTTACTAGACCCCTTATGATAAGAAATACCAATAACTTTATATTTATTACCGTCATAGGTAAATACGTCATCTTTGTCCGGATAATCCAATCGACCCTTTAAAAAATCAAGCTTTTTCTCCTGGTCAAAAAGCATAGATGGTACCATAATATATTTTGGTTTAACATATTTATTATATGTTGATCCTTGGCTTAATCTTCTCAGTAAAACTTTTATATCATCAAATATATTTACAGGATGTTTATCCCGTATAACTTTAATTTCTTTAAAATAGGTTTTCAAAGCTAACGTAGCGACATCAGGTTTATTCATTGTAACATCAGTTATTTCTGTAAATTCTTCGCCAATTTTTTTTAAAATTGGACCATTTGGGTTTTTCTCACTTTCAACCTTGTCCCAATACTTTTCATTCAACGAAATTTCTCGAATCTTGTTCCAGGCCTCCTGCACGTATGTTCGCAGTATTTCCACATCTTTTTCCACATCAACATCATATTTCCCCAACCATTCCGTCAAAACATGTAGATCCTCATCATCTATCTCTGTTCTGGCCAACAGTACCCTGATTTTTTTAATATTTTTTAATACATATTGAACAGGTAATACTGCTTGTGCTAGTGAACTTCCACCCATGACTTTTTTCATATCTCCAACAACGACTTCACCCACCTCACCATTAACGCTATTAGTTTCAATATCGTCTGCCACAGTTTTTATTTTTGTACTATCAATAGTACCACCAGCATTGACTAACATACTTTCACTCGGTAAAATAGAATTAATCATTTCTTGAAGAGTAAAATTTCCCCCCAGCCTTTCCTTTGACACCCACTCTCCATCCGGAACAACCGCCACTTCTTCCTCAGCTCCTCTCGAATTATTCGGAATAATAATAATTTCACGATCTCTTTTAATATAAACGAAATTTCGTGTAATTTTTGAACCAACAAATTTTATCATACAGTTTAAAATATATAGAAGAACCTCGTTCGAATCGCCCATAAGTTCTCTGCGCATCTCCCGAATCCAAGACACTGTTTCAATCTTTTTTATTTCGTCAATAGTTGTACTTTTTATAAACTGATCTTTTATAGGAGTCTTGACAATTTCTTTTAGAATTAATCTAAATTTGTCACAAGGTCCATTATCACCATCATCAACAAAGTTTTCAGTTACGTCCATGGCTAAAATAAGTTGTAAAGCCGAAGCAAAAAAGCATGTATTTCCTGCATTAATAATGCCTAAAATTGGATTACCAGAGTGATCATCATCATCATCTCCAGCTGGACTATTTTTTGTAGCCTTCAGCACCCCCTCTTTATCTCGACTCTTACTACCACTACTGCTACCACTACTTCTACCACTACTGCTACCACTACTGCTACCACTACTGCTACCACTACTGTTACCACTACTGTTAATACTACCACTGCCACTACCTTCTCTACCATTGGTTGCTCGTCCAAGTCTTATCATGTTTTCTTTTGTTTCTTCTTCTAATATTTTCAATTCATTTTCATGTTTTCCAACCCTGTCGTCACGATTCATTTCGAGTTTTTTTATTTCATTGTCTACCCTTTTCAAATCTGCTATATATTTTTCTTCTGTTGTTCTATCTCCTGTCGTAATGAATTTATTTTTGTTGATTATGTGTCTCTCTTTTTTTTTTCTAAGTTTTTTAAGAGACATTTCGTAATTAATTTTGTATTTTTCTATATTAGTTACCATTTCTGCCTGTTTTCTATTATTTTCTTCAACACTTTGTCGAATTTTTCTTACAACAGCTTTATCATTAAAGTAAGTTCCATCCATGTTTTTACCAAAATTCTTAAAATGCTTAATAAGTGTATCATTACGTTTACTAAAAATAACATCATTTCTAAATTTACAACTTTCAAGAGGAAAAGGCTCAGGTTTTGTTGTTTGGGGAGTGGTACCCGTTCCAATAATATTAATTTTTAAAATGAATTTTTGTTCGCGATTGATAAATGTTTTGTTTTCTTCATTTACTCCAGTCTTACTAACTAAATGCAAGTATTTTCGGTATGTAGCCAATTCCTTGTTACCAGCTTTTGTATTTTTGTTGCAACAAAAAAATAGATAAATAATACCAGAAGAATCTTTAAATTTACCAGCAAAATTTTGAACACCCTCCACACTTCCATCGTCACCCATTTCTTTATATCCATCTTCTTTTATATTAATTACTTTACCATCAAGAATAATAGTTGTTTTTTTATGACTAAACAATAATTCAAGCAAATACTCAATCATAAATATGTTGTCCAAATTATAAATATCCATAAAGGATATTTTGTTATCTTTTCTATTCTCTTTTTCGTAATCTTTTATTGAATTGGATTCTAAACCTAATAATTTCATTATTTTAACAGTATCTTCTGGATTTGATAGAAGCAGACCTGTTTCATTTATTTCTTTTTTTAAATTTGTATTGAATTTTACTTTAATCTTATCAAGTGCTTTCTTATATATATCTTGCTCTTTACCACCACCAACAGTCAATTTTTCTTGATCATCAAAGAAAGAATATAAAATTTCTTTATTATAATGGTGATAAACAGTCTTTCTTCTGTTTAATAAATATTGTTTTAAATGTTTTCTTTTTGTTGAATCAAAATTATTTGCTTTAAAAAAATCAATGGCTTTTCTATTCAAATCATTTTCTTTAATCTTCAAATCTGTAAGAATCTTATCAACGCTTTCTTTAATTTTTACCTCGCCAAAAGAAAGAGTCATAAAAATAAAGTTTATTTGTGAAAATATCTTTTTATTTGTAATTTTTTTCTGGTGATTTAAAGAAGACGCTGTCAACTTATCCAAATCTGTATTAATATTATTATACAGAAACATTACAATAACTGAAATACCATGTTGAAAATATAAATCTATGAAAGCATCTGCTTTTACAGTTTCATCCTTAAAAAGCTTTTCACAAACAGTATTAAGAAATGCATAACCATAATTTTTGCCCAGTGTTGGTACAAACTTGATAACCCCTTCGTCTTCTCCGTCTCCGTCTTCTCCGTCTTCTTCCTTTCTTTCTATGATTTTAAAAATTAAAGCTAATATATATAATTTGTTATTTTCAATAGTACCCTCACTTTCATAATCATAAATAAAAACTTTAAATTTTTTATTATTGTTCATCAACATTATCATTATACCTTTTGCTTTATCGCCAAACATTTTAAACATTAATTTGACAATTGATAGATTATTAGCATTAATACCAAAACCAATTCTATTTAACTCATTTGTTATTATTGTGAAATAGTCCCATTCCGCAGGTCTACTTTTAGGATCTAAAATCTTTAATTTTTCCAAAAAATATATACTTTTTAATGAATTTCTTCTACTGGTACGTGTATTAATTATATCAGAGGAATCACCACCATTCATAGATCCAGGATTCCCCCCCCATTGATAAAACATCTTATTTTTCTCATCATCAGATGAATCACCAGATGAATCACCAGATGAATTATCATATGAACTATCATATGAACTATCATATGAACTATCACTATTATAACTGAAATCACTATCATAACCACCTACTAGCGTTTGTAATTTAATAATTGAATCTCTCCATTCACGAAAGTCCTTTGGAGGGGTGACATTCAATATTGTGGTAAGTAAATTCGTATATTTGACTGCGTCAACGTTAAATTTTTTTTTTAAATTTTGTAATATTTTATTTACTTCACCTGATTTGTCTTTTTTGCCTTCTTTTGTGGTTGTTTTTTTTTCTTCTTTTATGGTTGTTTCTTTTTCTTCTTTTGTTGATGTTGATGCTGCTGCTGCTTCTGATTCTACTTTTGCTGATTCTGCTGCTGCTTCTGTGGTTGCTTCTGTGGTTGCTTTTTTCAGCCGTTTCTTTTGTTCTTCTTCTTTCATTGTTGCATCTTCTGCTCGTTTTTGTTCCTTTTCCCATTCTTGTAGATCGCGTTGACTCTCTTTCTCTTTCTTCTCCGTAGCCAATCGTTGAATTTCCTTTTCTTCTTTCTCTTTCTTCTCCGTAGCCAATCGTTGAATTTCCTTTTCTTCTTTCTC
>MDTF01006222.1_pt1 | contig 11082 bp, 5 predicted proteins | sample 811191 | NCBI WGS metagenome assembly MDTF01 (sample SAMN05326649, study PRJNA326480) | marine metagenome | isolation source: seawater | place: Southern Ocean | collected 2011
CATTGCCCCCTCCACCATCGCCACCGCCCCCCTCGCCACCGCCACCTCCCTCGCCTCCCCCCCCCTCGCCGCCGCCGCCGCCCTCGCCGCCCCCGCCGCCCTCGCCGCCCCCTCCACCTCCACATTTGATCAATCTTCGAGTGCAAGAGTCGGGCCATTGCCCTGGTGGATGGGTGAGAGTCGGCGGCGGCGGCTTAAATGGCGACCTGAATCAGGGCGCCGGAGGCGAAGACATCTATCTCTGCATGCAGAAAAGTCTTTACGGGGCCCCTATCAAGGGTGTCTACCTCGTCGAATCAGGTAATTGTCCTGGGGGCTACGGACGAACGGATGTTGATTCAAATCTGAACGGCGATCTGAATGAAGGAGCTGGCAGAAGGACCGAAGACATCTACTTGTGTGACTCAATCTCCTCAGGTTCAGCCATCTACGATCTCACGCTGACACAGAGCGGCTGCCCGTCCAGATATGAGAGAGTTCCCCATGTAAATGATCTCAACGGAGACTTGAATCAAGGTGCAGGTGGCTCCACCATCTATCTCTGCCTCTCTCGTGACCCATCAACCTCGCCGCCGGTCGTAGCGGAGCTCGACGACAGAGCGCGTGCCAATGCTCAGCCTGCCAATCACCATCACAAGTCCAATCACAAGACCAATCACCATCACAACAACCCTGCGGAACTCATAGCGCTGCAGCTGGACGAGTCCAACGACGTGGCTCGTGCCAATGCAACGCTTCAAGGTCTTCAGCGCCCGCTCAAGGCCGATGACCTGACTGACAGGGTGCTGAAGACCATGATCAAACAAGAGCTTGGCAAGAGCCCAAAAGGCATGTCGCGTGCCGACATGATGGAGGCGCTCGGATTTGGCGCTCCCGAAGCTCCGGGCGACGGGAGCGCAAAGCCCGACAACGGCATCTTTGGCACGCCCGTCACAAATGAGCCCGTCGCAAATGAACAAAGCGCACAGGACAAGATGATGCCCGCAGCTATGACATTCTCGATGAGCGAGGCAGCGTCGCTGCGTAACCCACCGCCCCCACCACGCGCCCCCGAGACCTTTGACTTTGCTGCCAACTGCCACCGCGGCGTGTCGGTTGGTGGCACAAGTGTCCATGCCACAAGCGTCCCTGTCGACAAAAGCAACATCTGGCCGGCGCTGCAAGCGTGCTGGGAGGCCGTGTGGAACTCGTACCCCAGCCCGCTCGACGATCGCCAGGCTGACGGCATAGAGCTCGGCGTCGGAGATCTCAACGGGGGACAGTGCATGGCGCTCTTCAACATGGATGGCTACCAGCTGGGCGAGAAGCAGCAGAACGACTGGGTCTACTGCCAGGCGCCTAGGGGCGTCGGGCAGGGCGGTCTGACGAAGGCGTACGCGAAGGTGCCTCCCCCCCCCCCTCCGGCGGCGCCGCCGCCGCCGCCGCCCCCTCCACCGCCACCCGAGGTGACCTCGGATGGAGCCCTCTTCATTGAGGCCTACGAGGAGATGCTGTCCCAGTATGTGAACCAGGCTGGCCAGGACGCCTTCTACTATGAGCCCGCCGCCATCCTAGAGCTGGGGGGTGCCGTCTGCGGCCGCTTCGGTTCGCAGGAAGATAAAGACGGGCCAAAAAAGCCAACTATCGTGACTGGCTCCGAGCAGGTCCAACAGAAGAAGTGTTACGACAAATGCTTCCCCGAGGCACCCGCGTTCGTGAGTGGCGGGGGAAGCAGCCAGTGCAAATCGAAGAAGACGTGCTACGAATGCGCTGAGGCAGCGGATTGCTCATGGTGCGCATCGACAAACAAGTGCAAACCGTCTGGTGACGTGCAGGCCGAGTGTAACTCCGGATGGATCTCCAGCAAGGGCACAGGGATCACGTCTAAAAGGCCTATGACGTGTACGTCTGGCAGCAGCTCCACTGCAGCCGAAGTCACTTTGAAGCACATGTGCGACGCGTCGGGGCTCGACGCGGTCAAAGGCGGCGATGACTGCCGCAGACACTACCTCTGTGGCTCGTGTATGGCCAGCCCCAGCTGTGCGTGGTGCCCAGACCAGGGCTGCTTTGAGCTGCCTGACCGAAGTGAAACTACGTGCATCGAGCAGGACGGAAATACGGCATCTTCTGCCAATGTGTGGGACAAGTATACGTTATACCAGTGCGGTACCAAATGGCACATTCCTGGCCCCTCCAAATCAGAGGCTGCAAGGATCCCCGCAGTACCTGGAGCGGTTGTTGGCACCTGCTCCACGACGGGAGGGGGCGGCGGTGGTGCCACGATGGGAGGGGGCGGTGCCGGCCAAAATGTGGCGATGCTCGTCAAGCCGCATGCACAGTCCGCTAACGCTGGCGAATGCGAATGCATCGACAAGTGCGAGCGCGTCGAATATGCGCACTCGTCGCTTGACTCAGGCTCAGTCGACTACCGCCTCCGCCTGCTCCTCAAGTGCGACCGCACGGGGATGGAGTTCCTATGCAACCAGCACAAGGACAATTGGCCGCCAACTGCACAAACGCAATTGTACGCTGGGTACCTGTGGGGCTGGGTGGCCGAGCAGTTTAGTGTGCGGCACGACTCGGAGTTTGTCGAAGCCTCGGGGGTGCTCAAGACCACCGGGCGACCCTACTCCATGATTGAAGAGGCACAGATGGCTTGCCTCTCCTACTCTAACGTCGAGATTCGAGAGGAAGACTTAAAGGATCCAGGGCCCAACCAGGAGTTTCCGCTCGGGATCCAACGGCAGCTGGACACTCCGTCCGATCCCAGCTGGCGCTGTGCTGGTGTGCGGTTTATCGACCCCCACTACACTGTCTACCTGTATAGCTCGACGAGTAGCGAGCATCGTCTCACCGCCGACCTGGTGGCAACGGCTCAGGGCAAGTCACTCTGGTTGCCCGCATGGATCACAGTTGCTCCGGCCCCTCCTCCAGCGCCGCCCACCCCGCCAGCACCTCCCACTCCTCCGCCGTCTCCACCCAGCGTTCCAGCTCCTCCGGCACCGCCACCCAACACACCATCCCCTTTCCCCTCACCGGATCCTCCACCGGCTCGCCCACCAGCTCGCCCGCCAGCCCCCCTTCAGCCCCCGCCGTCGCCTCCGCCCCCCTCGCCGCCCCCAGCACAACCCGTTGTGACCGGGCTTCAACTAACGAGGTACGAGACTTGCAGTAATGGATGGGAGCGAGTCCCAGGCAACGGGAAAGGATATGTCGACGACGACGAAAATTACGACGACGACGACGATACAATGACCGGCGACCTGAACGAGAACGGCGGAGGGGAATACATCTATCTCTGCATGCAAAAGAAATTCCCAAAGGGGGAAAACCCTCTCACAGCTGTGACGCTGAAAGAAAAGAGCGGCTGTCCCGATAAATACACCGCAATTCCTACTATTGGTCTGAACGGTAATGTAAACCAAAACGCGGGCGGCAGCAAAGACCTCTACTTGTGTGAATCAACCACAATCCTAGGCCCCCCCATCTACGATTTCAAGCTGACAGCGAAAGATTGCCCGAGCCGGTATACCAAAATTGACGCTGGAGCAGGCATCACCGGAAACTTCAATGAAGATTCAGGTGGCTACCAAATCTTTCTCTGCCAGAGTATTGTGGAACCAGCCTAGGAGGAGCGACAGCAAATCTACTGCGGGCTCTTTCTACCTGCTGTGCTTTTGAGCTCGATAACCGCAAGCTAGAAAAGATTACCGTGCATTAAACGCACTGGTGTGGCTATTGCTGGTGCTTTTTTGGAGGAGCGCGACATGAGTCTCGCGGCGCGCAAGTCTCGCGCGCCGGACCACTTGTGTGATGTGGTGTAGCCTGAGCGTGTGAAATAATACAGGCAACAGAGGCCGTGTACGTGCTTAAGCTAAATAGTATAAACAGTGCGCTAAAGTAGGCGCAGATGGGCACCATCCACCAAACTTGAGACTACTTTAATGAAAGAGGCCACGGGGGGGTAGTAGCGACTAAAATGAGGCACTTTGGGGTCAAATCGACTAACGTGCCCCGGGGGCAGATCCAACACGCTAAAGTGCCGCCCCCGCCCGCGCCTCCGTGGCCGACCAACGCCGCTGAACCTAAACCAGGCCTTTCCCCCGTGACCTGCCCGTGACCGCGGGCGAACCAAAGTTGCTAAAGTGTGGGGCCTCCCGGGCAAGGGTCAAATCTGCTAAAGTCCCGCCGACCCCCCGGCGAAAATCGGCGAAAGTGGCCAACCGCCCCTCGTGTGGCTGACCAAAAACGAAAAAGGCCTGCCTGCCCCCGGGCCACGGTCGTGCGGACCAAAGTTGCTAAAGAGTGTTGCTCGTCAGTTGGAGCGGCTTTTAGGGCGATCTTGGTCGGTTTGCGTGTGTAGGCTCAAATAAAATCTGAACTCTGAACAGCTCAAGTGCAGCTACACGACACACGCTCACACATATATTCGTACCGACTTCTAAATTAATTAATGAGCCAAGGTCCGGTCAGGTCTCAGGTGATGGCAGGTGGGCTCCCCTCTCTGTAATTGCTGCAGTCGCAGACCATTAGCGTGCTGGGTAGTCGTGTTTGCGACTGCCTTGACTATGAGGTGCTCGTGCTCAGCCCGCTGATGAGACTGAGACGCGCCACCGCAGCAGCCAGACCATCCGAAGCGCGCATATAGTGGCGCGTCGACTTGCTCAATGTACGCCGACGTCTGCGAGTCGAAATAGGCCGCACACGGCGCGTGGTGCTCGAGCTGGACCCCGGGATGGTTCTTGTTCTTGCCGGTGTCAGTCTCTTTTGCGATCGGATCTAGAGGGGGTGGATCGAGAGCCACCACAAGGCCACCGAAGTCCCAATTGACTTGACCACCCTGCGCTTCAAACATCTCGAGGCATCGCCTGAGCGACGCGGAAAAGTCGTTCGTGACGACCCAGCAATCCACATTCGGATTGGGCCCTTCTGACCGGTGGAACGCTTTCAGCGCGGAGACCTTTGCAGGAACGACGGCCTTAAGAGTGTCCATCGTCAGCTTCGAACCGTTTGACGGGTCAGGAATCTCAGGGAACTTTTCGAGTTGGTAGCTCCATGAGCTCACATACCAGTCGCACGGCTCACGAACTGAGCCGATAACGAAATGCCTGAGTCGATCCTGCTTGCTGGCAGCGTACTTGGGTCCGGTGGTCGCGTAACAGCCGCAGTCAAGGTCGTTTTTGGGCCCAACTCCTTGGGGCGAGGGTTTGTCTTCACCTTGCCAGCGGGCAGGGAGCTCACAGCCTTTCACCACATTCGGCAGCAGTCTTCTCAGGCTGCCCGAAGCCGTCTTCTCCATCTCAGAGTACATCAAGCTGGGTCGGCGGGGCAGAGTTGAATCGTGATCGAGCGTTCTGTTCGTCGCCGGCAGCAGCATAGGCGACAGCCTGCTGGACATGTGCGCTCGCGCGGAAGATGCCGCTAACGACAGCATCGCACGGCCGCTTGCCGCCCTGCCTGGTGCCTCCCTGCTCGCTTCGCACCATTTGTCGGACTGGGTCGGGTGCGAACGAATGCGATCGCATGCCAACTGGGCCGTGACATTGTTCGCGCTGATGCCCCTCCACCGGGCGAACATGATCTCGCGCGTCACACCATTCTCGAGGAAGGTGGGGTTGCTCGTGCTCCCGCTGTCCTCCTCGCTGCCACCGCAGCACGTTTTGTACCCAAAGGCGCGGTACAAGAACCCGTCGTCCGACGACTGCAGCATTGCGTCCATCTCTCGCGCGTTGTAGTACTTGCTGCACGGGCCATGCGTGTCGGCCCGCGAGCCCGCGCCGGGCAGCGAGGCCCCGAGGCGCGCTTGGGTGACATTGAACCCTGACCAGTCAACCCGGCCGCCGGCGTGTTCCTCATACATGCGCAAACAGGTTCTCGCGTCCGCCTCCAGCGACTCCATCCTCACCCAGCAGTCGACGGCGCTACGGACCGGGTACGTGTAGTTGAAGCGGAGGCCCAGGGTACCACGCGCCATGCGTGACCACGCCTCGAACATGCCAGCGTGCGTCGTGGACGACTGCTTGGCGTAGAGGCAGCTGCCGCCGCACTCCGCGATTAGGTCCCGATACTCTGACGATCCACTACCAGGCCCGGCGACGAGGCCGTCGCCCCACTGCGACAGGTACCACGCGCACGGCTCGCACACCGAGCCGATCACGAAGCGCTCGCCGTCCTCCGGTGTCATCGTCGCGTCCATCTCCACCGTCGCGTCCGGCACTGCGGCGACGAAGAGCTCCGCTAGCGCGCTGCCTCCCATCGCGGGGAGTTGCTTGAACACCAAGGGCTGGGGCTGCTCGGAGGGCAGATCCGTGAAGGTCAGATCGGCTGGGATGACCTTCCCTTGGTTGTCCCAGGCGGTCCACTGCACCTCGAGCTGGCTGACCGTCCCAACTCGCAAGCCCGGGTAGGACTCTCGCACGCACTCGAGCAACCGGGTGTGCTCGCAGGCTTGCAGGCCGATGTCCTCCTGCAAAGTGGGCGCCTGCGGAGGGCTCCCGAGGCCGCCCTGGCCAGTCGCGTCCAGTATGCTGAGTGGGACGTCGCCGTGGTAGATGTACTGCTTGATCCCGGCGCTGTCGCTCTGGTAGCTGCATCTTTGAGCACCGCCGTCCCACACACCCTCGATGCGCATCATGGACGCACCGCCAAAGCACGAGCGCATCGGATAGGGCACGGGGTCGCTCTGCAAGATGGCATCCTCGAGGGCAGAGACCCGTCGGATATACTTCTCGTGCCGCGCGCGACAAAATATGTGCAGCTCCTTGCAGTTGGGCTCGACCCCCTCAAACATCCATGAGCCGTTGGCGAGTACGGCGGCGAAGGTGTCGTAGTACATGCGCGTGGGGCGCATTTTTTTGTCAAAGCTCACGCCATTGGAACAGAGTACGTCCCACCCGCGGTCAAACAGCTGGGCGTACTTCCGCAACTTCCATGCGGCGGGTAGCTGAACCAAGTCCCAGTCCACTACCATTACCTCCCTGGCGAGGGCATAAGGGCTCTGCGGATTCTGGCGCTCACGAATGATGCGCGCCTGCTGCTCCGCACGTATTCTGGTCAGCCGCGCGATACGACCGGTGATATTGGTCGCGCCCTCGCTTTGCAGAGTAACGCGGAGCTCACACGAGGCATAGGCGGCTGCCACGCCGGGGTCGATATCTACCAAAGTCTTGACGACGATGTCAATCAGCGAGACCACGTGCTCTTCGCACAGATCTTTGACCGTGGCTAGCACGCCTAAGCTTACGTCGTTGATATTCATGGCCAATGCAAGCAGCAGCATGGGAGGCCTAGCGTCTGTGAGCTCTTTGACGGGCAGGAGTGCCGTCGACGACCCCAGGCCTGCGGCGCGCAGCCTCGCCAGCAGGAAGGCCGTGCACAAGGCGAGAAACATGTTCCCCCTCTTTTAGCTGCCTTATTCGTCCCAGCTAAAAGAGTTCTCCCCGCGGGGAGTGGGCGTCGGGAGGCCGCCACAAAGATGGCAATCCATGTAGCCATGGTATGCAGCTCTCTCCGGACTCAGGCTCTCCAGCCGCAGGGCGACGTCGCTAGCTTCTCGTACATCAGGCTACTGCCTTATGACGAGCAGACGCTTGCCGCGCTAAGCTCAACCCAAGAGCCAGCGCTGCAGATTGCCATGGATATGGTGCAACCGAACGCTACTGGCGTGTGCCTTGTGCATGTGGGCAAGACAGGTGGGGGTTCGCTCATCAGCGGCCTTGCACGGCCAGCGGCGAAGTTATGCAACGTCATCGTTGTGCATGCGGCGCTGCGCCAGCCAGTGCTATTGCAGAGCCGCCAGACCTGGCAGCTAGGCTGCGGCGTGGACAGGTTCGCTGGGCCGTTTGTTGAGGGGCTACCGGCCCTGTCGGCTTGCGTCGGCACCGGGCGCGTCGTGATGTGGGTGCGCGATCCGGTCGCGCGCTTCCTGTCGACCTGGCACGCGAGCATCTGCTTTGAGCCAGCGTGCAGCAACCGCCAGGCCGCCGTGTGGGAGACGGCAGTGGCCATGGGCCTGGTGCCGAGCAAAGACGCGGCAAGTGGCATGCTGGATCTTAACCTGGTCTTGGACGAGTTGGCGCGCCGCGACGGCGCCCGGCTCCCGGGCAACGCCACTTTCACCTTCCTCCTCGCAGTCGAGCACGGCGTCTCGGGCGTCGCCGCGTACCTGCCCAACTGCAGCGTCGCCTTCCTGCGCCGCCACCCGCTGCACTTTGTCGGGCGCACGGAGCACATGACCGAGGACTGGCAGCAGCTCTTCGGGGGCGGGTCGTTGGTTCCGATGACCCAGGAGCACCACTTTGTGCAAGAGTACCCGACGAAGCAGCTCTCCGGTGCGAGCCTGGCCTGGCTGCGTGCCTTCTACGATGACGACTACCTCTGCATGCAGAACCTGCACGAGGTCGGCCTGCTCTCCGAGCAGTACGTGCACGAGGAGGTTTCCGCCCGGCGGCAGTACGACTTCTGGCCCGCACTGACAGTGGCGAGCTTCCAGCGGTGGAAGCAGGGAGCCACGCAGGAGACGACGTCGGGAGCAACGCAGGATGTGATGCCGCTGCCCACCGCCGCCAGCATGGCGCGCATGCGCCGGCGCGCCAATACACTGAAGCGCTGCAACGCGAGCCAGCTGCTCGCCGAGGGAAATAATGATGCCGCCGCGATGGTCTTCGACGGGGTGATCCGCGACCGCGCTGAACTGCGCAAGCAGTACGCCGACGAGCCGGCGCCGTTCAATTGGGACGAGGCGTGGATGTGCGACGCGGCGCAGCTCGCCTTCGCCCACGTCTTCAAGAGCGCCGGCTCGACGATCATGGACTCGATGGCGAGACTGTGCAACAGCACGTTCGGCGAGGAGGCGCACGGCTACCGCCGCAACAAGGGCTGCGACTCCGTGAGCCCCCCCGACGGGCCGCGTTGGAACTGCGGTGAGGAGATGCCTCCCCACGTGGCCGACTACACCTGGTTCACGTTTGTGCGCGAGCCGCTCAGCCGTTTCGCGTCGGGCATCTTCGAGCTAGGGAAGCGATCGTTGCCCTGTGTCAAGAAGGCAGACAAGGTGGCGTCGCGCGAGCAGGACTCGGGAGGAGACGGCCTTGCGCTGCAGGTGCTCGAGCGCTGCGTGCTGGTTATGGCGGATGAGGCGTGGCGTAAGGCGCATCTCCGAGCCACCGTCGACGAGCACCTGATGCTGCAGACGTCAGTGCTCATGGGCCGCGACGCGGAGGTGACGCCGCTCCTGTCCTTCGTCGGTGCGGTCGAGACTATGAACGACGACTGGCCCGCGCTCGTGGCGACGTTCTTCGGCGCGGAGGCGGGCGCGGAGGTGGGCGCGGGGCTGCGGAACGGCACGCTGCATCTGCGCGACCAGAACAGCGACCAGTACGCAGAGCCAACCGATCAGCGGTTTCGAGTCAATATCACGACGCCGAGCGTGCGGCGGGCGCTGGCCGCGGCGTACCGCGTCGATGAAGTATGTTTGGGATATGACGGGTCGTCCACGTCGCACGTAGAGGGTTCAGATACAGATAGATAGATAATTGGTGGGTATATCACTAAACGACTTGCACGCTACACAGTTCTGCGATGCTGGGTCCTCACACCTAGACACAAGTGTTGGTGCACTGGCAATGAATGTGACCCGGCATTCCTGTAGCTTGCGTCGAAGGGTTACTCGGTTATCCCCTCTGTTTTTCTCTTCAATGCACACGATCGCGCCCAACCGGTTGAGGCTCCATGGCCGCCACTGCCCCCGCTCCGTTCCAGGACAGCCGTTGGCAGGCTGATAGCGCAGTCGAGGCCGCTGCTGCCGTGAGTGTGTCGCTTGGCGCTGCGGAGGCCGCGGGAGCCAACGGCGAGGCCTCGGCCCAAGGGGTTCCGCCCGAGCTTGACGACGACGATGATCAGATGCTGCGATCCTTGAGTAGGGAGGTCGAGCTTCTGGAGCAGCAGATGCAGCAGCAGGAGGCCTCAGTCGTGGCGACGGAGGAGGAGTGCCGAGAGGCGGAGGAGGAGCTCGAGCTGCAGCGGGCGGAGCGAATGAGACTCACGGTGGTATTGCAGCAGCAGCAGCGCGCGGAGACGAGGGACCAGGGTGGGAGCAAGCTGCTGCAGCTGCAACTGACGATGACCCAGCAGCTGAACGGGGTGGCGAGCAGCCTGGCGCAGGTCCCCGCGGCGGAGGACCGAGCGTGGATGCCGGGAGCGCTGCGGCAGCGGGAGCAGGAGGTTGAGGCGCTCTCGGCCGCACTGCGCAAGCAGCAGCAGATCTCGCAGCAGGCGCACGCGCAGCTGCTCGAGCTGAGCACGAGGCGGGGCGGCGCGGCCAAGGGGGGCAGGTCGGAGGTCGAGGGCCTCAGCCTGCGCCTCGCCGAGCAGGAGACCGCACGCCTCGCTGCGGAGGCTAGGGCCGACGAGCTGCAGGTGCTGCCGCGCACACGCACTGCGCTCGTGCTGCGCACGCACATGCAACTTGCACTACGCACGCACTGCACACGCACTGGACTGCGCACGCACATGCCTATGCACTGCAGGCCCAGGTCTTGATACTCGAGGAGCAAGGGTTGCGGCTGAGGCTACACAAGCCGCCGCCCCTACCCCGCACGGGGAGCGCAGGGTCGCCGCTGCGCACCGCTCCCACCTCGCCCGCCATGCCCTCCCGAGTCATCATCCCGTCGGAGCGATACTCCGAGTGAGAGGCATCGTGAGAGGGCGCCGCGTCTCCCACTTACATATCTCCTGCTGGTCTCCGCGAGGTCGACCGCTGCGTGTGTCAACGGGAGTGTGCTGCGCGCAAGCTCTGGGGCGTGTGCTCCGGGGAGGCGTTGCTGCAGGCTTTGTACGTCCCGTAGATTTTCTCCCCTCTCTTACAAGCAAACCGATCTTATCTTTGGGCGTCGCCGCCGAGCCGCTCTCGAGCTCGCTCGCGTCCATCCTCAGCTCTCGCCATGGGCCGCAACGCCCGCGGCGGGTTCTCCCGCATGATCAACCTGATCCCGAAGAGCGTGTCGAATGCCAGAAAGATCAAGCTGAGCCTCCTGGAGCGCGTCGAGCCGCTGCTCAAGGGCCAGGTCATCACGACCCCGCTGTGGTACGACGCGATGAAGGCGC
>MDTF01010519.1_pt1 | contig 11081 bp, 7 predicted proteins | sample 811191 | NCBI WGS metagenome assembly MDTF01 (sample SAMN05326649, study PRJNA326480) | marine metagenome | isolation source: seawater | place: Southern Ocean | collected 2011
AATTACGGGTTTGTCTGATCATACCATTGGTATTACTGTTCCTTTAGTTGCAACTTGTTTTGGAGCAAAAATTATTGAAAAACACTTTATATTAGACCGTTCTATTGGGGGGGCTGATGCTTCTTTCTCAATGAACGAAAGTGAATTTACAGAAATGGTGAAATTAGTTAAGCTTGCAGAAGAAGCTATAGGGAAAGTTTCATACAAATTAACTGAAAAGCAGATAAAAGGTAAAGATTTTTCTAGATCGCTTTATGTTGTAGAAGATATTAATGCAAATGAAGTTATTTCGCATAAAAATGTACGCTCTATTCGTCCAGGATTTGGCTTACATCCTAAATATTTGAATGAGATACTTGGAAAAAGAGTAAATAAACATGTTGCTAAAGGAACAGCTTTTACTTTACAAATGTTAAAACAATTATAAGCATGTTAAAAAAGGTTATAATAAATACAATTTCTAATTACGGATTAAAGGGAGTTCAATTATTACTTAATTTATTAGCTATTCCAATTCTGATAGAGAGGTTTGGAGAAGAAGGCTTTGGAATTATCCTTTTTGCGGGAGTTGTTGTTGGTTATTTTAATGTGTTGGAATTAGGGTTTTCTGCGGGGGTTACGAAGTATGTTGCACAATATATGGTATTAAAGGACTTTGATAAATTACAGAAAATTATAAATACTTCACTTAATTTTTTTATAAGAATAGGGCTTGTTGTTGCAGTTTTCATTATTAGTTGGTCTCTTTCAGGAGGTATTCATTGGTTGGATGTTGATAAAACACAATTAGAAAATTACAAAATTGTATTTATATTGGCAGGCTTTATAGCTTTAACTTCTTGGCCTCAAATGTTATTGAAAAGTGTTTTTTCCGGGCTTCAAGACTTTGTTTTTTTGAATATTACTTTGGCGGTAGGTAGAGTTTGTTCCGTGATTCTTGCAATACTAGCTGCCTTATACACAGATCTCAGTATTATCTATATTTTTTTACTCTTTAACTTGGATAAAGTTTTACTAACTTTTTGGCATTTTAAGGCTTTAAAGAAAAGACTACCCTTTTGGTCTTTTAGTATCTTTTCTTTTGATAAAAAAACTTTTAAATTCATGTTTTCTTTTAGTGGATGGATTATGCTAGGGCAAATTGCGATTTTGTTAGAATATCAAGCTGATCAATTAATAATTATTAGTTTTCTTTCTGTTTCTGACATCGCGACATATAGTGTTATTTTTTACCTTTTTAGGCTAATTCAGCAAATATCTGGTTTGGCAGCTTCAACAGTTATGCCTGTTATGAGTCAGATTAAAGAAACTAGTGACAAACAAAAAATAAAATTTTTTATTCTTGATGCTGTCAGGATTCACAATTTAATTTTTGTGCCTATTACAATTCTTTTATTTTTTATTGCAGAACCCTTTATTAGGCTTTGGATGGGAGAGAAATATTTAGAGTACATAAATTTTATTCGATTGACTATTGTATTTCAGTTAATTTGGCAATCAAGTGCCATGTTTGGGCAATTGTATATGGGGCTCGGTTTTTCGAAGAAGCCAGGTATTGCAGCCATAATAATTGGAGTATTGAATGTGTTGTTAAGTGTTATTTTAGTAAATTACATGGGGGTTGAAGGAGTTGTCTTAGGGACTATAATTGTTGGAGTAATTTCTGTGCCATTTGCTGTTTCATGGTATCTTCCAGATGTTGATATCAAGCCTAAAAATTATTTTTTCAATACCTTATTTAAAACTCAAGCACCTTTAATTATTGCTGGAGCAGTATTATTCATTCTATATGATTTAATTTTAAAAATTAACTCTTGGTTACAATTGGGTTTCGTTTCTATTAGTATATTAATATACCTCGTTATGGTCATATTTTTTATAGTACTAAACAAGGAGCAACGGGAAAAAGTTAAAAATAAATTAGGAATAGTTGCAAAGTGATTTTTATGAAAATAATACAACTAACAGATATAAAATTCGATCCGAATCCAGATTATTATTTAAGCGAAGATGCACTATTGTATCCTTTTGATGAATTTAGAGAAAACAAGATTTTGGTGCCAAGGTTTTTAAATAAACCCGAAGAGATTAGGGGTTTCCAAATGGAAGTAAGAATGTCTTATGATAAGGTTTTACCAGTTTTAACTGACTTTTTTAATACTATTCATAATGAAAATCGTTCAGTATTATATTGGGAAAGAATAATAGGTTTTTGGTTAAACTCTATAATTTCTAATTACCTGGAGAAATATAAACGATTGGAACTTGCTTTTGCTTTCGAAAGCGGTATAAAAGCTATTTCGATTCCTTTTTCAAGTTTTAAAATACCTTTAGACTCAAAGGAATACTTTCAAGTATTAAGAGAAAGTTCTCATTTTCATTTACAACAATATTCTGATATTTTGAAGAGATGGCATGAAGATCATGTTGAATTCAAAAATTTTGATATTTCTCAGAACGATGAGATGCATGAACCTAAGAAAACGATAAAAACAAAATTTAAATATTGGTTTCTTAAAGTAATGAATAGGGGATATAGTAGTGAAGTTACGTTTTTTGTAAGTTTATTTTCTAATAAAGATCTATTTAAGTTTTTTTTAAGAAGTGGATTCAAATATGCGCCTGTTTTGTATCCCAATACTATTTCTATTAAGAGAAATATTGATTCGAATAAAAGAAAAAGAGTAATTGAGTTTTCTACAGGTGACCATTTTGTAGACTCAATTTTTCACTCTTCTGTGAAATACTTTTTACCTACTGAAGTTTTTGAAGGATATTCTGAAATTTCAAAGGAAGTAGATACTTTTGTTGATAAAAAGATTCCCAAGGTTATTTTTACTGGAATTGGTTTTGTTTGGAGTTCTCAATTTGCAATTTGGGCATCAAAATGTGCAGATAAAGGAGCGAAAATATATGGAATTCAACATGGAGGAACATATGGCGATGTTGAGATGCTAGATGGTGAATTTTTAGAAAGGAAGTTAACAGATAAATATATTACATGGGGGTGGGTAGAAGATGAAAAAACTATACCATTACCGTCTTCTAGATTGTTTATAAATAGAATGAAACATTTTGCAGGGGGAAATCAAATATTGTGGGTTACAACAGCAGATAGTAGATATAACTATTTTGTTGGTCAAATTGTATTTGGAAATAGATTTTTAAAATATTTTGAGCACCAGAAAAACCTTTATTCTAAACTTTCTAGTAATATTCAAGAGCAGATAAGCATACGATTGTACCCAAAAGATTTTGGTTGGAAATTATCGGATAGGTGGAAAGATACTTTTAAAAATGTTAATTTTTCAAATCCTAACCAAAGTTTTGTTGAACAAGCGTTTGAATCAAAACTTGTGATCATTGATCATTTAGGAGGAACTACATTTTTGGAATTAATTACTTTTAATATTCCTGTAATAGTCGTTGTAGATGAAAGTCTTTTCATTTCAAGGGGACCAATACAAATACTTTATGATGAATTGAAAAGAGTGGGTGTTTTGTACACCTGTAATACTTCTGCTTCTGTGAGTCTGGTAGAAATACTTAAGAATGTCGATTCTTGGTGGTCAAAACCCGAAAGAAAAAACGCGATTAATCAATACAAGAAACAGTTTGCGTTATCTGATAATAAAGTAATTGATAAGTGGTTTGAGTTTTTGAAAGGATTTAAATAATTTTTATTGAGTAACTCATGTTTTTGTTAGAAAATAGAGACTTCAATATTAAGGATGTTGAAGTTATAAAAAAGTGTTAATAGGTTTAAATAAAGTTTATTAAATGAAGATTGTTCATCTTAATAGTAATGATAGTCAAGGTGGAGCGGCAAAAGCCTCTTCAAGGATACATAAAGAGTTACTGTCTTATGGTATAGATTCTAAGTATTTGACTTTAAGTAAATTTACGGATGATGAAACCGTATATGGTCCCAGTCATTGTTTAGAAAAAAGAGTAAGTATATTCATAAGGAAATTGAACAAATTAGTGTTATTTTGTTTTTATAGAGATAGAGAAATTGCAAAATTCTCGGTGAATTTAATTCCAATTTTCTCGAAATTATCTATCAGAAAAAAATTAAAGGATGCTGATTTATTGAATTTATATTGGGTAGAAGATTCATTAATAAATTTTCGAGTCCTACAAAATTTTAAAAAACCAATAGTTTGGCGACTTTCTGATTTGGCACCAATGACAGGAGGATGTCATTTTTCAAATGGATGTAGTAAATACACCGTTTCTTGTGAAAAGTGTCCGATATTGGGGAGTAATTATAAGTATGATCTGTCATATTTACAATTTTCTCTAAAGAAGAAAATAATTGATAAGTTAGATTTAACAATAGTGGCACCAAGTTCATGGATTGCTACTGAAGCGTCAAAAAGTTTCTTATTTAGGGATAAAAAAATAGAAACTATTTATACTGGTGTAGACACAGATGTCTTTTACCCTGAAGATAAAATTAGTGTAAGGAAATATTTTAAGATAGATATAACTAAAAAAATATTGCTTTTTGGAGCTATGTCTGCTGTTTCAGACCCTAGAAAAGGCTTTAATTTACTGTTGGAAGGTCTGAATGAATTGAATTTTAAAGAGGATGAAGTTGAATTGGTCATATTTGGTTCTCAAGGTTTACCTGAGTTAAATATCAATTATAAAATTCATTTGTTGGGAAATATCATTGAAGAGCGTGAATTAAGATTGGCATATAATTGTGCTGATCTGTTCTTATGTCCTTCTCGTGAAGATAATTTACCAAACACAGTATTAGAGGCAATGGCATGTTCTGTTCCCACTATAGCGTTTGATATTGGAGGAATAAGCGATGTGGTAAGACATAAAAAAAACGGGTATTTAGCAACGGCATTCGACTGTCTGGATTTTGCGAATGGAATAAAATGGGGATTAAGTGAGTTGAACAAAACGGATACTATAAAAGACAATGCAAGAAATTTAATTAAATGTGAATTTGATATAAAGAAACAAACATCAAAATTTATAGAATTATATAAGGGAATTTTAAAAAAATAAAACAATATTTTGAAAGAAAAATTACTTTGTTTATTTGCACTTTTTTTACCATTAGAGCAATTATTATTTTATGTTTTTGCTATTGATACTGAGATAAAGCCTTGGAGGTTTTTATTTTGTTAGCTTTTTGTATGACGTTTTTAGATAAAAGTATATTAAAACCCAAAATACTATATGAGTTGAAATGGCTATGTTTTATCTTTATTTATGCGATAATAATGGGTTTAATAAGGATCAGTGTAAATGAAGGAGAACTTTCATGTTTAACAAATGGACCAACACATTTTTTCATTGGATTAATTTCATTTTATATGTTTTCGAATATTAAAGATCCCAAATTATTAAACAAAATCTTAAATTATTTTTAATTGGAATAGTATTTTCGTCACTATTTGGATTGTATACTTTTCTTTTTAACTCTTCTTCTTATTTCAGGTTAAGAGGGATTTCAATAATCCAAATCATTTGGCAATAGTAATCAACTTAGTAACCCCGGTATTAATTTATAATTATACAAATGGAAGTCACAAAAGAATAATGCTACTTATGATCTTGTTTTTTTCAACGATTGTATTTTTTTCAGGTTCTAGAACTGGAGCATTACTTCAGGTAATAAATATGTTGTATTTATTAGTAGTTTCTAAAAGGAAAGTTATATAGTCTATAGCGTTAGTGGTTTTGTTGCTTATTTTTATATAATGGTTCCTATACTGAATAAAAACAATGATTTTATTGGCAGGTATTCTGAATCTGATTACAGTGAAGCAGGTGGAAGGTTTGATATTATGGAAAGTCTATTAACCTTGGAATAGATACTTATTTTTGCGGAGTTGGAATTCAGCAATACAGGTTTTACCATTTAACATACATCATAAATGCTGATAATCAGGGGGTAATTGATTTTAATTAAGAACACATAACCATTATCTAGATTTACTGGTCAATTTCGGAATTTTACCATTTATTATTTACGCGATTATTTTGATAAGAATTGTAAAAAATATTCGTAAAACTGATAGCAAAAATAGAAGAAATGTTTTTATTTGTTTTTTGTAGTTTTTATAATCGATCAAAGCACTTTAATAATGATTGTGTTTAGCTGGACGTTTTAATAAAAGAAACTTTACATTTGACAGTTTGAACATTTAGTCGACATGACAACCTTTGCTATGCTTATTTGTAGAGACCTAGAAAGCATTTATATTAGTTTGTACTGATAAAATTAGATGTTTATTGACTTACCGTACAGTCATCGACTCATATAGTTCATACATTTTAAATATACAACAGATGTATAATCATCGATTTTATTACTTTTTTATCTTTTTCATTCCATTAGAACAATTTTTAAATTATGTGTTTGGCTATTACACAGAACTTAAAATATATAGACTACTATTATTCACAACTGTTTTTCTTTTATCTTTTACAGCATTTAAACTAAAGAGATTAAATAAGCCTCCTTTTGGCTTAAAGTCATTTATATTTATTTTGTTATATGGGCTTTGTGCTGCGTTAATGAGAATTTCTAATGGGAATGGACTATTAAGCTACTTGGAAAACTCATTGCAGCACTTTATTATTGGTTTATGTATTTTTTATGTTCTTTCAACTATTCGAGATCATAAGCACTTATTAGCCATTGGTAAGTATTTTGTGTTAGCAACTTTAATTTCTTCATTATATGGGATTAACTCATACATTCTGATGCCCCAATTTAGGTTACATGGGTTTTTTCATAATCCTAATCATTTAGCATTTGCAATAAATATTTTAAGTCCATATTTGGTATATAGATTTATTAATAAGAGCAATATTATATCCCTCCTATTAATTGTGTTTTTTAGTATTACAGTTTTTTTTACAGGTTCGCGAACTGGCTTAATGGTACAGGCATTAAATATATTATTATTATTATTTTTAACATTTAAAACGTACAAACAGATTGCTTTACCAATACTATTAGTTTTTATAGCTGGAACTTACATTTACATCTCTTCTCGAGGGTCTGTCTTAGTAGAAAACAAAGGACTTACGAGTAGATTTGAATCAGATAATATGCAGAGCGCTTCAGGCAGATGGGATATTGCCGATGCAGCAATTAGATTAGGTATTGACACCAATTTTACTGGTGTTGGAATCGGACAATATAAGTTTTATCATTTGAAGTATGTTTCATCTAATGCCTATTCAACAGTAACAAAATATGACTTGGGTACGCACAATCATTTTTTAGATTTATTAGTTAATTTTGGCATCATACCCTTTATACTTTATATCCTATTTTTAGTTGGCGTAATTCGTAAAATATTTAGAATAAGTTCTCATCTTAGACCTTTTTTATTATGCTCTTTTTTTGGAGTTTCGCTAATAAGTTTATCTCAAGAAGTTTTCACTTTACCAGTTTTTTGGATGTATATAGGTCTATTTATATCCCTATTAGAAATATTAAAACTCAAACATGATTATGGATCACAAATCTAATAAAGAGATATTATTTTCCTTTATAATACCAACTTATAATTCTGAAGAGTTCATTGAGGAAAGCTTGTTAAGTATTATTAATCAAAAAGACCCTGATATAGAAATAATCATAATTGATGGGGGATCTAAGGATCGGACTTTAGAAATTATTTCTAAATATGAGAAATATATTACCAATCTTGTTTCTGAACCAGATAAGGGGCTCTACTATGCAATAAATAAAGGGATCAAATTATCAACCGGTAAAATTGTAAAAATTCTTAGTTCTGACGATCTCCTAACATCTAGCACTATGTCAACGGTCAAAGAGATTTATGAAAAGGAGTTGTTTGATAAATCCCATTTTTGTATTCTTAGCTCATTATACCGAATAAACCTAGGTGGAGAAATAATTAAACTATGGAAAAAAACCAATAACATTGGTTTTTTTGAAAATTACTTACATCCTACGTGGTATGTTTCTAGAGAAGTATATTTAGACCTTGGTTTATATGATACACAATATAAAATAGCTTCTGACTATGACTATTATATGCGCTTATTACAGAATAATGTTGAGATAATAGAATGTCCATTACCCCTAGCTATGCATAGAGAAGGTGGTATATCTGAAAATTATACTGGAGCTGTTGAAGTTTATAATATAAAATATAAATATAAAGGTAGAGTTGAAGCTAATTTACTTTTATGTCAGAACTATATATTTAAGCAATTGATTAAAGTTAAGAAAACCCTAAAGTTAGTATTTAATGCAGCATAAGCAGATTGTTTTTTTGTGTGGTGCTAGAGATTATCACGCAATGGATTGGTATAATAGTGCAAAAGATATTTTACCATCTAGAAAAATTTTAGTTTTGACAGATCTTATTGAAGGTGAAGGGTTTAATAAGATTGTAAAGGAAGGGGATGCGATACATAAATTATTGATTTTAGATAAATTCTTATTCAAGAAACAATCTAGTTTTGGCAATCTTTGGAGAAATCTTCTAAAGATAATTTGCTTACCCATTCAAGTTGTACTTTTAAAAAAATTCGCGAGAAAATTTCCAGAATCTATATATCACGCTCACGCTATGTATTATCTTTTTTTAGCATGGGCTGCAAATATTGAATATATTGGAACTCCACAGGGGAGTGATGTATTAGTGCGGCCTTATAAATCAAAGTTGTATAAACTATTTGCTATTAAAGCACTAAAATCCGCAAAAGGTATAACAGTGGACTCTGTTAGTATGAAAAATAATATAAAAAAATTATCAGGAGTAAATTCTGTTATTGTTCAAAATGGCATTGATGTTAAGACTATTTTAGTTCAATCTCCATATCATGTAATTAGAGATAAGGTTTTGTCTATTAGAGGGTTCACTGATTTATACAGAATTAATGAAATATTTCAGGCTAGAAAATCTATTTTAAAAGAGCTTGAAATACATTTTATTTATCCTTTTCATGATGATTCATATAAAGAAAGAATAGCTAAGAATTTTAACAAAGTAGATAAAGATTATGGACGAGTTACTCGTAATGAGATGTATGAACTTTTGCACTCATCTAAGTTAGTAATCTCAATTCCAAAAAGCGATTCCTCACCAAGAAGCGTTTATGAAGCAATCTTTTGTGGATGCTCAGTCGCAGTAACTTATAATCCTTATTTGGATATATTACCAAAATGTATGAAAGCAAGGATTATTGTAGTAGATTTAGATAATGAAAACTGGTTGAAAGAAGCAATAAAACAATCTGAAAAAATCACTGCAATTAAGTATTATCCTTCAGAACAAGCAATTAAAATATTTGATCAAAAAGAGTCTCTAAAGACGATTTCGAATCTTTTTTATTAACACTAATTTTTTATAATTATTATGGTAAATCAAATTTGCACTAATTGTGTAATGGACACTACAGATTTAAAAATAACTTTTGACAATAAAGGAATTTGTGATCACTGTAATACTTTTCATACTGACATAAAGCCTTTCTGGCATACAGATGAAAGAGGTCACAATGAATTGAAGTCTATTGTTGAGAAAATCAAAAAAGATGGACAAGGTAAAGAGTTCGATTGCTTAATGGGAATGAGCGGAGGAATAGATAGTTCGTATTTACTATATAAAATGGTTACTGATTACGGACTCCGTCCACTTGTTTTTCATGTCGATGCAGGATGGAATTCTCAAATTGCTGTAAATAACATTGAACGCTTAGTAGATGGTTTAGACCTAGATTTGTACACTGAAGTAATCAATTGGGAGGAAATTAAAGATTTACAATTAGCATTCTTTAAGTCAGGTGTTTCTCACATAGATACACCTCAAGATCACTCCTTTTTTGCAACGATGTATAAATTTGCATCTAAGCATAAAATCAAAACAATTTTAACCGGAGGTAATTATTCAACGGAATGTGTTAGAAACCCTCTTGAATGGATGTATTATCAATCTGATTCTATCCAGTTAAGGGATATTCACAAAATTTATGGATCAAAACCGTTAAGGGATTACCCAGTTACGAATATTTTATGGCATAAGGTTTATTTACCATATGTTAAAGGGATTAAACTAATAAGACCATTAGATTATTTTCCGTATGATAAAGATGCTGCCATGCAGGAGTTGGTGGATAAATTTGGTTACCAAAAATATCCTCAAAAGCATTTCGAATCTCGATTTACACGATTTTATGAGAGCTATTGGCTACCTGAGAAATTTGGATTTGACACAAGGAAAGTACAATACTCTAGTTTGATTTTAACTGGGCAAATGACTAGAGACGATGCTTTAGAGAGTTTATTAAAGCCAGCATATGATCCTAAAACGATTAAGCAAGATTTTGAGTATATAGCAACGAAACTTGGAATTTCTGTTGAAGAGTTACAATCTTATATGGATGCACCTAATAAAACTTACAAAGACTATAAATCTCAAGATAGCATATATAATATGGGAGCTAAAGTGATGCGCGCTATTGGATTAGAAAAGGGTGGAAAAAGATGATTGGAATTATAAATTATGGTTCAGGTAATATAGAGGCAATAGCTAATATTTACAATAGGTTAAATGTTGCTTGTAAAATCATTAGTAATCTTGATGAATTTGATGGTGCAGATCGGTTAATTTTACCAGGCGTAGGTTCTTTCGATGAATGTATGAAGCAACTGATCGATTCGGGCTTTAAAGAAAAGCTAAACAAGCTTGTTTTAGAAAGTAAAATTCCAATTTTAGGAATTTGTATAGGAATGCATATTATGGCAAATTCTAGTGAAGAAGGTGACTTAGAGGGCTTAGGTTGGATTCCAGGGGAAGTAAAGAAATTTGATAAAACCTTATTACTAAATAAACCTTATTTACCTCATATGGGATGGAATAACATTAATAATATACACGACCATATAATTTTTACGGGAGTTAATGAAAATCAAGGGTTTTATTTTGTTCATAGTTATTACTATGAATGTAAAAATGAACAAAATATCTTAACTGTTTGTAATTATGGTTTAGATTTTTCTTCATCAATTTTTAATGAAAATATATTTGGTATGCAGTTCCATCCTGAAAAAAGCCATTCCAATG
>MDTF01018064.1_pt1 | contig 11081 bp, 11 predicted proteins | sample 811191 | NCBI WGS metagenome assembly MDTF01 (sample SAMN05326649, study PRJNA326480) | marine metagenome | isolation source: seawater | place: Southern Ocean | collected 2011
CGGTCTCGAAAGAGGTTTGTTGTGGTGGATTAACCGGAAAAAATATGAATATACCAGAAGTAAATATTAAACAACTATTAGAAGCTGGAGTACATCTAGGTCACAAGACTTTGAGGTGGAACCCAAAAATGAAAAAATATATTTTTGGAGAAAAAAATTCAATACATATAATTGATCTTACACAAACCGTAACATATTTTAAAAATGCATTAACTGAAATCTATAAATGTATTTCAAGTGGTGGAAAAATATTAATTGTATCTACAAAAAAACAGGCATCAGAACAAATTACAAATTTAGCTAAAGAAACCGACCAGTACTATGTAAACTATAGGTGGCTTGGAGGAATGTTAACTAATTGGAATACAATACAAAATTCAATTAAGCGATTAAAAATGCTTGAAGAACGACTTTCGAAAGAAGACACGGGCTTTACTAAAAAAGAAATCTTAAAACTTGGCAAAGAAAAAGAAAAACTTCAAAGATCATTGGGCGGTATAGCTGATATGAAAAAATTACCTCAAATGATTTTTATTATAGATACAAACGTTGAGTCTCTTGCGGTAAATGAAGCAAGAAAACTAAAAATTCCAATTGCAGCTATTTTAGACACTAATTCAGACCCAACTGATATTCACTTTCCAATCCCTGGCAATGATGATGCCAGAAGATCAATTAATTTATATTGTGATTTATTAAAAAATACTATTACCAACGCTTCAAAGTTTATTGAAATAAAATCGAATGATGATGATAAAGAAAAAATAAAAATAAAAAAAATAAATACCGAACCAGTTAAAAAAAAAACTGAACAAAAAAGTATTTAATAAAATCTTAATTTATGTCCAGCAAAGATCTACTTGATAGTGTAAAAAAACTTAGAGAGGCGACTGGTGTTGGTTTTAAAGATTGTAAACTTGCAATTGATGAATCAAACGGTGATCTCGAAAAAGCTATAGAGTTCTTAAGAAAAAAAGGCATAGCAAAAGCTTCAAATAAAATGAGCAGAACTGCAGCGGAAGGTTTGTGCCTACTACATGAAAAAGATGGAGAAGTGTCATTGATAGAGATTAATAGTGAGACTGATTTTGTTGCAAAAAACGATGTATTTATTTCTTTTTGCAAGGAGGTTTCATTAATAAACTTTGAGAATAGATCAGATTTATCAAAAATTAAAAAGGCACACATGAAAAATAACTTACCAGTAGAAACAAATTTGACTGATTTAATTGCGAAAATGGGAGAGAAAATAACAATAAGAAGATCTGTTTTTTTTGATAACTCTAGCGGAAAAAATTCTTTTTATATTCATGGTGCTTTAGAAGATAAAATTGGTAAAATAATTTCTATTGTTAAAACTTCAAAGGAAGATGAGTTGGGAAAAAAAATTGCTATGCATGTCTCGGCACTAGCGCCATTTGCATTGGATGAAAATGGTTTAAACAAAGAAATTGTTGATAAAGAAGTAGAAATTATTAAGGCTGAACTTTTAAACTCCGGAAAACCCGCTGAAATGATTGAAAAAATAGCAAAAGGGAAAATTAATAAATTTATTTCTGATAATACTTTAATTAATCAAGTATGGATTATGGACCCAAAAAAGAAAGTATTGGATATAATAAAAGATAGTAACCTTCAAATATTAGATTTTATAAGATATAAAGTTGGTGAAGGAGTTTAATTATGAGCTCAGAGTTTAACGAAAAAAACTACTCCATTAAAATGGACAAGACCATCCAGTCTTACAAAAAAGATCTATCATCATTAAGAACAGGAAGAGCTAACGCTTCCATGCTGGACATGGTTAAAGTGGATGTTTATGGACAGATGATGCCCATAAACCAGCTAGCGAGTGTAAGCGTACCTGAGGCAAGATTAATAACAATTCAAGTTTGGGATCAAACTAATATCAAGGCAGTCGATAGTGCTATACAAAAATCTGATCTAGGAGTTAACCCACAAATTGATGGTTCTGTTTTAAGAATTAGAATTCCGGATCTAACAGAAGAACGTAGAAAAGATTTAATTAAAGTTTTAAAAAATATTGCAGAAAAAAATAAAGTCTCTGTTAGAAATATTAGACGCGAAGCCAACGATGAATTGAAAAAGCTTATTAAAGACAAAAAAATAAGTGAAGACGAAAACAAAATATTTGAAAAAAATATCCAAAAAATTACAGATGATAATATCTCTAACATAGATAAAATTTCTCAAGAGAAAGAAAAAGAAATCATTCAAGTATGAACAATCTTAATCACATTGCCTTCATTATGGACGGCAATGGAAGATGGGGCTTAAAAAAAAAGAAAAGCAGAAATTATGGACACTTAGAAGGTGTTAAAACTGTTCAAAAAATGGTTGAAACATCAATTGTTTTTAAAATTCCTATTATTTCATTTTATGTATTTTCTAGTGAAAACTGGAAAAGGCCTAGGTCTGAAATAAATTATTTATTTAATCTAATAAAAATTTATTTTAAGAAAGAAATTGACAACATAATTAAAAATGAAATAAAAATTAATATTTCTGGTCGATTGAACAACCTGCCTAGTGGAATTAAAAAAACATTAATCTCTGCAGTAAAAAAAACAAAAAAAAATAAAAAATTAATAGTAAATCTAGCAATTAATTATGGTTCTAAAAATGAAATTATAGACTCTGTTAAAAAATTAAACTTAAAATCAATCAAGATAAACGAAGCAAGCATTGATCGTAATTTATATTTAAATCAACCGTTTCCAGATATATTAATTCGTACGGGTGGTCAAAAAAGATTAAGTAATTTTATGCTTTGGCAGCTTGCTTATGCTGAAATATTTTTTTTAGATAAATTATGGCCAGATTTTTCAAAAAATGATTTAAACAAAATAATTAAAAAATATCATAAGATAAAACGAAATTTTGGTAGTATTTAACTAATGAACTCTGAACTAATTAACAGAATACTTACTTCTTTAATACTCCTTCCTATATTGATCGGCAGTTTATTTTACTCTGGATATTATTTTATAATATTCCTTTCACTTGTTTACTTCATTTCTTTTTACGAAATATTCAAAAATACTAAAAACTTAATGTTCAATATTATTGCAAATATTGTATTAATTTTTTCCTTATACGCATTTTACAATCTACGTGGTGATACTAATTACTCACTAATAACTCTTTATTGGATTTTATCTGTCAATTTTTTATCTGATATTGGTGGGTACACTTTTGGACGTTTATTTAAAGGAAAAAAACTAACTAAAATAAGTCCAAATAAAACTTACTCGGGTTCAATAGGATCAATTTTTTTCAGCTCTTCTTCCCTCCCGTTATTTGAAGTACTTCAAATTTTTTTGTTAGATGAAAAATTAATATATTTTTATCAACTAAAATATTTTATATTAAGTATTTTAATTTCAATCGTTTGTCAGCTTGGTGATCTTTATGTTTCTTTCTGGAAAAGAAAAATAAATATTAAAAATATTAGTAATATTTTACCTGGCCACGGCGGCGTGCTCGACCGTATTGATGGTTTGATTTTTGTTTTAATTTTTATTTTTTTAATTAAAAAGATAGGCTTGATGTAAGATGAGCATCAAAACTTTAGCAATACTCGGTTCAACTGGCTCAATAGGTCAGTCAACTCTAGATATAGTAAAAAAAACTAAAAAATTTAAAGTTATTTTAATTGCAGCCAATTCTAATTATTTAAAAATCTTATATCAGATTAAAAATTTTAAACCAAAAGTAGTAATTATTAGTGATTTTAAAATTTACCTAAAGGTTAAAAAAATTATTAAATCTAAAAAAATAGTTATTCTTAATAATTTTTTAAATCTAGAAAACAATATCAAAAAAATTGATATAACTGTTTCAGCTATACCAGGTATAATTGGTCTGGAGCCAACTTTAAAATTTATAAAACTAACAAAAAAAATTCTCTTAGCCAATAAAGAGTCAATTGTATGTGGCTGGAAGTTGATTAAAAAAAACGCAACAAAATACAAAACACAAATAGTCCCAATAGACTCAGAACATTTTTCTATTTCTGAATTAACAAAAAACTACCCAATTAATGAAATTGAAAAAATTTATATTACTGCTTCTGGTGGGCCTTTTTTTAAATTAGATAAAAGCAAATTTAAAAATATAAAACCTAAAGACGCAATTAAGCATCCAAAATGGAAAATGGGAAAAAAAATTTCAGTTGATTCAGCAACTTTAATGAATAAAGTTTTAGAGCTAACTGAAGCTTTGAGATTATTTGATTACAATTTGAATATGTACGAAATTATAATTCACCCACAGTCACTTATACATGCTATCGTTAGACTCAAAAATGGTACTTCATTTTTTTTATACCATGTAACCGATATGAAAATACCAATTTCAAATGCTCTATTCGAGAGCAAATTTGACTACGCAAAGTATTTTAAAGAAAATATAAATGAAAATTTTTCTAATTTAAATATCGAATTTTTTCCAGCAAATAAGAATAAATTTTCAACTTTAAAATTAATACCCAAAATGGACGCCAATGAATCCGCTCCGATCATTATAAACGCAGCTAATGAAATATTTGTTGATGAATTTTTGAAAAATAATATAGATTTCAACGATATTTCCTCATATTTGAATCTTGTTTTAAAGGCTAAAAACTATATAAAAACCTCAAACATGTCTTCTGGTAATTTAAAAAATATTTATAAAATTGATTCATGGGCAAGAAAAGTTGCCTTTAAAATAATTAAAGAGAAAAAAAAATAATATGAAAATTTTAAAGTACATAACATTCACTTTTTTTCTATTAATTAAATTCAGTGTATCTGCTGAGGTAGTTGACAAGATAATTGTAGATGGCAACAGTAGAATAAGCTTAGAGACTATTAAAGTTTATGGGAACATTGATTTAAACAAAGATTATTCTAATTTTGATATAAATAATATTTTAAAAAGTTTATACGATACTAATTTTTTTGAGAGTATTGATATTTCCCTTGAAAATAACGTAATGACTCTTAAGGTTAAAGAGTACCCAACTATAAATTCTATCGATTTTAAAGGTGAAAAATCTATTCAAACAAAAAAATATATTTTAGAACAAATACAACTAAAAGATAAACAAAGTTTTATAAAAAATAAATTGACTGAAGACATTAATACAATAAATAAATTATATTCATCGTTAGGCTTTAATTTTGCAAACGTAGAAGCTAAAATAGAAAGCTTTGACAACAATAGAATAAATCTTATTTTTTTTCTTGAGAAAGGAAACAAAACTAATATCCAAAAAATTAATTTTATTGGCGATAAAAAATTAAAAGAAAAAAGATTAAGAGATGTTATTGTTTCTGAAGAAAGCAAATTTTGGAAATTTTTATCTAAGAATACATACTTAAGTGACAGAACAATAGAGCTAGACAAAAGACTATTGGTCAATCACTACAAGTCATTAGGTTATTATGATGTAAAAATCTTATCAAGCAACGCTGAGCTAACCAAAAACGCAACTACTCTCACTTACACTATTAACGCCGGTGATCGTTACAGAATAAATAAAATTAGCACTAATGTTAGCGAAGTTATGGACAAAAAAATATTTTTACCATTAGAAAAAAATTATACCAAGCTAGTTGGTAAATATTATTCTCCGTTTAAGGTAAAAAAATTACTTGATGAGCTAGACACATTAATTGCAAATAATGATCTTCAATTTATTGAACACTCCGTAAACGAAATTTTAGAAAATGGAGCAATAGAAATTAAGATCAATATTTTTGAAGGCGAGAAGCTAATAGTTGAGAAAGTAAATATTTTAGGGAATACTGTTACTGATGAAAGTGTTATTCGTGGAGAACTTCTTCTTGACGAAGGTGATCCATTTAATCGTCTCAAACTTGATCAGTCCATTGCTAAAATTAAAGCAAGAAATATATTTGGAGAAGTAAAACGTAAAATTATTGACGGAAAAAACAAAGATCAAAAGATTATTGAAATTTCTCTCGAAGAAAAACCTACAGGAGAAATTAGTGCTGGCGCAGGCATAGGAACAAATGGGGGCAGTTTTGCCTTTAATGTTACTGAAAACAATTGGCTTGGAAAAGGAGTAAATATCTCTACAAATTTAGATGTTAGTGCAGAAAATTTTACTGGCGGATTATCCGTATCGGACCCAAATTATAATTATACAGGCAATTCATTAAGTTATTTTGTTACCAACTCAAGAAATGATAAAAAAAGTACAGGATATAAAAATAATATTTTTTCTACAGGTATAAGTACTCAATTTGAACAATATAAAAACGTTTATTTAAGACCTGGTATCTCTTTTTCTTACGATGATTTAAAAGTAGGCACCGCTTCATCAGCGTCTCTAAAAAAACAAGAAGGTACATTTTCTGATTTGAGCTTTGATTACAATGTTATGTTAGATAATCGTGATCGAGTGTATTCACCTACAAGCGGATATTTATCCAACTTTAGTCAAGCTGTACCCCTGTATGCTGACTCGCCATATATAAGAAACACTTTTTCTTATGCTAAATATAAATCTTTTTCACCCGATGCTCTTGGAAGTTTTAAACTTTACACATCAGCTATAAACGGTCTAGGTAATAAAGATGTGAGACTAAGTAAAAGAATAACTGTTCCTAGCAGCAGACTTAGAGGGTTTGAAAATGGTAAGGTTGGACCAAAAGATGGTAACGATTATGTAGGAGGTAACTATTCAGTAATTACTAATTTTGAATTAGCTCTACCTAACTTTTTGCCAGAGTCTACAAAAACAGATATTGGATTATTTTTAGATTTTGGTAATTTATGGGGAGTAGATTATGATAAGACACTGGATGATTCAAAAAAAGTTAGATCTACAGCAGGAGTTAACACAAGCTGGATTTCTCCTGTAGGACCAATGACTTTTGTTTTTTCACAAAACATATCTAAAGCAAGCACAGATGTAACAGAAGGTTTTAATTTTAGATTAGGAACTACATTTTAGAAAATTATGAAAAAAATACTATTAATTATTACAATAATTTTATTTGCTACTGCAAACGTATCTGCTGAAAATACCCATTTTATAGATTTTTCTAAAGTTTTAAATACTAGTAAAGCTGGTGCTTTAGCCCAGAAAAGTTTAAAAAAAAAAGTGCTATCCGAAAGTGAAAAATATAAAAAACAAGAAATCAATATAAGAAAAGAAGAAAAAGCTATAATTTCAGAAAAAAAAAATTTAAGTCAAGAAGATTATCAAAAAAAAGTTAATCTATTGAGAAAAAAAGTTTCTGATCTTCAAAAAAATAAACAAACATCTTTTAATAATATTGCCAAATCAAGAAGTGACTCAAGGGCAGCTTTATTTAAAGCTGTGAATCCAATCATTAAAAAGTATATGGAAGAAAAAAAAATAAATTTAGTATTGGATAAAAAAAGTGTTCTGATGGGAGATACTAATTTGGAAATAACAAATCAGGTAATTGAAATTTTAAACTCTCAGCTCCCTTCCTTAAAGCTTAACTAACCTAAATGGGCAGAAATATTTTCTTTAAGAGAAAAGGACCTTTTGAGGCTAAAGAAATATTCAACTTAACATCTTCAGATAAAAACACTAAAATATCAGATATCAAAACTCTAGGGGTAGCAGAAAACTCGGAATTGTCATTTTTAGATTCAGCGGATTACGCAAATCTAGCACAATTAACAAAAGCCTCATTTTGTTTAACCACCGAAAAACTAAAGTTTTATTTACCAAAAACTTGTAAATCAATAATAGTTAAAAACGTTCTTTTTGAATTATGTAAAATTACAAGAAAATTTTATCCAGAAGCAGACATTGATATACCCGATGTTTCATTGAAGAAACCAAAAAATCCCATTTACCCTAAAGTAAAATTTGGAAATAATGTTTTAATTGGAAAAAAATGTAAAATAGGTAAAAATACTTTTATAGGCAGCAATACAATCATAGAACATGATGTCTCAATTGGTAATAATTGTGTCATAGGATCTCATGTTGTGATTAGAAATTCATTAATAGGTAACAATGTAGTCATACAAGATGGTAGTAAAATTGGACTAAAAGGATTTGGCTTTATTCCAATGAAAGATAAAAATTTAAGATTCCCACATATTGGCATGGTAATTTTAGAGGATAACGTTGAAATAGGTGCTAATTGCACAATAGACAGAGGTTCCATTGACAATACTGTAATTGGAAAAAACACCTTTTTAGATAACCAAGTCCACATGGCTCATAATGTAAAAATAGGAAATAATTGTATGATAGCTGGTCAGGTTGGTTTTGCAGGAAGCTCATTTATTGGGAATAATGTTTCGATTGGTGGTCAGGCAGGAGTTTCTGGACATTTAAAAATTGGAAATAACGTAAAAATTGCTGGTGGTAGCGGAGTTGTAAAAGATGTGCTGGATAATACAGTCGTTATGGGTTACCCAGCAATACCATTAAAAGAGTTTTTAAGAAAGTCAAAAAAATGAACGACGTGATAGATAGAAAAAAAATAGAAAGTTTATTACCACATAGAGAACCAATGCTATTAATCGATAAACTTACAAAGATAGTCCATCTAAAATCTGCCACAGCAATTATGCATGTTAAAAAAGATGGTTTTTATGTCCAGGGACATTTCCCCGGTCAACCAGTACTGCCTGGAGTTTTAATTGTTGAAGCGTTCGGGCAAGCAGCAGCTGCCTTAACTGCTTATGGTATTGACCCCAAAGAGTACGAAAATAAATTAGTTTATTTAATGGGAGTTGATAGAGCTAGATTTAGAAACCCAGTTATACCTGATTGTGATCTTCATTTAGAAATAGAAGCTATAAGATCGCATGGTAGAGTTTGGAAATACAAAGGCACAGCTAAAGTAGATGGAAAAAGAATGGCTGACGCTGAATGGTCCGCAACTATAGTAGATAAAAAATGATACATAACTCAAGTATTATTTCAAAAAATGCAAAAATTGGGAACAATGTAAAAATAGGTCCTTTTTGTAGTATTGGAGACTCTGTAGAACTATGTGATGAAGTTGAATTAATTTCTAATGTTCATATCGAGGGAAATACTAAAGTTGGAAAAGGAACAAAAATTTTCCCGTTCGCAAGCTTAGGAACTGTACCTCAGGACTTAAAATATATTAACGAGCCCAATAGTTTAGTAATTGGGCAAAAAAATACTATTAGAGAATACGTAACAATCAACCCAGGAACAGCAGGTGGTGGCGGGGAAACAACGATAGGGAACAATTGCTTGTTTATGATTTCATCTCATGTGGCCCACGATTGTAGGGTTGGAAACAATGTTATTATAGCCAACAATGTACCATTAGGAGGACACGTAACTATAGAAGATTCAGTTGTTATAGGAGGAAATTCAGCCGTACAGCAATTTACTAGGATAGGAAGATTGGCAATGATAGGTGGAATGACAGGAGTTTTAAAAGATGTAATACCTTTTGGATTATCTGTTGGTAATAGAAATTATCTTCAAGGTTTAAATTTAATTGGACTTAGAAGAAAAGGCTATGCAAATAAAAAAATAATAGACCTAGATAAAGCCTATAAAGCAATTTTTTCATCTAAAAATCTTCACGAAAATTTAAGTACAATTAATAATGAGTTCAAAGAAAATGACCTTGTAAACGAAGTAGTCAATTTTATTGCTAAAGACAAGAAAAGACCAATTTGTTCACCAATTAATAAAGAGTAAAATGATAGGATTAATATTTGGAGAAGCTAATTTCCCAAAAGCTATTCTTAAAAAAATTAAAAAAATAAAAAAAAAATATCTAATTATAGACCTAACAAAAAATAAAATTTTCAAAACAGATAAAAGTGCTCACCCGGTATCAATTGGTCAGATTGGTAAGATTATACATATTTTAAAAAATCATAAATGTAAAAAAGTCATTTTCGCGGGAAAAGTAAAAAAACCTAATCTTTCAAAACTGAAACTAGATTTTAAGGGTGCTTATTACATGCCTAGAATTATTGCTGCCGCTAAAATTGGAGACGCAGCTATCTTAAGTAAGGTGATTAGTATTTTTAAAAAAGAAAAAATTGATACAATAAATTCTTTGTATTTTACTCCAGAGTTAAGTCTCGGAAAGGGAGTTCACACAAAATTAAAACCCAACAGTGATGATGCTAAAGACATAAATAAATCAATTTTAACATTAAGCAGTTTAAATAGTTATAGTTTTAGTCAAGGAGCGGTAGCTAGAGACGGTAAGATTATAGCAATAGAAGGACATGGCGGAACAAAAAAAATGCTCAAAGAAATTAAACAGGAAAAAAAATTATTAAAAGGTGTTCTTGTAAAATTACCAAAAAAAAAACAAGATCTAAGAATTGACCTACCCACCATTGGTCTAAAAACTTTATTAGAGTGCAAAAAAGCTGGTTTAAAAGGAATAGCATTAAAGAAAATGCAAAATGTTTGTTTAGATAGAAAAGAATTAATAGAATTTGCGAACAAAAATAAAATGTTTATTACTGTAAAATGAATTAATTTTCTTTAAATTAAACGTGTAAAAAAGTGAAATAGTGAAACAAGCAAGGAGGAAACATAACAACTCTTCAATAATATACATTTGTGAAGTTAACTGAAATGAAAAAAATATTTATATTAACCGGTGAGGCATCCGGAGATAAGCTAGCCTCCGAAGTAATTTCTGAATTAAAAAAAATTAATTCAGAAATTGAATATTTATCTGTTGGTGGGGAAAATTTAAGATTAATAGGAATTAAATCTATTTACGACGTAAAAGAAATTACTTATCTAGGCTTTACAAAAGTAATAATAAATTTATTTAAAATTAATAATAAAATCAACCAAACAGTAATAGCGATCCTAAACTTTAAACCAGATATTCTTTTTACAGTCGATAGCCCTGACTTTACATTACGTGTCGCAGAAAGAGTAAAAAATAAAAATTCTAATATCAAGACTATTCATTATGTTGCTCCACAAGTATGGGTATGGAGAAAAGGAAGAGTAAAAAAAATAAAAAAATTTATAGATCATATTTTATTATTATTTAGTTTTGAAAAAAAATATTTTGAAAAAGAAAATATAA
>MDTF01004063.1_pt1 | contig 11080 bp, 12 predicted proteins | sample 811191 | NCBI WGS metagenome assembly MDTF01 (sample SAMN05326649, study PRJNA326480) | marine metagenome | isolation source: seawater | place: Southern Ocean | collected 2011
AGTAGTGATTTGGAGAGCGTTATGATCATGCAAGTGCACGATGAGCTGGTTCTCGAAGTGCCAGAGCAAGAGTTGCAAATAGTTTCGGCAGGGCTTGCCCAGAGAATGGAGCTGGCGGCTAGTCTCAAGGTCCCACTAGTGGTTGATGTGGGTGTTGGCGATAACTGGGATGAAGCGCACTAAGCAAATGGTCTCCACTCTGGGTACTCAGGAATATCCTTGTTATTGACCGACCAAAGTGGCCTTGAAGAGCAAAATATACTGTTGTCTACCGATCGCGAGGCTCATCCTCTAATGTACCAATGGCGATAGAGATTTGAGCTCCCTGTCCTAAGGATCTGCAGTAAAGGCTTGAACCACAGCATTTACAAAACCCACGCTCCAGGGCAGACGATGACTGATAAGTGCTTAATAAGGTCTGACCCTCAAGCCATCTGAAATCTTGGCTCGGAACTTTTCCATAGGTTGCGAAGGCTGCCCCATGGAATTTCTGGCACACCTAGCAGTGGCAATTAGTTATTTCAGGATGAAAGCGTGCAACTTTGTATTTTATCTGGCCATTCAGTTACAAGTATTAACAATAGCGGTGGAAAGAAAATTGTCAAAAACATTAAATTATTCAAAATAAATGGAACTTCTTGTTTAAATCCTGTCAAAGAATAGGCAAGTGATGATTGCAAATAATCTCCCCCGAGATAAAGAAGTAAATGTTAGACTCCCAAGTAGTAGAGAAAACCCTAATTCAGTTTCTGGATTAGGGCTTTTTTTTGATCAAGATGTTTCGCCATCCACCTCTGATATTTCAGCCGTACTAAAATCTGTACTGAGCCAATGACTAAGCTGTTCCTCAAGCTCCGCTAAGCCCTGTTTCTTTAGAGAGGAAAATGTTTGTGCTGTGAATAGGGTGGCCTGAGGATCCATGTCACGAAGAAATTTATCCACTTTCAAGAGTGTACTTTGGGCGGGCCCTCGCTTGAGCTTGTCAGCCTTTGTTAGCAGAATATGTAACGGCAACCCTGCTTCTGCTGCCCAATTAAGCATCTGCTTGTCGTAGTCTTGCAGCGGGTGACGAATATCCATCACTAGAATTAAACCGCCTAAACTTTTACGTAACCGAAGGTACTCTGCTAGATGTTTATCCCACTCTACCTTCATGGCCTTGGGTACTTTTGCATAACCGTAACCTGGCAAATCCACTAGCCTTTTCCCAGCGCTTAACTGGAAAAAGTTAATCAGCTGAGTTCTGCCTGGAGTCTTACTGGTACGAGCCAAATTTTTATTTTTGGTCAGCGTATTAATGGCACTTGATTTGCCCGCATTGGACCGGCCGGCAAACGCCACCTCACACCCCGTATCCTCGGGACACTGTTTCAGTGAGGGCGCGCTAGTGGTGAATTCGGCAGATTGAAATTTAATTGTCTGTATATGCATAGGAAAATCGACGCTACTGGCTTAAAAACTGAATTTATTGGTATATAATGCATCGCCTTACTCGATAAGGCTAATGCTCGGAGGCCTCAACAATGCCCAGGGGCCTATTCTAACGTATTGCGAGAATCGAATTAACCATGAAAAAATCTTTTTTAAGTATCCTTTGTATTCTAGTGTCATTGGTGACAACTCAGGTGTTGGCATCCGGTGATGCGGCAGCGGGAAAGGTGAAGGTTGCTATGTGTGCTGGATGTCACGGAGCAGATGGCAATAGCATGGTGCCATCCTTCCCAAAGCTCGCTGGCTTGGGTGAAAAGTATATGACTGAGCAGCTGCGCAATATTAAGTCAGGGGAGCGGGTTGTTCTTGAAATGACGGGTATCTTAAATTTTTCCTCAGACCAAGACCTACAAGACATGGCGGCTTATTACGACGGCCAGACACGGTCAATCTCAGGGGCCACTGAAATTGAATTAATAGGCGTTAGTAGTCCAGAGGAAGCTCTTGCCTATGGTGAAAATATCTATCGTGGTGGTAATATGAAAACCGGTGTCGCCGCATGTATCGGTTGTCATTCACCCTCGGGTAGCGGTAATAATCCTGCAGGCTATCCTGCTCTTGGAGGACAGTACGCTGGATATATTGAAAAACAATTACTGGCTTATCGGCGTGGTGAGAGAAATAGTGGGCCCAATGCACTTATTATGCGGGGGGTCGCGGCTAATTTAAGTGATAAAGAAATTAAAGCTGTGGCTAACTACATTCAAGGCCTAAATTAATAACAGTTCACGTTCTTTGTGGACTGACAAAAGCAGGAGATGGAAATGTTAAAATGGATTAAGCGCATAGTGTTTATGGCCTTGGTAGTCCCAATGGCTATGTGCCAGGCGCAGACTGATCAGTACCGAGCCGGCGTTGACTATGAGGTTTTACCTCAGGCTATAAGAACGGCGAACCCAAACAAAATTGAAGTCAATGAGGTATTTCATTACGGCTGTATACACTGCTTTAATTTTGAGAAGACAATACACCCTTGGGCAGAGACTTTGGCTGATGATATTGATTTTCAACGCACTCCTGCTATTTGGCAGTCGGCCTTGGAGCCCTATGCGCGAGCTTACTACACCGCAAAATTACTCAAAGTTTTAGATAAGACTCATGTGGCTCTCTTTGAAGCGATTCATGTCGACAGGCAGTCGATTCGGACCGAGCAAGATCTGTCTAAGTTTTTCGGTCAACAGGGTGTGGATGAGGCTAAATTTTCTAAGGTTTATAACTCTTTTGGCGTAAACAGTATGATAGGGCAAGCCAAAGCGCGAGCTATAGGCTATAGAACGCAGGGGACGCCTGAGATTGTGATCAATGGAAAGTATCGGGTAACCACACGAATGAGCAAAAACTTTGACGGCATGTTAAAGGTGGCAACATTTTTAATTGAAAAAGAGCGCGCGACAGTCCGCTAGTCTAGGCACTTTTAAGAAATACTGATGAATACGCGGTAACAATCGCGTATTTTTTTGTCTGGGGTTTAGAGTGATGGAGCCACTATAACTTTCAGCTATTCAGCTATAGCGTAAAACGACTTTCTTTAATGTGACCCAAACAGTAAAATGTGCGACCTTTTTCGATGCAATTTAAACTGACAACGACTATGAGCATTACTGTGAAACCCATCTTGAAACCGGCTAATCCGAATTTTTCTTCCGGCCCCTGCGCAAAGCGCCCGGGTTATGATGTTGCTAATCTTGATATAGCGACACTTGGGCGCTCTCATCGCTCATCCATCGGAAAGGCTGCGCTTGGGCGAGCCTGTTCTGACACTGCCAATCTTTTAGGGCTACCGGAAGGCTACCGGGTTGGTGTTGTTCCCGCGTCAGATACCGGTGCTGTGGAGATGATTATGTGGTCGGTTTTAGGGGAGCGCCCGGTCGATGTATGTGCTTGGGAATCGTTTGGCAGCGGATGGTTGACTGATGTTGTTAAGCAATTAAAGCTTAGCCAAGTTAGCACTCATGTTGCTGACTATGGTCTATTACCGGACATGACCAAGACTAATCCAGATCACGATATTGTATTTACTTGGAATGGGACAACGTCTGGGGTCAAGGTGCCTAACGCTGATTGGATCAGCGATGATCGTAAAGGTCTTACCATCTGTGATGCGACATCGGCTGTTTTCGCTATGCAACTACCATGGGAAAAATTAGATGTTGTGACCTACAGTTGGCAGAAAGTACTTGGTGGTGAAGGGGCCCATGGCATGTTGATTTTGAGCCCGAGGGCGGTCCAGAGGTTAGAGTCTTACACGCCCAACTGGCCAATGCCTAAGATTTTCCGTATGACCAAGAACGGAAAGCTGATTGAAGGTATTTTCCGCGGGGAAACCATCAATACGCCTTCTATGCTTTGTGTTGCTGATTACCTTGATGCGTTAGATTGGGTGTCTTCGATCGGCGGACTAGACTCAGCAATCGCTAAGTCCGAAGCGAATCTTGAGGTGATTAAATCCTTTGTCGCTCAACGTTCTTGGATTCATTTTTTGGCGCAGAAGGTGGATCAAATTTCCAATACTAGTGTTTGCTTGACCTTAGATTTAGAGCCAGAGCAGGTCAAGAAGATTGTTAAGTTACTCGATGCCGAGGCTGTCGCTTTTGATATTGGAGCCTATCGCGATGCTCCGGCCGGACTACGAATTTGGTGTGGCGCGACTGTAGAAAAACCTGATGTGGAAGCCTTGATGCCGTGGCTTGACTGGGCTTACGGTCAAGTAACCGAATAGATAACAGGCACCCAAAAATTTACGTTAAATAGACTTTATTACTGAGACCATGCCATGTACAACATACGCACCTATAATGCTATTTCCTCTAAAGGATTGGATAGATTTTCTGCGGACAACTATACCGTCAGTGAAGACTGTGCCGCCCCAGAGGGCTTTATCTTGCGTAGCCAAAAGCTACACGGTGAACCAGTACCCCTTAGCTTGCTAGCGGTAGCCCGTGCCGGCGCCGGCGTTAATAATATCCCAGTGGCAGACTACACCGAACAGGGTGTTGTTGTATTTAACACCCCGGGGGCCAATGCCAACGCGGTAAAAGAATTAATCGTTGCTGGGTTGCTCTTGGGTTCTCGCGATATCTTTGGGGGCATGAGCTATGTTCAAGGGCTTGGGCATATGAATGATCCTGCTGAGATGGGTAAGCTGTTGGAAAAAGAGAAAAAACGTTTTGCTGGTACTGAAATAGTAGGTAAAACCTTAGGCGTGGTTGGTCTTGGCGCCATCGGGTCAATTATCGCCAACTTGGCTTTGGATCTGGGTATGAATGTCATTGGATATGACCCGGCTATCTCGGTAGAGGCGGCATGGCAGTTGTCCAGCCGTGTGAAACGCATGGATAGCTTAGAGGCATTACTAGCCGACGTAGATTTTCTCACCCTGCATGTGCCTGCTATTCCAGCAACAAAACACCTAATCAATACGAAGACTTTATCAGGAATGAAAAGCACCGCTAAGATTCTTAATTTTGCTCGAGAAGAAATTGTGTGTACTGAAGATATAGTAGCAGCCTTAGATAAAGGGACTATTGCCGGTTATATTAGTGACTTCCCGGCCCCCGCACTGCTTGGTCGTAAAGGCGTATTATTAATGCCTCACATTGGAGCGAGTACGGAAGAGGCGGAAGAAAACTGTGCCATTATGGCCGCCAACCAACTTATGGATTTCCTTGAAAATGGCAATATCCATAATTCTGTCAATTATCCGCCGACTAAAATGAGTCGTAATGGTGGAACCCGAATTACGTTTAGCAATAACAATGTGCCAAAAGTTTTGGGTAGCGTGCTGTCTATATTGGCTGACGCGGAGCTGAATGTGGTTGATATGGTTAACAAAAGCCGTGGCGAGATTGCTTATAATATTATTGACGTCGAGGGCGATATTAGCGGTGACGTTCAACAAAATATTGGCTATGTCCAAGGCGTGATGCGCGTGCGAATTTTAAGCTAGTAAAGTCCTAATTAAATAGTTTGGCGCGAACCGTTTTGCGGTAAGCGCTTGGGCTATTCCCCGACCATTGGTTGAAGCGTGAAGAAAACCAGCTTGCTTCGGGGTAACCGCTATAACTGGCTACGTCGACAATGGGTAAGTCAGTATTTTTCAGTAAGTCACAGGCAAACGCCATGCGAACCTCGGTAAGGTAGCTATTAGGCGTGTCGCCTGTTGCGGCAATGAAACGGCGATTGAAGGTTCGTGTAGACATACCAAATAGTCCCGCTAAATCAGGCATAGATAGTGATTTACTCAAATGGTCTTGAATCCATATCTGCGACTGGGCAATCGATTCATCTTGGTGCGCACCGTCTTGCTGATTGCTAGAGCTAATCGGGCTGGAGATATTGCGAATTTCATGGAAAAAATTACGCTGGGCCTGACGCGCGATAATACGGCCAAAATGCCGCTCTACTTGATACATGATTAATTCAGCCATCGCATTTATGCTGGCGGCGCAGTAAATGTTGCCTGCCTGGGTGGTAAAGTGTTGCCGATCTAAGCGCACTGCCGGGTAATGTTTTTGCAATTGATCGAAGTAATGCCAGTGTGTCGTTGCTGGTTTTCCGTCTAAAAGCCCGGCCTCAGCTAAAAAACAAACGCCAGTGCCAACCGCAGTGATTGCACAGTTACGATGATGTTGTTGCTGAAGCCATGGAATGTACGCTTGATACTTTTTCACCGCAGGACGCGGATTTCGCCACAGTGCGGGGATGTGAATCAAGTCACTGCTAAAGTCGTCGTTGATGGAATGAGTGGGCGTCAATTCAAAACCAGCAGAGGTCCGAACGGGTAAGCCATTTGGGCTAACTCTGCGAATCTCCACATCGGGCATAGGGTTTTTATTGGCCCGAGCCATGGCTTCAGCAAAATAAAATATTTCTGCCGCTAAAGTACTGCTCGACACGAGCATGTTATCGCAAAGCAGTAAAGTAAGATTAAAGGCCATAATAGGATAAATTTAGCATAATATGGCCAATATACTAAATTATATGGCTAAAATACAAAAGAATTCTCTTCTATGCTATTTTACACTGTGCGACTAAATTTGATCATCTAACAAAGGAAGTCCTTATGTCTGAAGCCCTGCCTCTTATCGTTGGGTTTGGTGGATTCAATGCCGCTGGTCGGAGCTCCTCTCATCAGGCCTTTCGACGGATGGTTCTGGAATCCTTGCCTGTGGATGAGCAAAACAAGACTATTGCTAGTTTGGCTTGCCTGATGGGTTATGTGAAAGCCGACGGAGAAATGTTTTGTGATGATGATCTTACTGGTCTGAGTCTATCTAGGGTCGTGGAGAAATACAGAACAGCGGTGATTGAAGGAACCTTAGTTCGTAAAATCGAGAATTTTGATCCATCTCAGGTGCCAGGCAATAAAAAGATTACCTTTGACGAAGGACAGTCGCAGCATTTCACTATGCTTAAGCGGGATTTGCCTAAGGCAATACCGGCAGATTGGTGCGTCAGTGAAGCGAACGACGGTGTAGTCGAGGTCAAAACATCTTCTGCTAGTGAATATTTGGTAACTTCAAATTATGAGTTGGCTGCAAAAGCTGCCGGACAATTGCCAACAGGGTTTAATCTGGCAGGCCACTATAATTCTAGATTTCATCCTCGTGGATTACAGATGACCTTGCTAGGTGCAAGTGATGCCATACATTCTCTGGGTATTCCTTGGGAGGTGGTAGCAGGAAAAGTAAATCCTGATCAGGTTGGGGTCTATTCCTCGAGTGTTTTTGGCCAGGTCACTGAAGAGGGTAATGGTGGGCTTCTGCAGGCTCGATTAAGAGGCGATAGAACCACGGCAAAGCAGCTGGCATTAGGGCTGAACACTATGCCCGCCGATTTTATAAATGCCTATGTGTTAGGAAGTGTTGGGCATACGGAGGCTATTACTGGAGCCTGCGCTAGTTTTCTCTATGTACTTCAAGCCGCGGTGAGAGATATTCGCAGCGGACGTCGACGAGTAGCTATCGTGGGTAACGCGGAAGCGCCAGTCACTCCGGAATGCTCGGAAGGCTTTTCAAATATGAGTGCTCTTGCCAGTGACGAAAACCTATGCAAGATAGACGGCTCTGACACGCCCAATTGGCGCAAAGCCAGCAGGCCCTTTGGCGAGAATTGCGGCTTCACGCTAGCAGAAGGAACTCAGTACATTGTGTTGATGGACGATCTTTTAGCAATGGAGCTAGGGGCTGATGTTCATGGCGCTGTACCAGAGGTATTCATTAATGCGGATGGTGTTAAAAAATCAATTTCTGCACCTGGCGCTGGCAATTATATTTGTTTTGCAAAAGCTGTTGCAGCTGCGGTCAGTATTATTGGTAAAGAAGGGGTCCAAAAGCATAGCTTTGTCCACGCCCACGGATCTAGTACTCCAGCCAATAGAGTGACGGAATCTGAAGTTATCAGTCGCGTTGCCAACACCTTTGGTATTGAAGATTGGCCGGTTACCGCCATAAAATCTTACGTTGGCCATAGCATTAGTGCTGCAAGCGGAGACCAGTTGATTGCCGCCTTAGGAACCTTTAAACACGGCTTGATTCCTGGTATTAAAACGATTTCAAGCGTCGCTTCAGATGTCTTTCAAGATGGCCTTAAATTCCCTTTGACTGACCTAGACGTGAGCTCAAAATCAATGCAAGTTGCGTTTATTAACTCAAAAGGCTTTGGAGGTAATAACGCTACAGCGGTGGTTTTGTCAGCAGAAAAAGCCAATGCTATGCTTGCCAATCGGCACGGTGATGGTTTCCCCGAGTACCTCAAAAAGCGAGAAAAGACTCGCTTGGAAGCATCAAAATATGCGGCTCAAGCCGATGTGGCAGAACTTAATGTAATTTACCGTTTTGGAGAAGCTTTAATTGACGAAGCTGCGGTTCAGATTTCAGAGACCGGTATGTTTATTCCGGGGTTTGAGTGTGAGATTGAATTTAATCTTGAAAATACTTGGCAGGATATGCAGAAAACTGATTAAGGGTCTCTATTACTCTAGCGTTTATTTTCCGTGCTTGATTGATTAACTTTTCAGGGTCGGCTTTTGCTCCCCTAGGTATTTGGTCACGCTGTGACGTTATATTATTAACTAAGAATGTTCCCCCATGAACACCCACTAGTCTGCCGTTGGCGGCGTCTAAAACAGCCCCACCTGAGGCGCCATTATTGGCATCGCAGTCATGTAGAAGAAGCTTTTTACTGGCAAAATTTTCGGATACAAATTGATGGCAATCCGCACTTTGGCTAATGTCATTTTTGCCACTGTTGTAGGCTATTAATAGTAGTGCACTAGGTATCTTATTAACTGCGGTCAGCGTTAAGGTCGGCTGTAATAGCCTCTTACTCAATCTAATGAAAACAATATCATTTTCGGCTTGTTGCAGTTTATCTGCTTCCTTCGGGTTAAATCGGTGAGACGACAGGCTGGTAATATCTATCGTTGTCAGCCGCTTATTCTGTGGCCTGTAGACGCATTTTTTAAAAGGTTGCATTGTTTTTTGGTCATACAAGACGTGGGCGGCTGTTAAGACAATGGAACCGGAAGTGGGGTCTTTATCTGCGGGCCGGCGCACATGTATGGCGGTACCTCTGAGCCTACCATCACAGAAAAGAGTTCCCATCGGTTTAAGGTGTTCTGCTGTAGCTTTTTGTCGCTGATCTTCAATGCCATTGCCAGGATCTCCATCGCCAAAAACGGCACCCTGAGTAAGGCAGCTAAGCAGTAACAGCACATAAATAACTAGATTTATTGGAGATTGAGCCGTCCAAACGAATACTCCGCGTGACCTTGCCATTACTTCACCTATCCCATATCGCCCCAGAGTGACTGTACGATACTAAGTGCTGCCAAGGGGGCAGTCTCGGTTCGTAAAACTCTAGGGCCAAGAGCCAACGGTTTGAAACCATGATTCAGTGACAAGTCGATTTCACTGCTACTTAACCCGCCTTCGGGTCCGACTAACAAAGAGACCAAATTGATGTCGCTGCTAAGCTCGCTTAAACGTTTGGATGCGCGATGATGTAACACCAGTTTCAGGCTGTCGTTGTCAACAGCGACCCATTGTGAAAGTGGCATAGCAGGACTAACAATGGGTACTAGAGTGCGCTGGCATTGTTCACATGCGCTAATCGCGATCTGTTGCCAATGGCGAGTTTTTTTGTCGAGGCGTTCAGCGTTCAGTTTAACTTCTGTTCGCTCAGTGAATAGGGGTGTAATGGAACAGACGCCAAGTTCACTAGCTTTTTGAACAATCCAATCCATTCTGTCTCCACGGCAGACACCTACGGCTAAATGAACCTTCAGCGGTGATTCTCTATCGCAGTCGATAAATTTGGAGATTGACACCGATGCAGAATTTTTACGTACATTGGATAATTCGCCAGAGTACTCGCCACCCTGCCCATTAAATAATATGACTTGTTGTCCCGCAGACATACGCAATACAGAGACCAGATGGCGCGATGAGCTTTCATCTAAATCAATCAGAGAATCCTTCGATAAAGCTTGGGGAGTATAGAGCCGCGGAATCCGCATGTGACTTTAATCCTTGGTTGAAAACCCAAGGTTACGGCAAATTTGATCAGAAATCTGCCATTTATTCATTGTATAAAAATGAAATCCGGGCGCGCCGCCTGCCAATAGTTTCTCGCAAAGCTCGGAGACCATTTCAATGCCATAACTAATGAGGTCAGCACTGTTGTGGCTGCGTTCTTTAAGCTGCCAGCGCAGCCATCGAGGTATCTCAGCACCACAGTTATCAGAAAAGCGGACTAAATTCTCATAATTAGTGAGAGGCATGATGCCTGGGATAATTGGCTTGTCGATTCCAGCTTTTGTACAGGACTCGATAAAATGAAAATAAGCATCTGGATTGTAAAAATACTGGGTAATAGCACGGTTAGCACCGGCCTTAAATTTCTCGCCTAACCAATAGATATCGTTGCTATAACTTTCAGCCTCAGGATGAATTTCAGGATAAGCGCCAACGTTGATGTTGAAATGATCGCCGCTATGTTCCCGGATCAAAGCAACTAGTTCGTTGGCATGAACTAATTTTTTAGCAGCGCCCACACCAGAGGGTAGATCACCGCGAAGAGCGACTAAGTTTTTTATTCCGGCCTCTTTATACGAGTCAACAAGCTTCAGTACGTCTGAGTTAGAGTCGCCCCCAATGGAGAGATGAGGAGCAGCCTGATAGCCTTGATTTTGGAGGTTAAGCACTAAATCTTTGGTCGTGTCACGGGTGGAGCCGGCGGCACCATAGGTCACTGAAAACAACTCGGGATTAAACTTATTTAGCTGGCTAGCGGTCGCATTCAGATTTTCAGCACCTTGCTGCGTTTTTGCGGCAAAGAACTCAAAACTGAGATGAGGAGTGTTCGTCATAAAATTTTTTCCTATTTAAGGTCTCTGACGATGCACGTCAGAGACCTTAAAGATACTAAGTTAGCAAGATAGTTAGTACTTATAGCTATCGCCTTTGAACGGGCCGTTCACAGAAACGTTAATGTAGTCAGCTTGCTCTTGGGTCAACTGGGTCATAACGCCTCCGAATCCACCAACCATGTAACGAGCAACCTCTTCATCAAGATGTTTTGGGAGAAC
>MDTF01007637.1_pt1 | contig 11079 bp, 10 predicted proteins | sample 811191 | NCBI WGS metagenome assembly MDTF01 (sample SAMN05326649, study PRJNA326480) | marine metagenome | isolation source: seawater | place: Southern Ocean | collected 2011
AGTTCTGGCCCTAACTTGTCTGGTATCCTTACTATGACCCCTTGGAACTTTCTATTGGCTAGTATTGGGATTTATAAGGCTTCTTGGCTTCAGCACTTATTTTTGTCATCCGAGCGTTGAACTCTTCTTCGGTTTTTTCACATCTATAGCTTGTGTAATCGTTGGGGTGGCGCTGGTCTGTTCAGCTATTGTTCCACATATACTAGACAATGATAGCCAAGGCTCAATGGCAATTACCATGTTTGTTGGTGGATGCTTTAGCGCAGTTCTATTGGACTCGTCGGCTGAAATTTCCACTAACTTTGCACGGCTAGTGAATAAATCTCGCTAGCTATATTCTGATGCTGAGATTTAAAGTTGGATTTACTTGGGGAGATGGCGATGGCTGAATGTGTTTCATGCGGTTATTTACTTCACAAGTCTCTCCTGGGCGCCAAAAGGTGCCCAAGTATTTCTCGACGTTTACTTAACTATCGTCACTTCTAAAGTATTTTCTTTCGAAGTCGGCGTTAGCATCTGTCTGTGTAGTTCTTCAGACTTTTGAATTTCGAAAAATTCTTGATTTTTTAGAAGTTTCATATCGTCTGACGTTAGTGAATACGGTGCAATTTCAAACTGCTCCTTGAGTGGGTCTATTCCCCAGATCATATATATAAGTTCATTATCAGTCATATTATTAATAACGGCTGATTACAGTTATTATTTAGTTTCAAAATTTATTTAAGAGGTGCTGGGGCGAAAGAACTTTCTTTCGCCCAGACTAATCCACTCTTATAATTCATACTAAAAAGTACTTAAGCCTAGACTACCCGTAAAGGATGTCTGACATGTTAAACATTAGAATACCGTTAAGGATCACAAATCCGAGTGGCGCTAGGTATCCCTCAGGAGTTGCGGACACTCCTTCCGTTTTAGCCCATTCACTATTGATAGTCATATAACCAAATATAGTTGCAATTAGGCTCTGAACGAAGCCAAAGGCCACGATAGGCCAAGCACCCTGTGGGCCAACAAGCAAAACCACCACGCCAACTATAACCGATGCGCCTACGCAACTTCCCGCAAAACGCGTCATAAAAATTGCACCATCACCAAAACCATATTGGTCGACAAAGGCTTTGCTGGCAAACAGGCAGCGATAACTATAATACGCTCCACCTATTAGTGTTAGTATAAAAAGCCACAGATTTAATGAGCCGCCAAATGCTTCTACCATTTCATTTCTCCTATTTTCATCATGGTTGGTTTCAATAAAGTTAACGGGCTTTAAGTATACCCGATGTTTTTAAGATTAAGTTTAATATTTGCTTTGCGGCAAGCTTTTTTAAAGATTTTATTTTTTATGGGTGTTGTAGGCTAAGTTATCCGTTGGTTGAAATGTGTAGGTGCCGCCCTGACCTTCGTACCAATAGCAAACTTTATTTGCTTGAGTTTTGTGCTACGAAAGATACATATAGATCCTTGTCCTGTGTTTGGACTTTACCACTGGACTATCGCACCAGCGGTCAGGAGTTAGGAACCCACATGAATTACGCTCGCATCAACACACTCACTTTTTCTTCAGAAGAGTCTGGAGATACTATTCAGGCCCAATACACTGAGACGGCACCAACAGAATTTAGCGAGGCATCTCTGTTAACCTTTGTGCGCACAGGTCCTTTGACTGCGTCTTTAACTTCAATCTATCCAGACAAAGAAGCTTTTGACCGCTCTGCGCCTATTCGCAAAGAGCGGATGAAGTCCAATAAAGATTTGATTTCAGGGGTTTATGTTTCGGAAGGTACCGTTGCGCTTGTGCATGTGAAAGCTTAAGCTAATACATAGAATAATTAGTTTGGTTTCAATTCAAATTCCTGTACTATTATTGTGCCATCCAAACTCAATACATATATTTTCCTTGCTTGATCTATTACCACCAATTCATTGGTGGTGCGACTTATGGAAATTATATCACTGTCAGCGGGCAAAGCAGTTATTTTCGGAAATATCGGACTTGTGGTCTGCAACCGGATGACAAGCACGGCAAAGATCGCTATCAGACCTAAAATCATTGTGGCTGTGAGCGTTGTTACTAGCCGCCTTAAAAACCGCAGGTTCGCCGGCTCAGGTGGATTCGCAGGAACCTCAGATTGACTTGCCATGACTGAAGTCCTTTTTACCATTGGGGAAAATCCTCCACCTCGCCTCGATAAAGCTTTGGCGCGCAATGTGCCAGAGCGAGCTATCAGTCGGTCTCGATTGTCGCGTATGATCGCAGATGGTGCTGTAGAGGTAAATGGGGTGGTGGCCACAGAACAAAAGGCTAGGGTCGTTGAAGGTGACGAAATTATCATCCACGTGCCTGAGGCTGTAGAAAGCCATATGCTGCCCGAAGATATAGCTTTGGACATTCTGCACGAAGATGATGATTTGATTGTGGTGAATAAGCCCGCGGGTATGGTTGTACATCCAGCACCGGGCTCACCCTCGGGGACATTGGTCAACGCCCTTTTGGCTCATTGTGGAGATCGACTGTCGGGCGTTGGTGGGTTGAAGCGGCCGGGAATTGTACACCGAATTGATAAAGATACCACCGGCCTGTTAGTTGTGGCAAAATCCGATGCAGCCCATCAGGGCTTAGCTGCGCAATTTTTAGATCATAGCATTGATCGTCTATATACAGCGATTTGTTTTGGTGTTCCCTCAGCTGCAGATCCGCGCCTGATGGGTCTTTCTGGTACAAACTTTGAGGCGGGTAATCAGCTGAAAATCATCACTCAGCTTGCCCGCCACAAAACTGATCGGCAAAGACAGTCAGTTGTGCTGCAAAATGGCAAACATGCGCTGACACGCGTGCGTGTCTTGCAAGAGCTCTCCGGCGGGCACGCATCGGTTGTGGAATGCAAATTGGAAACTGGGCGTACCCACCAAATTCGGGTGCATATGTCCTACGTGGGCCATGCTTTGCTTGGCGATCAAACCTACAGCCGCCGGCGTAAGCTTGGGGGTGAGAATGCCGAGCAAGTGGCTGCCTTCCCAAGGCAGGCTCTGCACGCGGGTTTTTTGGGCTTCAAACATCCTCTGACTGGCCGTGCGGTGCGTTTTACGGCTTCCTTGCCGCCCGATATGCAGCAGCTAATCACTTTTCTGAGCTGATTTAAGTACTTAATCGCTGAGACTTCTAAATTATTTGACGTGCGTAGGGAGAAAATTTGCCAATAATTATAGATTATAGTAAATAATCACGGCCCTCTTGAAACTGGGCGTGCAGGTTCACATATATGTCCCAAGCCAAAAGAATGGGGGCTCAAGAAAGAGAATAGCATGGCAAATTATGTAAATTTACCGGTAGCAACGCCGGAAGGTGGATTGAACCGTTATATGCAAGATATTCGTAAGTTCCCGATGCTTGAGCCGGAAGAGGAGTATATGCTGGCCAAAGCCTGGGTCGAACGCAAAGACAGTGCGGCTGCGCATAAACTAGTGACCAGCCACCTACGATTGGCTGCAAAAATTGCAATGGGCTATCGTGGCTATGGCTTACCGCAGGCTGAAGTTGTATCGGAGGCCAACGTGGGCTTGATGCAAGCGGTCAAAAAATTTGATCCTGAAAAAGGGTTTCGCTTGGCAACATATGCCATGTGGTGGATCCGTGCCAGCATTCAAGAATATGTGTTGCGGTCTTGGTCTTTGGTGAAGATGGGCACGACATCTGGGCAAAAGAAGTTATTTTTCAATCTTCGAAAAGCAAAATCTAAAATAGGGGCCTATGACGAGGGTGATTTGCGTCCTGAACAAATTACGAAAATTGCTACGGATTTAGGTGTTAAGGAAGCTGAGGTCGTGTCGATGAATCGCCGCATGTCGGGTGGCGATGCTTCGTTAAACGTGATGGTTGGAAATGATGGTGACAGCTCCACTCAATGGCAAGATTGGTTGCAAGACGACTCGGCTGATCAAGCTGGTGATTATGAGGAAAACAACGAAATATCTGTCCGTAGTGAGATGTTAAGCAAGGCTATGAGTGTTCTCAATGACCGCGAAAAAGACATTATGATGCAACGGCGTTTGAAGGATCAGGTGATCACTTTGGAAGAGCTCTCTGTTCGGTACAATGTCAGCCGTGAACGTATACGCCAAATTGAAGTGCGGGCATTTGAAAAACTTCAGAACCGGATGCGTGAACTTGCAGAAGACAAAGGTATGTTGCTTGGGGCGTAATTCCGCGGTCATTGGGCACTAATACCCTAATTATTATAACTGCCCACTAGCAGGTCTATTTTTGCCGCTAAGTTTGTGTAAGCGATAAAAGGAAATTCACATGACATCGATCCGGTGGGGCATTCTTGGGGCTTCTAAATTTGCTCAAGAACACATGGCACCCGCCATCCATTTGGCCAGAGATGCTGTGCTTTCGGCAGTTGCAAGCCGTGATTTAGTAAAAGTGAATCCATTTCAACAGATGGCGCCCAGCTGCCGTGCGATAGATAGCTATGATACTCTCATCCATGATCCAGAAATTGATGCGGTCTATATTCCGCTACCACATCACTTGCATACTGAGTGGGCTATTAAAGCGCTAGATGCTGGCAAACATGTTTTGGCTGAAAAGCCGATTGCAATGCATGGTGATGACTTTGACGCACTGGTTGCAGCCCGTGACGCGACAGGTTTAATCGCTGCAGAAGCATATATGATCGTGCACCACCCGCAGTGGCAACGTACCCGACAACTAGTTGCAGATGGGGCTATTGGGAAGGTGTCTCACATCACCGTTGGATTTTCCTACGACAATAGTGGTGATCCAGGGAATATTCGCAATCAGAAAGAAATGGGCGGTGGTGGCCTGCGGGATATTGGGGTCTATGCTATTGGGTCTGCACGTTACGTGATGGGCTGTGATCTTGAAGATATTTCTGCAAAAATTCGATATGAAAACGGGTTTGATGTTTTTGCATCTTTTCAGGGTTTGCTTGGTGGCGCCACGTATTCTGCCTATGTGTCCACGCGCATGCATCCTCATCAGGAAATGGTGTTTCATGGGACAGATGGCTTACTGCGGCTCACAGCGCCATTTAATCCTAATGTTTTTGGGGAGGCGCGGGTGGAGTTGCATCAACCTGATCTGGGCCTTCTGGTGGAAAAATTTCCCAACGCTAACCACTATATCAATCAGGTTGAGGCCTTTGGGTATAGCATTCGTAAAGGGGTGGATTACCCTTGGAGCTTGGAACAGGCGCGGGGCACCCAAGTAGCGATTGATACGATCCTGTCCATCGCCTCAAAGTTACCTTAGTTATTACGTATTTGTTTCGTGAATTTTGAACCAAATACTGATGCTAGGGTCACTCTGAAAGAACCATACGAGGATATGTAATCCAAAAACATCTGATCAGACTTGGTATGCATTATTTCTATCGCAACCTGGCTCAGATTTGCTAGACAATTCTAGCTTTAGTTACGGTGATCTAATTTCTGTCTATACTATCAATGGATTTCCACCCACAGAGCGTTTGGCTGATTTCAGCACGATTCTTAGAACTTACAGTGAGGCCCGAGCCTTTCATTAAGTATGTTCCTGGGAGGGTTGGCTTACCAGGCCGCCCCTAACTAATAGTTTTGAATGAAAGGCCTAGTCTTCCATAGCTTCCAATTCATCAATCATCCCTGAAATCATGCTCAGACCTTTGTCCCAGAAAGCTGGGTCGCTGGCGTCTAAACCGAACGGGGCTAATAGCTCTTTATGATGCTTGGAGCCGCCTGCGCGTAGCATGTCGAAGTATTTTTTCTGAAAGTCCGGGTCCCCTTCTTCGTAAACAGCATATAGTGCATTCACCAGGCCGTCCCCGAACGCGTATGCGTATACGTAGAAAGGCGAATGCACGAAATGGGGGATGTAGGACCAGAACGTCTCATAGCCATCCATAAATTCAAATATCGGACCGAGGCTTTCGGCCTGCACGCTCATCCAGATTTCATTGATTTGGTCCGGGGTTAACTCGCCTTCAGCGCGCGCTGCATGCAGTTTACACTCGAAGTCATAAAATGCGATTTGGCGCACCACTGTGTTGATCATATCCTCAACCTTGCCGGCTAAAAGCACCTTGCGCTCTTTTTTGGTTTTGGCTGCTGAGAGAAGCTTGCGGAAGGTCAGCATCTCCCCAAACACAGAGGCGGTTTCGGCCAATGTGAGAGGGGTGGATGATAAAAGTTCTCCTTGGCTCGCAGCCAAGACTTGATGCACTCCATGCCCAAGCTCATGAGCCAAGGTCATCACGTCGCGCGGTTTTCCGAGGTAGTTGAGCATCACATAGGGATGCACAGTGGTGACTGTGGGGTGAGCAAATGCGCCAGGAGCTTTGCCCGGCTTGACGGCGGCGTCAATCCAACCTTCGGTGAAGAATGGCTTTGCAATCTCGGCCATCTCCGGTGAAAACTCTGCGTAGGCAGACAACACCATTTCTTGAGCTGTAGTCCAATCTACCAGCTTGCTATCTTCGATCGGCAAAGGAGCATTTCGATCCCAAATCTGCATAGTTTCAAGACCCATCCACTTGGCTTTTAAAGCGTAGTAGCGGTGCGATAACTTGGGGTATGCGGCCACAACTGCATCGCGTAGGGCCTCTACAACTTCTGCCTCAACATGATTAGATAGGTGGCGCCCGGTTTGCGGGGACGGCATGTTGCGCCAGCGATCCTCTATGTCTTTTTCTTTTGCTAATGTATTATGTACCCTAGAAAATAGGCTGATGCTCTTATGCAAGACCCGGGCGATCTCACGCGCAGCAGCCTCGCGGGTGTCGCGGTTCTGTTCGGAAAGCTTATTGGCAGCTGCTTCCAACGGTAGTTCTTCACCATCGATACAGAACACTAAACTGGCGACCGTTTCGTCGAACAAGCGGTTCCAAGCCGCTGCGCCAACTACGGACTGATCATGTAAAAACTTCTCCAACTCATCAGATAGTTGGTATGGTTTCATCGCCCGCATTCGATCAAATACTGGTTTGTAACGCGCAAGTTCGCTATTTTGGCTTATCAATTTCAAAAGAGCTTCTTCATCCAGTCTATTGAATTCAAGTCTATAAAAAACTAATGGCGTAGTCAGGTTTGTCAGCTTATCTTGCATGTCAGACATGAATTTGGCCCGCTCAGGGTCAGATGTGAGCTGGTAATAGCGCAATCCGGCAAAGGACATGATCCGCCCAGCTATCACATCGATCGCCTCGTAACGCCTCACAGCTTCCAACAATTCGGCTGCATCTAGATTTATTAATTTTCCTTCGTAATCTACTGAAAAACGTGTGCAATATTTTTTAAGCCAGTTGAGATCACGTAGTAATTCTGGGGCATCCTCACTGGTATAAAGATCGCTCAAATCCCATTCTGGAAGATCACCTAATGCACCACCGCCATGAGTGTTGGCATCAAATACGAGTTTGTTTTTCAACATGATCAGATCCTTATTGGCAATTAGTGTTTGTGCTACTGTTCGCGAGAGCGGATCTTCATGGTCAGCAATGCGCAGCAACAAACTATATGTATCTGGAATGTTTCCTATATTCACTGTTCCAATTGTGAAAGGTAATTTTTTGATAATAAATATTTATGTACTGGCCATTGTATGTTCTGGCCATTTCAGGTTGGCGCGAGTGCGTTTTCTGTTGCGTTAAGCTTTGCTTATATGCGCCTTGAAATTGATAATTGAAATTGCAATCAGTTCGTGATCCATTTGAGACTAGTGATTATAATTGGAGAGAACATGCGTATTAAAAATTTCAAGACTCGTATGGCCAATCGAGACTTAATGGCTGGGACATTTATTAAAACACCAGCCTATGAATTGATTGAAGTTTTGGCCACGAGCCATTTGGATTTTGTTTGCATTGATATGGAACACAGTCCCTTTGATCGTGGTCGAGCGGATGCCTGTTTGGCGATTGCCCGGGCATTGGATTTTCCAGTACTTGTGCGGGTGACGCATTTCTCATCTGAAACAATCCTTCAAGTTTTGGATATGGGGGCTGTCGGTGTTGTGGCACCTCATATCGTAAATGCCACGCAGGCCGCTGATTTAGTCCGTCTGTCGCATTTTGGTAATGGTGGGCGTGGGTTTGCCGGGGCTACGCGTTGGGCTGGTTACGGTCAGTATGCTATGGAAGATATCTTGGCGCAGTCTGGGCGTGAAACAGTAGTAATTGCCCAAATAGAAGAACCAGAGGCCCTGACCAATGTGGAGGCTATTGCTGCTACTGGCGGCATAGATGGGTTGTTTCTTGGGCCTTCGGATATGAGTGTATCCATGGGCTATTCAAATACTAATTCTCAACAGTTGCTGGATGCACTTAAGCGCACAGGTGACGCAGCAAAAGCATCTGGGAAAGCCTACATGACGTTCGTGCCCAATTCGGCTAAGGCTGCCGAATGGGCGCAGTATGGTCCTCACATGTTTTTTATTGGATCCGAGCAGAGTTGGATGAAAGCTGGAGCGAATGCGGATGCGGCTGGTATTCACGCAATTTGGTGATGGCACTCAAAAAATGCACAGGTCTGGCTATAAAAGTTGAATTGAAGCTTGGGCAGCTCCGTGATGTCTTGATTAATAGATAGAAAGCCGTGTCTTGTGCCCTAAGCAAATAGTCTTTTCGCTATTGAGCCTTTTTATTAGGTCGGTATGGAAGGGCGCTATTTTAGCAATCTATCTGAGGTTGCCAGCCAATTTTAACGCTGTACCCATGTCTCCATCAATGGAAAGCTCGCCGGTCATGAACGCGGCGCTGGGGCTCTGGTAGCCCTCCATAATCGCTTGAAACACTTCAGCGGATCCAGAAAGAGTGACATCGGCATTGGCGTCAGAAATATGAGCGCCACTACCATCTATAATCACTGATCCTTCGTTAGTGATTAAAAATTTTGCGACGCCATCAAAACCAATATGATCCAGTTTATTATTTAGGGCTTTCACCGCTTGGTCTAGTAGGTCGCTCATAGGGGTATTCCTTGATTTATGAAATTATATTGTAAGGGGCTGAAACTACTAAAATCTGTGTTATAACACCCTTATGAAGATACTATTTTCGAAATTCAAATCCGTACTGACTACAACAGCAATTTTATTTGTAACTGCCGGCACACTGTGCGCGCAATCACCTGATTTGAAAGCTCTATTCAAGAAACTGAAAACGGTGGGGGCTGTTGACGCACCTGCGTTGGAAGCTAAAATTCTGCTGGAGTGGTCTAAAAGTGGTTCTGCTGCAATTGATTACCTGCTTACCCGTGCAAAAATAGCTATAGATGCACAGGACTATAGGCTCGCCCTTCAACATCTGAATGCACTCACAGATCACGCGCCAGAATTTGCTGAAGGCTGGAACCTGAGTGCGGTGGTGTTATACCAACTCGGCAAGGCTGGACCGGCATTGGCTGCAATTGAACGAGCTTTGATACTTGAACCAAGGCATTTTAGAGCTTTGGAAGGTTTGATGTTCATTTTGGAGGATGCTGGCTTATTCGTGGAAGCATTTGAGGTTTTTCAGATGATAGAGGCTATACATCCCCACGCCGAAATTCTATCGACGGTAAGAGACCGTTTAGATGCGAAAACCCAAGGGCAAGCCCTGTAACCCTTTAGGGGATTGGCCGATGGCCCCAAATAATCGTATTGTGGCTGTGCTTGGCCCCACGAATACAGGTAAGACCCATTACGCGATTGAGCGTATGCTTGCACATCGTTCGGGCGTAATTGGCCTACCGTTGCGCTTGTTGGCACGAGAAGTTTATGATAAAATTGTAGCTCTTAGGGGTCCGTCTGTTGTGGCTTTGGTTACGGGGGAAGAGCGCATTGTGCCTGACCGGGTTAAATACTGGGTTTGCACAGTTGAAGCGATGCCAGAGGGCATGGGCTGTGACTTTCTAGCTGTCGATGAAATCCAACTCTGCGCTGATCCAGAACGTGGACACGTTTTCACTGATAGGCTCTTAAGGGCCCGGGGGTTTCATGAAACGCTGTTTTTGGGTGCCGAGACCATGCGCAAAGCCATTGCGGCTTTGGTGCCGACAGCTAATTTTATATATAGGGATCGTTTTTCTGAACTAAGCTACAGTGGGCAAAAGAAAATTAGCCGTATGCCAGCACGCTCCGCAATTGTCTCCTTTAGTGTAGACAACGTATACGCCATTGCCGAGCTTTTGCGCCGCCAAAAGGGTGGTGCGGCGGTTGTGATGGGGGCTCTGAGCCCCCGGACCCGTAATGCACAGGTTGAAATGTATCAAAACGGTGAGGTTGATTATCTGGTAGCTACAGATGCGATTGGCATGGGCTTGAACCTAGATGTGAATCATGTGGCATTTTCTGCCACCAGCAAATTTGACGGTAATCGTATGCGGCCTCTTATGCCTAATGAATTGGCGCAAATTGCTGGCCGCGCTGGGCGGCATATGAAAAATGGCAGTTTTGGGGTGACTGGGGAAGCTAATCCTCTGCATGATGAGGTTGTTGAAGCGATTACTGAGAACCGTTTTCAACCATTGTCAAAACTCTATTGGCGCAATTCAAAACTCCAATTTGGTACCATTAAGGCGCTTATTGCGTCTCTGGAAGTTCTGACAGACAATAATTGGTTGACCCGCGTACGTGAGAGTGACGACTTGGGTGCTCTAAAAGTGTTGGTTGAAGATGGCGAAGTGCAAGCGCGAGCCAGTGATGGCGCCTCAGTTAATTTGCTGTGGGACGTATGCCGAATTCCAGATTTTCGTGGGATCTCTGGACGAGAGCATGCAGATTTGTTGAGTGTCATTTACAACTATCTGCACGAAAAAGGGCATGTTCCACAAGATTGGCTCGCCCTACAAATAAAACGTATCGATAACACCCAAGGTGAAATAGATGCATTATCGAAAAGACTAGCCTATATCAGAACCTGGACCTATGTTACCCAGCGTAAAGATTGGGTTGGTGATCATCAGCATTGGCGTGAGGCAACCCGCGCCGTAGAAGACCGCCTGTCAGACGCGCTCCATATTGCGCTGACCCAAAGATTTGTTGATCGGCGCACATCTATTTTGATGCGGCGATTGAAGCAGAAGGAGAGCCTTGTGGCTGAA
>MDTF01009172.1_pt1 | contig 11078 bp, 5 predicted proteins | sample 811191 | NCBI WGS metagenome assembly MDTF01 (sample SAMN05326649, study PRJNA326480) | marine metagenome | isolation source: seawater | place: Southern Ocean | collected 2011
CACAATACCATCAATTACTTCCTTAATATCGTAAGGTTGATTTGGATTGTTAGGAATAATATCGTTTAAACTTTCTCTGCTTTCGTCTGCTGCTGAATAAGGTACAGAAGGTGCGTCTTCCTCACAGTTTTGTGGCATATACGAAAGAAGTGTTTTCAATTCGTTAATTAAAGCCACTTCGTTAGCACATGAAAAATGTGCCACGCCAGATTTGGATGAATGCGTTGATGCACCACCTAATTCTTCAGCAGTTACTTCTTCGTGCGTTACTGTTTTCACCACATTTGGTCCTGTAACAAACATATAAGATGTGTCTTCCACCATCATAATAAAGTCTGTAAGTGCAGGTGAGTAAACTGCACCTCCAGCACAAGGTCCCATAATAGCGGAAAGCTGTGGAATAACTCCTGATGCCTGTGTATTTTTGTAGAATATATCGGCATAACCACCGAGGGAAACAACCCCTTCTTGAATCCGTGCTCCACCAGAGTCGTTTAGTCCAAGAACAGGAGCACCATTTTTCATGGCGAGATCCATTATTCTGCAAATTTTTTGAGCATGAGCTTCAGCTAAAGAACCACCCATTACGGTGAAATCTTGAGCAAAAACGTATACTAAACGACCGTTAACGTTACCGTAACCAGTAATTACACCATCGCCTAAAAACTTTTGTTTATCGAGTCCGAAGTTGGTAGATCGGTGGGTAACCAACATTCCAATTTCTTGGAAAGAGCCTTCGTCTAAAAGAAAATGTACTCTTTCGCGAGCTGTTAATTTTCCTTTTTTGTGTTGAGCTTCAATTCTTTTATCGCCACCACCTTTGTGAGCTTCTGCGATTTTAGTATTTAAAGCGTCTATTTTATTTTGCATAGAGCACTATTTAATCCAGTTTAAGTACCGCCATAAATGCAGATTGTGGAATCTCCACATTTCCTACCTGACGCATTCTCTTCTTACCTTTCTTTTGCTTTTCCAAAAGTTTACGCTTACGCGAAATATCACCACCATAACATTTGGCGGTAACATCTTTACGAAGTGCTTTTACAGTTTCACGAGAAATTATTTTTGCTCCAATAGCAGCTTGTATCGCAATGTCAAATTGCTGACGAGGAATCAATTCGCGTAATTTTACACATATTTTTTTACCAATATTATGTGCATTGTCGCGGTGAATTAATGCCGAAAGTGCATCTACCTGATCACCGTTTAGTAAAATATCTAATTTTACTAAGTTTGATACTTGGTAACCTATAGGTTGGTAATCGAATGATGCATATCCTTTAGAAACCGTTTTTAGTCGATCGTAAAAGTCGAAAACGATTTCTGCTAGCGGTAATTCAAAACTCAACTCAACTCTATCTGGCGATAGGTAAACTTGGTTTTTTAGAATACCTCTTTTTTCAATACATAGCGTAATAATCGATCCTATGTATTCAGATTTTGTAATTATTTGAGCAGCTATATAAGGTTCTTCAACTTTATCAATTGTTGAAGGATCGGGTAAATCGGATGGGTTATTAACTAAGAGTTTTACGCCTTTTCTATTATACGAAAAGTAAGAAACGTTAGGGACTGTAGTAATTACAGTCATGTCGAATTCTCTCTCCAAACGCTCTTGGATAATTTCCATGTGTAACATTCCTAAGAATCCACAACGGAACCCAAAACCTAAAGCAGCCGAAGATTCTGGCTCGAAGGTTAAAGATGCATCGTTTAATTGTAACTTTTCCATAGAATTACGAAGTTCTTCGTAATCTTCAGTGTCAACAGGGTAAATACCTGCAAATACCATTGGTTTCACATCTTCAAAACCGTCAATAGCTTCATCACACGGTGTTTCTGTATGCGTGATTGTATCCCCAACTTTAACTTCATTGGCAATTTTAATCCCAGAAATTATATAACCAACATCACCTGCTTTAATTTCTTTACGAGGCTCTTGCTCTAGCTTTAAAGAACCAATTTCATCTGCGAAATATTCTTTTTCAGTAGCAAAGAATTTTACTTTATCTCCTTTTCTAAGCGTTCCACTTACTATTTTAAAGTAAGCTTCAATACCCCGGAATTGATTGAATACGGAATCAAATATTAAAGCTTGTAAAGGTGCTTCTTCATCTCCAACAGGAGCAGGAACACGAGCTACAATAGCTTCTAATATTTCTTGTATACCAACACCTGTTTTTGCAGAGGCAGGAATAATATCTTCATCGTTACAGCCTATAAGATCTATAATTTGATCTTTAACCTCTTCCGGATTTGCACTTGGTAAGTCAATTTTATTGAGCACAGGAATAATCTCTAAATCATTCTCTAATGCTAAGTATAAATTCGAAATTGTTTGTGCTTGTATACCTTGTGCAGCATCTACAATAAGTAAAGCTCCTTCGCAGGCAGCAATAGATCGAGAAACTTCATAAGAGAAATCTACGTGACCTGGGGTGTCAATTAAGTTTAACCTATAGTTAGTTCCGTTGTGTAAGAACTCCATTTGAATGGCATGACTCTTGATGGTTATTCCACGTTCTCGCTCTAAGTCCATGCTGTCGAGGAGCTGGTTCTTAGACTCTCGCTCGGTTACCGTTTGAGTATGCTCTAAAAGACGATCGGCCAAAGTACTCTTACCGTGGTCGATATGTGCGATGATGCAAAAGTTGCGTATGTTTTGTTGTTTCATTACTGCAATATTAAACTATTTGAAGCAAATACTAAATTGCTTCGGCTGCTAAAAAAAGTTATATTTGTCGTCCTGCCAATCGGAAATATAAATTTCATTTTACTTAAAATCTTGGCGTCAGTATTTTGACTATGAAAAAACTACTCTTTTTACTTTGTGCATTATTTGCATTAAGCCTCTCTGCGCAACAAAAATCTACTTTCGATAGTCGTTTGTTGTTTCGTTATGAAGCTGAATTTTTAGAAAATTTATATCAAACGAACCCTTCAAAACTCGCATATTTGAACTTTTATGTAGGTAATTCTTATACTTTAAATCAGCTCGATGAAATTCCAGCAGAGAAATTAAGCCAATTCCCAGATCTTTTGGAATTGCTAAATATTCCTCAAGGACACATCTTACCTGCTACAATTAACCAAACGAATTTTAATATTCTTCTGTTCGATGTGGTTTTTAAAGAAAATAAAACCAATACCTATCGTTTAGGAGATTCGAATATACTTGTTTATTTAAAAAGCAAGAATCAGATATATGCGTTATTTAATGAAATTAACTAACAGATCATGAAAAAAGCACTAATCCTTTTATGCTGTGTAGTTTTAAATACACTTGCTAGTTACGCTCAAGATGGAACCATTTGCTCCGATGGCGAAGTTGGAGTAGTCGTTTCTCTTTCTTTTACACAAGTTGTCCCTGTAGGTCAGGTTACTTGGGATATTCAAGATGCCGGTGGGAATGTTTATGCTACGAACCCATTTACTTATGCAGCAAATTTTGTGTATAATTCTACTGAAGTTTGTTTGCAAGAAGGTGGCACTTATATTTTTAATGCCTACGATTCTGGAAATGATGGTTGGGGTAACGGTTCTTGGTATACCGTAGGTATTTGTGGCGGATTCAATACGTTGATTGATAATGACGGTTCTGCTCCGAATGGTTCTGGTAATTCAGAAGAATTTACATTGCCAAGTTCAGTAGATGATTGTTTTTGTTTTAGAGCAGACTACGAAGTTATAACTGCTTCTAGCGATGTGGCTACTAATGGAGGTGCTACTATTACTACATATGGAGGAAACCCTCCTTTTACTTTTGAATGGTCTAATGGTGCTACAAACCAAAATTTGTCTGGAGTTGCTCCAGGGCTTTATATTCTTACGATAACTGATTCTTTGGGTTGTGAAATTGTTCAACCTGTAGAAGTACAAGGACCTAATGTTTATATGGGACCTAACGATGTAGCTGTTTGTACAGGTTATTTTTACGATTCTGGTGGAGCTAATGGGGATTTCGATGGCGGTGAAAACTATACAATGACAATCTGTAGTACCGACCCAGAATTAAGTACAGGTATCACATTTTTCGATTTCAACTTAGGAGGTAGTAATTTTAGTTCCTGTACTTTTACTATTTACGATGGTTCTTCTACTGCTGCTGATGTCTTGTACTCTTTCGACAGCCCTAACGATCCTGATCCTGGAGTTATTATGGCATCAGAAACGAATCCAACTGGTTGTTTAACTATTCAGTTTACTTCTCCAGGGAATTTAGAAAACGATGGTTGGTTTGCAGAAATTAACTGTCAATACCCTTGTCAAGATTATACTGTAAACGTAATTTCTAGCGATAATATAAACGCTGATAACGAAATAAATATTTGTTATGAATTGGAGTTGGAAGTAGAGACTAATTATTTCGACAATAATACATTTTACGAACAATCTGATGTAACCACAACTTTCGAATGGACTTTTAACGATGGTGCTGTAGTTCAGTCCGGACAGCAAGTATCTCAGATTTATGATGAGATGAATGAGTCGGAAATAACTTTAATAGTTACAGATATAAACGACTGTATCCAAACCTTTAGTTATACTGCAATTAAAGATCATCCAGAAATCTTAACCTCTATTATCCCTCCAACAGAAACAGAAGTTTGTCCCGGTACGGAGTTAGAAGCTTATAGTGGTTTATTAGACACTAATGGTGTTGTTATTTCTACTTTTTTCGAGCCCGTTACTTGGCTAGTTTATGAGGATGTAATCGAAACAGGTGTTGATTTTGCTGAACCAATATATTTGCCGGATGGATTAGAGTCCTACGAGTCTAATTTAGAGATAAGTGCTTACGAATCTGATGCTGTCCTAGATGGAAATGATTTTACAGAAGTTTGTGTAGACATAGAGCATTCTTATATAGGAGATTTAGATGTATCTCTAACTGCACCTAATGGAACATTAGTCCAATTATTTGATCAATCTGGTGGAGGCACTTGGCTTGGAGATGCCATTGATGGAAATAGTGAAGAAATCTCCGGTGAATGTTGGCAATACTGTTGGTCTATAACTCCAACTTTCGGTACTTTTGCTAACGAAGGGGGAAATACTATGAATGCTCCAATTAATGGTGGTCAGTCAATGATTCCAGGATCTTATACTCCTGTAGGCAGTTTTTCTGATTTTGCTGGTAGTAGTCCAAATGGTACATGGGTACTTACTGTAACGGATAACTTATTGATTGATAATGGATTTATTTGTGGTTGGAGCATATCTATGACTCTTCAAGATGAAGAAAATTCTGAACCTGCTATCGTTGATTCCTTAGTCCCTACAATTTTAAGTTTCTCTTGGTACTGTGCCGAAGAGCCTTCTTCTGTAATCTTATACGATTCGACTATGGTGTCTGTACAGCCATATAACGCAGGTGAGCATAATTACGTAATGACTATTTTAGATAGCTACGGTTGTGAATATACCGAAGAGTTTATGGTTGATGTGTATGGCACGCCAGTTCTTTCTGCAGATGCAGTCATATTATGTGACGATAACTTCTTATTAGAAGCTACAAATGTTCCTCCTGGAGGAGGTGTTTGGGCGGTAACAGAATTACCAGAAGGTTCTATCGTAAATTTCGATCCTAATACTGAAGCCTTAAATCCTGAGATTACGGTAAGTGAAATAGGCGATTATGTTTTTGAGTTTATTGACAACGATTGTGGTTATGAAGGAGAGGTAGAATTAGATTTTGAAATTGTAAATCCTATTATAGAAACTCCAGAAGATGTAATTTGTTCTTTGGAAAACATTATTTCCGTAGATAATCCTACCGATAATTCTGGACTTTGGACTATTTCTATAGGCGATTCAATCCAAATTTTAGGAGACCCAACTGACGAAGCAATAAATTTATTAGCTGCTGACTTTGGTACTTATACTATGACTTACACCATAGATTTTTGTGAAGGTAAAGATTCTGTAGAAGTTAATTTTATTTCTGTAGATCCTGTAATCACTTCTCCAGGGAGACAAGTTTGTGCCTTTGATGTAGATTTCGAATTAGACAATCCATCGCCTACTGGTGGCCTTTGGGGCCTAGTTTCACAGCCAAATCATACAATTACAGAGTATAGCGATATGGTTGAAGACGGGGTTTCTTTTGAGGTTAATTCCTTTGGAACTTATCAGGTAGAATTTACAATTATGGGTTGCAATACATCCGATACTGTATCAGTAGAGTTTGCTCAAGAGCTTCCTATTGTTCATACCGATGAGTTATTACGTTGTGAGTTCGATGCAGAAATGTTTGTAGAATCCTTTGGTTTAGATGTAGGATGGATGCAAATATCAGGTCCTAGTTTTGCCAATTTCTCTAACCCTTTAGGACAAGAAACGAGTTTGACAGTTTCAGAATATGGAGAATACACTTTGGCTTATACTGCCTGCGACTCTATCATTGAGTTTGATGTATTGTTTATGTGCGACCTTATCATTCCGAATGTTATTACGGCAAATGCTGATGACATGAATGATATATTCTTTATTGATGGCTTAACTTCAGAATATTATAGTTATGCCAATATGAGTGTTTATAATCGTTGGGGAGATGAAGTATATAGAAATGGTAGTTATGGTTTAGACAATAAGTGGTGGGACGGACAATCGAGCCACCAAAATGATGAATTAGCTGTGGGTGTTTATTTCTATGTGCTAGAAGTTGGGAATAAAGTAACCGAAGAAGTAGATATTTATAAAGGTTCAGTTCACTTATTTAAATAGTGATTTTAATTTATCCGATATAAAAAGGCTCTAAGTTAAATACAGTAGTTAATCGAATTACAAATTTCATTAATGATGCCGACCATCATTAATGAAATTTGAAATATTTCGGTATTCTTAGAATCTTTTTTTTGGAATTTAATCCTTCCAGAATCCCATTCTCCTATAGGCAATAATACATAATATACTCTGTTTTTGTTTTTCACAAAATATTTTATAGTTTAATCGGTATCTAAGTGTAAGACATATAGGGTGTTATTTGGAATTTCAACAATAATATATAAGTCTCCATACTTATTAGATTTCCAATTAAATCCAGGTCTCTACCCAATCTATAACTGGCAGAAACTACCCCATTAAATCTCCCAAAATTTCATCCGATAGTAATAAAAGTTATCAGGTTGTTTAGACTATTAATATATATGAAATATTTCATTTTGATACTTATTTAAGATTCTATAAATAGTTACATTTGCTTCAAATTATTTCGAAATGAAAGTTTTTAAATTTGGAGGTGCATCTGTTAAAGATGCTCAAGGTGTAAGGAATTTAGCAAAAATTCTGAAGCAATATAAAGAGCATAATCCAGTAGTTGTAATTTCTGCTATGGGAAAAACAACCAATCTGTTAGAAGAGGTTGCTAGGGCTTTTTATTTGAAACAAGACGATAGCTTTGCAAAGCTTGAAAAGGTAAAGTCTTTTCACACAACTATTTTAACTGAATTATTTCCAAAAGGGCATTCTATATTTAATGCTATAAGTAATTTGTTTGTAGAAATTGAATGGGCTTTCGAAGCTGAGCCAAGACCGGAATATTCTTACGAATACGATCAAATTGTTTCTATTGGAGAGCTGGTTTCTACAACTTTGGTGAGCGCTTATTTAAATGAAATTGGTTTAAATAACACTTGGTTAGATGCTAGAGATTTAATTAAAACCGATAATAAATATAGAGATGCGAATATAGACTGGAAGCTTTCGACTTCATTAATTAAAAAAGCGATTGTAGGAGATAAGCTTATCATAACACAAGGTTTTATAGGTTGTACTTCCGAGAATTTTACGACTACTTTGGGTAGAGAAGGTTCGGATTATAGTGCAGCTATTTTTGCAAGTATTTTGAAAGCTAAAAAACTCGTTATCTGGAAAGATGTTCCGGGCTTATTAAATGCCGATCCTCGTTATTTCCCAAATCCTATAAAAATTGAAAAACTATCCTTTCAAGAAGCTATAGAACTTGCATTTTACGGTGCTTCGGTAATTCATCCGAAAACCTTACAGCCTTTAAAGTTGAAGTGTATTCCATTAGAAATTAGATCCTTTATTAATCCATCCGAAAAAGGAACTTGGATTTCAGAAAATGAAGTTACAGTTCCAGAATCTGCTTTTTATATTTTAAAGAAAAATCAAACGCTACTTTCTATATCAGCAAAGGATTTAGACTTTATAGTAGAAAACCACTTAGCCCAAATATTTGCTGTTTTAGCAAAATACAATGCCTCAGTAAATCTTGTTCAAAACGCTGCGGTGTCCTGTTCTTTAGCTGTAGATGTTGATTCCTTACAAATTGTAGACTTAGTTAAGGAACTCTCAAAAGATTATGGAATTAAGTATAATACAGACTTAGATTTACTCACCATTCGTCACTTTTCTAAGGCACAGGAACTTTCTATATTAAAGGGTAAAGAGGTTGTTCTTAGTCAAGAAAATCGTACCACCAAACAGGTTTTGTTTGTAGGCTAAAATGAAAAAGAATTCTGGCTTATTGACAATTATGAATAGAAAATATACTATGCTATAATAGTACTTTCCTCATTTACCTCTAACCTTATCTTCTTACCAAAAACAATTGGATTATTATCGTCAATATGCCCTGAGGGAAAACCAAATGCTACAGGGAACTTGTATTCTGAAACAGCATCAGCAATAATTTCTTTGGCTGTTTTACCAAAAGGGATTGTGTTGTCCTTCATATCACTCATTCCGCCTATTATTAATCCTGCTAAATCCTCAAGCATTCCGGCTCTTTTTAGAGCGTACATCATTCGGTCTAAATGGTAGAGGTATTCATCCAGATCTTCTATAAATAGAATTTTACCGTAGGTGTTTATTTGACTTTCAGAGCCTAAAAGGCTGTAGAGAATAGATAGATTTCCGCCTATAATTTTACCTTCAGCTTTTCCATATTTATTATAAGGATGACTAGCTATTTGGTAGGTAACAGGATCACCAAAAAGCATCTTTTTTAAATTGTTTAAAGACGAATCAGTATTCTTAGTGAAAGTAATTGGCATGGGAGCATGCAAAGTAGCAATCCCAAAAATCTGTTGTATATGCGAATGAAAAACGGTAATATCGCTAAAGCCAACAAGCCATTTTGGTTTTTTTTGAAAGTTTGTCCAGTCTATATAATTCACTATTTGTACTGAGCCATAACCACCTCTCGCAAATAGTATTGCTTTTATGTTTTTGTTGTCTAATGCTACTTGTAAATCTTGAGTTCTTTGTTTAGCGGAACCTGCAAATTGATTTTCTTCTTGAAATAAATTTTCACCAAACACAATTTTTAGTCCCCAGGATTCTATTATTCTTTCGGCAAAGTGAAGCTCTTCTTTGTTTATTTTACGTGCGGAAGAAACTATGGCGACTGTATCGCCAACTTGTAAGCTTGGTATTTGATTACTCATTTTGGTGCAGTTGATTTTGTTGGTTAAAGATAGGTTTTAGAAATGATTTAATATTTTGAATAATTGAATTTTGAAAAAGGATTATTTTTTTGAGAATGTAAGCAAAGAGCTGTTTTTGTGAAAATGAAGTTTATTCTTATACATTTTCATTTATTACTTAGAAATAGGTAGTTTATACTCGTACTCCAGTTTCCTAATTCTTAATGTTTTTTGCTTAAATATTTACTCTGCATATATCATTTTTCCTTCCATCCTGACTTGTTATTTGAAGCTCTATATTAGCTGAATTAGAATGCTTAATTTAATTTTAAAATTCAATTTTCGAGTTTCAATTTATTGTAACTTGCAGCTTTAAATCTACTGCCAAAAGCCCATGAGTGACGAGTTGAAACACGAGTGTGGAGTTGCGATGATACGCCTCCTAAAGCCACTAGAGTATTACCAAGAAAAGTACGGGACATCCCTTTATGGTTTAAATAAAATGTACCTGTTAATGCAAAAGCAGGTTAACCGAGGACAAGACGGTGCAGGTTTGGCAAACATCAAGCTCGATGTTGCGCCTGGTGAAAGGTATATCTCTCGTTACCGGTCTAATAAAACCAATTCTGTACAGGATGTTTTTAACTATATCAACAAAAAGTTTGAAGATGTAGAAGAAAAGAATCCCGGAAAAATTCAGGATGTACAATGGTTAAAAGACAATGTTTCTTTTTCGGGAGAGCTTTTCTTAGGGCATCTACGTTATGGAACTTATGGAGGTAATAGTGTGGAGCACTGCCACCCATTTTTACGTCAGAATAACTGGATGACCAGAAATTTAGTTTTGGCTGGTAACTTTAATATGACCAACGTAGATGAATTGTTTGATCAATTAATCGATTTAGGGCAGCATCCAAAAGAGAAATCTGATACGGTTACTATACTCGAAAAAATCGGTCATTTCTTAGATGAAGAAAACGACGAATTATACTATAAGCACAGAGACGAAATAAAGAGCAAGCAAGAGATGTCTAAATTCATCGCTTCAAAAATAAATGTACAAAACGTACTTATTAATTCTGCAAAAAAGTGGGATGGTGGTTATGTAATGTGTGGTTTAATGGGGCATGGAGATGCTTTTGCATTGAGAGATCCTGCAGGAATACGTCCTGGGTTTTATTATCAAGATGATGAAGTTGTAGTGGTAGCTTCAGAACGTGCAGTTATACAAACTGCTATGAATGTACCTCAAGATTCTATCGCCGAAATTACGCCAGGTCATGCACTCATCATCAAAAAAGATGGTCGTGTAAGTATGGATCAGATAACGGAGCCTTTAGAAAATAAAGCTTGTTCTTTTGAACGTATTTATTTTTCTAGAGGTAATGATGCAGATATTTATACCGAACGTAAAGAATTAGGGAAGTTAATTTGCCCTAAGATTATGGAAAGTATTGGTGGCGATTTAAAGAACTCTGTATTCTCATTTATTCCAAATACTGCCGAAACTTCGTTTTACGGTATGATAAAAGGATTGGAAGATCTCTATAAAGTAAAACAAGCTCAACAAGTCCTAGATCTAGGAAGTGATGCTACGGCAGCACAAATTACAGAAATATTTTCTGTGAGCCCTAGAATAGAGAAAATTGCGATTAAAGATGCTAAGTTAAGAACGTTTATTACAGA
>MDTF01010777.1_pt1 | contig 11075 bp, 8 predicted proteins | sample 811191 | NCBI WGS metagenome assembly MDTF01 (sample SAMN05326649, study PRJNA326480) | marine metagenome | isolation source: seawater | place: Southern Ocean | collected 2011
TGAGGTTGATGAGGTGGTTAACAAAATAAGATCTGAAGTAGATGTAGAAGCTGAGGTTATTATTGGTGCAATACAAGACCCTTCTCTTGATGGAAAAATAAGGGTATCAATCGTTGCAACTGCACTTGATGGACAACAACCAGAGAGAAAAGCTGTGATTAATATGGTTCATAGAATACAAAATAGAAACCCAGGTTACTCAGATTTTGGAAATACAGGACCTGCGCAATCATTTAATTTTTCACCAACAACTCATGGAGCAAACGCACTAAAATTAGAAAATGAGATAGTTGCCACTGAACCAGAAACAGCAAGCTCTATAGCATCACAAATGATGGAAGAGGAAAGAACTAGAGAACAAGAAGTAGAACTTGAAAGTGTTGTTGAGGGAAATCAAATAAATAATTTTGAACAATCTTTTTCAGAGGATACATTAAACGATATGAACATCGTAAAAGAAGATCAATCATACTCTAATGGATTAGAAAATTTTGGAGTAGAAGAAAAAAATGCACCAGAATTGTTTAGTTCTGATAACGAAAATGTAGAAACCAATGATTTATTGTCAGCAGAAATTAATGAAGAAAATTCTGAAGATGACGACTTAGAGATTCCTGCATTTTTAAGAAGACAAAAGAATTAATAGTTTTGAAAAAAATAAATGAAAGCCACCATAATATCGGAAGAGAATATTCATTACCCGGTATTGTTAAAAGAATTAATTAGCATTATCACTCCTCTAGATGGTGGCACATTTATAGACTGTACGTTTGGTCAAGGTGGACACACAAAAGAGATTTTAAATTTATCAGATACAAAAGTAATAGGTTTAGATAGAGATTCCAATAGTTTAAAAAAAGCCAAAGAAATTCAAAAAAAATTTAAAGATAGATTTTTATTTAAAAACATTAAATTTAGCCAACTAAATAATCTGAAAACCAAAAATGAAAATATTAAAGGAATAATATTTGATTTAGGATACTCATATACACAAATAAAAAATCCAAAAATAGGACTCTCTTTTGAAACCACGGGTGAGCTCAATATGAGAATGGGGATTAATGATTTTTCAGCAAATGAAGTTATTAATACTTTAGAGGAAAAAGAACTTGCTCAAATATTTAAATATTTTGGAGATGAAAGAGATAGTAAAAGAATAGCACATAATATTGTTGAAGATAGAGAAAAAAGAAAAATAACCACAGAGGAATTAGTAAGAATTATAGAATCTTCAAAAAGAAAAAAAAATTATAAAACACATGCTGCAACAAAAGTTTTTCAAGCATTAAGAATATTTGTTAATAAAGAGATTAGTGAATTAATTTATGGACTTATTAATGCTGCAAAAATAGTTAAAAAAGATGGAATTATAGTAGTCGTCACATTTCATTCTCTTGAAGATAGGATAGTAAAATATTTTTTTAAAAGTTTATCAGAAAATAAAAGCATTTCTCGATACATGCCAAAAAATGAAGAAAAAATTAATCTATTTAAGTCTTTGAGCAAAAAACCAATAATTCCTTCTGAAAAAGAAATTAAAGAAAATCCACCTTCAAGATCCGCAAAACTTAGATATGTTATTAAAAAAGAGGATTTTTATGATTTTGAAACAGATATTTTGGATAAATTTAAATACTTGATTGAAATTGAAAATTTTTCAAACAAACTATGAAAAAGATATCATTGTTAATTATTTTTATATTAATTTTAGCCACATCATTAGTCAAAAATTCTACAAAAAAAATTGAAGATAAAATCTTCACGTTGAATGGAAACATCATATCTTTAAATGTAGAATTTGGTGATGAAATGCTGGAATATAATTTTTTAAGTTCTCCTAATAAATTAGCTCAATACCAACTTCAGTATTTTGAAAAAGATTTAATAAAAATAGATATCATGAAAATTAAAGAACTATCTGAAAAAAAAAACCTTTTAGAGTTAAGCAACATTATCAAAAAGAATAACAATGATTAATAACGATCGTAAAATTTTCTTAGAGGATTATAAAAATGAATTTTCTTATAGAAAAAGTAAGACAAATTTAAACATACAATTTAATAGAATAGCCTTTATTTTTTTTGTATTTTTGACAGTTTCAATTATTTTTTCAATACAACTTTTGCACTTAGGTTCATTAAAAAAAGTAGCAAATAACACAAAACCTTCAATCAATAAAAAAAATTATAGAGCAGATATAATAGATAGAAATGGAAATTATTTAGTTAAATCTGTTAGTTCAATTGACATAGGCATTAGTCCAATTGAAGTAATAGATAAAAAAAAATTAATTATCAACTTAAAGTTAATTTTCCCCAATAAAGATTACAAAGAAATAACAAAAAAACTTAATAAAAATAAATTTTTTAAGTTTGAAAAACAGATATCTCCCGTAAATTATGAAAAAATTATGTCGCTAGGTGATAAGGCTATTAGACCAGATGAGAAATTGACAAGGATATATCCACAGGAAAATCTTTTTAGCCATATCATTGGACAAATAGATGATGACAATAATGGTATATCAGGTTTAGAAAAATCTTTTGACAGCGAATTAAAAAAAGCTCGGGTACCACTTCAATTAACAGTAGATACAAATATTCAATTTTTGATTAGAAATGAATTAATTAAATTTCAAGAAATATTTAGAGCTAAGGGTGCTGCTGCAATTTTAATGAATGTGAACACTGGAAATATAATATCAATGGTCTCACTACCAGACTTCAATCTTAACGAAAGGGAGACTATTACAGATGTAAACTATATTAATAGAGCAACTAAAGGTGTATATGAACTAGGATCAGTATTTAAAACATTTACGGTAGCAGCTGGTTTAGATGAAGGTTTAATTGAAACGGACACTAAATTTTTAAATTTAGAAAAAAAGTTAGAATGTGGAAAAAATACTATCAATGAATATGACAAAAAAATATCTTCAAATCTCACCGTTGAACAAATTCTAATTAGATCTGGTAATATAGGGTCAGTTAAAATCGCACAAAAACTTCAAATAGAAAAATTAAATTCATTTTTAGAAAAAATTGGTATCTTAAAAAAAATTAATTTTGACATTAAAGAGGTGGGTGAACCAATTCCTTTTAAATGGGGCAAATGTAAGCTTGCAACTGTTTCTTTTGGACACGGTATAACTACTACTCTTTTACAGCTAGCAAAAGCATACGCTATTATTTCTAATGGAGGACTTGAAATTAAACCAACTTTAATAAAAAAAGATTCCAAAAATGTCAAGGATAATAAAAGACTAATAAAAAAAGAGGTTTCGCAAAAAATAAACAAGATATTAAGAAAAATTGTAGCCACAAGTGAGGGCACAGCAGAGCTAGCCAATGTTAGTGGCTATGATGTGGGTGGTAAAACTGGAACTGCTAATCAATCTAAAAATGGAAAATATACAACTGACAAAATAAATACTTTTGCTTCCATATTTCCATCAAAAAAACCAAAATATACTCTAATAGTTATGATGGAGGAGCCAAAGACTAACAGCGAATATATTTACCATTATAGAGATGACAAACAACCGATCAAAGGATCGCCACGTAGTACAGCTGGTTGGACTTCTGTTGAAGTAGCAGGCAAAATCATAGAAAAAATCGGGCCTATTTTAGCCACAAAATATATAGAAAATTAAACAAATTATGCTGATTGGCAATTATTTAAAAAATATTAAATCAAAATATAAGAGGCATTATTTTTCAGGACTAAGTTTTGAGAGTTCAAAATGCAATAAGAATAATATTTTTTTTGCAATTAAAGGAACAAAAGTAGATGGAAATAGATTCACAAATTACGCAATTCAAAAAGGAGCTAAAACAATTATATCGACACAAAAATTTGAGGGAATAAAGAAAGGTATACTATATATAAAATCCTCTAATGTAAGAAAGTCTTTAGCAGAAGCTGCATTCGCAGTTTATAAAAATAAGCCAAAAAATTTAATTGCTGTAACAGGCACTAACGGAAAATCATCAATTGCTGATTTTTATTTCCAAATACTAAAATTGAATAAAAAAAAAGTAGCATCAATTGGAACGTTAGGTATAAAAACACAAAATTATATAAAAAATGTTTCTAATACCACTTTAGATCCAATTACATTAGCAACATATCTAAAAAAACTTAAAAAAGAAAAAATTGATAATGTAATACTAGAAGCTTCTAGCCATGGACTTAAACAAAATAGGTTAGATGGTTTAAAATTTAAGCTCGGTATATTTACTAACTTATCTCATGATCATCTAGATTATCATAAAACTATTAACGATTACCTTAAATCAAAACTATATCTATTCGAAAAACTTCTAGAAAAAAAAAGTAGTATAATTACTGACAATGAAATACCGCAATATAAAAAACTTAAAAATATAGCTCTTAAAAAAAGATTAAATATCGAAACAATTTCAAATAATAGAAGTGATTTAGAAATCATTTCTCACAAGTATCATAAGAATAAACAAATAATTGAAATTAAATATAATGAAAATATTTATAAATTTAAAACAAGTTTAGTGGGTAAAATTCAGATTAAAAATATTTTAATGGCAATGATCGCAGCAAGTAAAAGTAACTTAAGTTTTAAGAAAATAATTAATTCAATTAGTAAAATAAAATCAGTAAGAGGTAGATTAGAACAGGTTGGAATCATTAAAAATGATTCCAAAGTTATATTGGACTATGCACACACTCCACATGCACTTAAAACAAGCCTACAAAGTCTGAAAGAACAATTTAAAGATAAAAAAATTTCACTGGTTTTTGGTTGTGGTGGAAACAGAGATAAAACTAAGAGGGCAGTAATGGGTAAAATTGCCAATCAATATTGTGATAGAATTTATTTAACAGATGACAACCCTAGAGATGAGAGTCCTAAAAAAATTAGAAATTCTATTAAAAAAAATATCAATCAATCTAAAGTCCATGAGATTCCAAATAGAGCCAATGCTATAAAAGAAGCTATATTTGATCTAAGAATTGGTGATGTATTGATTGTAGCTGGTAAGGGGCATGAAACAATTCAGGATTATGGAAAAATTAAAAATTTATTTTCTGATTATAAAGAGATAACAAAGAACATTATAGTTAAGAATAAAACTCTCTCTAACAATATTAAAATAAATATTTTAAAAGAATTAACCAATTCAAATAATATTCATTCAAGGCTGGAGGTTAACAATGCATCAATCAACTCTAAAGAAATCAAAAAAAATGATATTTTTTTTGCAATTAAAGGTAAAAAGAAAGATGGAAATCTATTTATCAAAGATGCGTTTAAAAATGGAGCCTCTATAGTAGTAACTAATAAAAGAAAAAATAATAAGAAACAAATAATAGTAAAAGATACTTTAAAATTTTTAACTAATGCGTCATCCCTATTAAGAGAAAACACTTTTAGTAAAATTATTGCTATTACTGGAAGTTGTGGAAAAACTTCACTGAAGGAATTATTAGGAAAAACTCTTGATAAAATTAGCACGGTAACTTACTCCCCGAAATCATTTAATAATAAGTTTGGTGTTCCATTAAGTTTATTTAATTTAAAACAAAATGATGATTTTGGTGTTTTTGAAGTTGGGATGGACAAAAAAGGTGAAATAGATCTCTTATCAAAAATTATTAAACCAGACATAGGTGTTATTACAAACATTTCTTACGCACATGCTAAGAACTTTAAAAATATTAAACAAATTGCATTAGCAAAATCTGAAATTATTAAAAATATAAAAAATGGAGGTAGTTTAGTTTTAAATGCTGATGATAAATTTTATCATTTTCATAAAAAGATTGCATTGAAAAGAAAACTTAAAATTTATTCTTTCAGTATGAAAAAAAGAAAATTTGGTATTAATTTTTTTTCTATTAAAAGTGAGAAACTAAAATATAAAATTTGTATAAATATAAATAATAAAAAAAAATACTTTTATATTAATTCAAATTTTGAAAATCACATTAGAAACTTACTTGCAACAATTTCAATTATGTCAATTTTTAAAGATATTTTAGAATTAGATAAAAATATTTTTTATAATCATAAAATTCCAAATGGGCGTGGTGATATTTCAAAGGTAAAATTATTTAATAAATCCTTTTATCTTGTGGATGAAAGTTACAATTCAAATCCACTTTCATTAATATCTGCCTTAAAAAATTTTGATATGATGAAAATTGATAATTCAAAAAAACATTTATTGCTTGGAGACATGCTGGAATTAGGGAGACATACTAAAAAATTACATAAAATAATTAGTAAAACTATTAACAAGACAAACATAAACAGTGTCAATGTTATTGGAAAGCATATAAAAGACACTTATGAAAATCTTAATAGGAGTAAAAAAGGTTTAATTTTAAAAACAAACTTGCAAATAATTGATTTGATTAAGAACGATTTAAATAATAATGATTATTTAATGATCAAAGGTTCAAATTCTACAGGGCTTAACAAACTAACGAAAAATTTAAAAATGGGAAAAATCGATGCTTTATAGTTTAATTTTAGAGTTAATAGATCAATATACATTTTTAAATGTTTTTAAATACCTTACATTCAGAACAGGATTGGCCATGTTCACATCTATGGCAGTAGTTTTATTGGTTGGTACTCCTTTTATTAATTTTTTTTCAGCAAGACAAATTCTGGATCCAATAAGAGAAGATGGCCCAACAGATCACATTATAAAAAAAATAGGTACTCCCACAATGGGTGGCTTGTTAATACTACTGGGATTGTTTTCGGGCATTCTGCTGTGGGGAGATTTATCAAATTATTATATTTGGTTTTTGCTCTTTATAGTCACTTCATTTGGCCTGCTTGGAGCTTACGATGACTATAAAAAAATTAAATTTAAAAACTCATCTGGTATTTCATTTAAATTTAAAATTATTGTACAAATTTTAATAGCAATTATTGGTATTTTAATACTACAACACTTTTCACAAAATAAAGAGTTAACAAACATGTATTTCCCTTTTTTTAAAAATGTCATAATAAATCTTGGTTGGTTTTTTATACCATTTTCAGTATTCATAATTGTAGGGTCATCAAATGCAGTAAATTTAACAGATGGTCTTGATGGTCTAGCAACTGTACCAGTTATATTAGTTGCAGGTTGTTTTGCTTTTATTAGTTATGTAACAGGAAATATAGTGTTCTCAGAATATTTAAAAATTCCATATATTGAGGGGATGGGAGAAGCTTCTGTCTTTTGTGGATCAATCATTGGATCTTGTCTAGGTTTTTTGTGGTTTAATGCACCACCAGCAAAAATATTTATGGGTGATACGGGATCTTTAGCGCTGGGAGGATCACTTGGAGCAGTCGGAATAATCACAAAACATGAAATTGTTTTAGCAATAACTGGAGGCTTATTTGTTCTAGAAGCAATATCTGTTATTGTTCAGGTACTGTCGTTTAAGTTAACGGGGAAAAGAGTCTTTAGAATGGCACCCATACATCACCATTATGAAAAAAAGGGATGGGCAGAATCAACAATTGTTATTAGATTTTGGATTATTTCAATAATTTTAGCGATGATAGGATTAGCGACATTAAAATTAAGATAATGTTAAATAATAGAAATATTTTTACCAACAAAAAAATTTTAATTTATGGACTTGGTAAAAGTGGTTTATCTGCTTTTGAAGTTTTAAAAAAAAATAATGAAATCTTTTTATATGATGATAAAAAGATTAATAATAAAAGTGCAGAATTAAAAAAAAAATCAATAAGTTATAAAAGAATAATTAAAAAAAAATTTGACTATGTTATAATTAGCCCCGGAATTAATATCGATAAATGCAAGCTCAGTAAATTCCTAAAAAAAAATATAAGAAAAATTAATACTGATTTAGATATATTTTTTTGCCTTTATGGCAATAATAAAAACATAACTATTACTGGTACAAACGGTAAATCAACTACAGCCAAGATTATATATGAAGTTTTAAGACATCAAAAATTGGATGCACGTTTGGTTGGCAATATAGGGAACCCAATTTTACTAGAAAAAAATGTAACCAAAAAGACCATTTTTGTAATTGAGGCTTCCTCTTATCAATTGGATTATAGTAAAATCTTTAGGTCCAATATTGCTGCTATATTAAATATTTCACCCGACCATTTAGAGAGACACAAGACATTAAAAAATTATATTAGGGCAAAATTTACCTTGATAAAAAATCAAACTAAAAAAGATTATGCAGTGTTAAATACAAATAATATCCATATAAAAAAACAAATAATAACTCAAAATTTTTTATCAAGAATAATTAAAATTAATAAACAAGTTGGTCCTTTAATCTTAAAAAAAATAAATAATCCATATTTTATGTCGGGGGCTAATAAAGAAAATTTATCATTTGTTATTGAGATAACAAAAATACTTAAGATTAAAAAAGAAAACTTATTTAAAGTATTAAGTAAGTTTAGAGGTTTGAAATATAGACAGCAAGTAATTTTTAGAAACAAAAAATTGACCATTATTAATGACTCTAAAGCTACTAGCTTTTCATCATCAACAAGCGTTTTAAAATCGATGTCTAATGTTTCTTGGATAGTCGGAGGATTGGCAAAAAAAGGGGACACTTTTTTATTATCCAAAAATGACAGTAAAAATGTTAAAGCATACATTTTTGGAAAGGATAAGAAATATTTTATAAAAAAATTAAAGAATACAGTAAAATATGAATCTTTTATAAATTTAAAATTTTTAATTAAAAAAGTTTTTTTAGATATAAAAGATGATAGAAGTCAAAATCACAAAACTATCCTTTTTAGTCCAGCAGCAGCTTCTTTTGATAGCTTTAAGAATTTTGAAGAGAGAGGTAAATATTTTAATAATCTTATTAAAAAGTTAAATTATGTTAAATGATAATTTAATTTACAAATTTTATTACGGATGGTGGAAAAATATTGATAAAGTAATTTTTTTATTAGTACTCCTCTTGTTTAGTCTGGGGTTGTTTTTTTCATTAGCATCAACCTCCTTAATTGCATCTGATCAATTAGAAACTAATAGTTATTTTTTCTTTTTTAAACACTTGGCATATGTCTTTATCGGAATAGTTATTTTAATATTCTTTTCATCTTTGAGTGAAAAAAATCTTTTTAGGCTTTCGATTTTTTTATTTTTTCTTTCTTTATTTTTTTTATTTTTAGTACCAGTGATTGGTACAGAAGTTAAGGGAGCAAAACGATGGCTTGATTTAATTTTTTTACCAAGATTTCAGCCTATAGAGCTTGCTAAACCTTTTACAATAATTTTTCTTGCTACTATTTTAAGTAGTGAAAAAAATATTCATATTTATTACAAACATTGTATTAGTTTTATTGCAATAGTTCCAGTATCTGCCCTGCTAATGATGCAACCTGATATTGGACAAACATTGCTTATTTTTTTATCGTGGATAACTTTGTTTTTTATTTCAGGTGTAAGCCTCACGGTTTTCTTTTCCTTTTTTTTTATTTTATTAATATGTCTATTTTATACGATCTTTAATGTTTCTAAGTTTGAATACATAAGAAGTAGAATTGTCTCTTTTATTAATCCAGATACTGGCACACATAATGCACAAGTAGCCAAATCTATTGAAGGAATCTCCAGTGGTGGTTTTTTTGGAAAAGGTATTGGTGAAGGAACACTAAAGTATAAAGGATCAGAAACACATACTGATTTCATAATTTCTGTAATATCGGAGGAATTTGGTGTTGTTATAATTATCTTAATATTAGTAATCTTTTTAATCTTTATCTACAGGGTATTTAAAAAAGTGTATTTAGAAAAAAATGAAAAATTTAAATTAGTTCTAGTGGGATCTGTTACTCTTATTGTGCTCCAGGCTTTAATTCATGTAGGTGTTAATATAAGACTACTTCCCACAACAGGTATGACATTGCCATTTTTAAGTTACGGTGGCTCTTCAATAATTGGTGTGTCCATTATTTCTGGTGTAATTTTAAATCTAACAAAGAGAAAAATTAATTAATATGAAAAATATTTTGATTAGCACTGGTGGCTCGGGAGGACATGTGGTTCCTGCAACAATACTTTACAAACAACTGAAGGATAAATTTAATATTTTTATGACCTCTGATGAAAGAGGAATTAAATTTTTAGATAGAGGTAAATACAAAATAAAAATTATTAATGTCCCCAGAATATCTAAAAATATATTTTTATTACCGATCCAAATTTTTTTATTATTAGGATTGATTTTTAAATCGTATTTTTTTTTAAAAAATAAAAAAATTGAAATACTAATATCAACTGGTGGATATATGTCATTACCCTTATGTATTGCATCTAAAATTCTTAATATAAAGTTATTTTTATTTGAGCCCAATATGGTTTTAGGAAAATCAAATAGATTTTTTATTAAATCATGTATAAAAATTTTCTGTTATACTGACAAGATTAAAAATTTTCCAATCAATTTAAAAAATAAGATTTCTATAATCCCAGCATTATTAAGAAAGGAATTTTATTTTACAAAAAAAATATCCAAAGATATTAATAAAGAAGTTAACCTGCTAATAATAGGTGGAAGTCAAGGTGCAGAATTATTTTATACTGTAATAAATGAATCAATATTAGAACTTTCTAAAAAGTATAAATTAAAAATTTTTCAACAAACAAGTTTTAGAAATTACAAATATCTAAAAAACTTTTATTTAAAAAATAATATTGAAAATGAATTATTCGATTTTAATGAGAATATTTCTGATTTAATGAGCAAAGCAAATATATGTATAACAAGAGCTGGAGCATCAACATTAGCAGAATTAATTTTTCTTAATCTACCACACATAGTTATTCCACTACCTAGCGCTAAAGATAATCATCAATTTGAAAATGCGTCTTTTTATGAACAACTTGGCTGTAATTGGATATTAAACCAAAATGATATTAGTACTGACAACTTAACAAATAAACTGTTTAATATTATTGAAAATAAAGAGGAATATTTAGATAAAAAAATCAAAATGAAAAATTTTAACTATCAAAATACATGGAATAATATAAATCAAAAAATTATAACTACTATTAATGAAAATTGAA
>MDTF01015730.1_pt1 | contig 11075 bp, 12 predicted proteins | sample 811191 | NCBI WGS metagenome assembly MDTF01 (sample SAMN05326649, study PRJNA326480) | marine metagenome | isolation source: seawater | place: Southern Ocean | collected 2011
CTATCCCGTTAGCCGGCAAAGTTTTTCTAGCGCGATTTGATGGTAGCGAAGAAAACTTTACTGAAAGGAGTCGACCTTACATCGGCGACGGCGTCGATCTGATAGTCTTTTAACTGCTGGACGAAGCCATCAAAGAACTTAGTGGCATAGCCTTTTATATAGAGCACAATAGCTAACTCTACCGTAATTGATCGGCGAGCAGCCCAATGGATAAAGCGTATTTAAAAGCGGGATTGTAGCTCATAATGGAACAAAAGTTCCGATAAACTAGATAGGCTTCATTGTCTCCTTTGTCGGCTAATACTAATGCTGCGGGAATCGAGCGAGTGGGTAGATCACTGCCGTCAGCTTTTCTTACTCCCAGGGCCTGCCAATCTTGCAGATCTCTCCAAGCGCCTAAACTGCTATAGCGTTTACAGTACCGGTCTGGGCTGAGGCCGTCGGACTGCGATCCAACTAAATTTTCTTCCCCACCTTCGGGTAGTAGCACTGGCCGCCCCCAAGTTTGGTCGTCTTGCCAGTTGCGCGCTTTGAAATAGTTTGCGATGGAGGCAAATACGTCAGCTTCGGTATCCCAAATATCTTTTTTACCATCTTGGTCGTAGTCGACAGCATATTGAAGATAGCTCTCAGGGATAAACTGCGATTGACCCATAGCTCCCGCCCAAGAGCTATTCATGTTTTCTATTGTAGGAAAGCCGCTCTCTAAGATTTCAAGGCCTGCTAAAAATTGCGCGCGAAAGAAAGCAGCGCGGCGATTGTCATAGGCAAGTGTGGCCAGAACATTGAACAAGGGCTCTTTAATTGGATAGGTGCCGAAGTTGGTTTCCATACCCCATATTCCAACGATAAAACGGGCTTGTACGCCGTAACGCTTACTGATTTCACGGAGCACATCTTGATGGCGGGTCATTAATTCAATCCCGGTTTCTTTTTTCCAATCCGTTACCCTTGCGGTGAGGTAGTCGTCGTAGGTTTGGACTCTTTCAGGCTGCGATCTGTCGCGTTCAATGACGCGTTTAACCGGGGGAGTGATATTGGCGAATGCCTGCACCAGAGTTACTTCACCGATGCCGTTATCTGCCGCTTCTTGCCTTAACTCAACCAGCCAGTTGTCGAAATCGGCATCTGCATCGATTTGTGCGTTAACCATCCAAGGGGAAAGCAGGCCAATAACTGCTGCGCACAAAAGGAAACTCTTTGGCTGTTTGTCCACTGAACACTTCATAATCTTTACTGTCACTCTGAATAGGTTTTTTACCTGTCAGCTTAGTTGTCGTCCGGAAGCGCGAAAGTTAAAATTAAATCGCCGCCACGCCGGCCACGAGAACCACCTCCGGAAGCTACCGTGACATATTCTCGGCCATCAATCACATAAACTGAGGGTGAGGCGAACACACCGGCACCGGTGTTGAATTTCCATAGCTCTTCACCGGTTTTGGCGTCAAAGGCGAAGAAGTAGCCAGCCTCATTGCTACCAGTGCCAACAAAAACCACGCCGCCCTTGGTGACTACGGCTCCAGCTTGGCCATAGCCTTCAAAGATTTGCCGCCAGATTAATTCTCCAGTTGTTGGGTCGTAGGCAGAGAAATAGCCTTTCGCCCCGCGGCCAGAATTAAAAGGCTGGTCAATTGCATTTACATAGAGCAAGCCGGTGTCCGGGCTAAAAGCAATAGGGGCATAGTTTGATCCACCGCCATAGCCGGGTGAAAATATTTGATTTGGGCCTATTGGCGTAAATTGTTCTACCAGTTGGTTGTCCAGCATTTTCTCAGCAGCAATATCCTGCGGGAATACTGGCGCGACCGGTTCCATTCGCTCGCCATTTGCCTTGTGCGGAATTGGCTGAGTGGGATAAGGAACTTCGCCTTCAGTGGCAGTTTCTGTGGGTACTGGTGTTTCAATAATAGGATGGACAGGTTCGCCAGTCTCTCGATTAAGGATATAAAGCCAACCGTTTTTACTGGCCTGAGCGAGTGCTTTAACATTCTCACCGGCCACTTCCATATCAAACAATACCGGTTGGTTACCCGAGTCGTAGTCCCAAACATCGTGGTGCACCTGTTGGTAGTGCCACTCCAGACGTCCAGTATCGAGGGTCAACGCAATGAGTGAATCTGAAAAAAGATTCATGCCAGCCCTTTTGGTGCTGTCGCCAAAGGGATTGCCAACTGCGAAATAGATCATGTTGAGTTCGGGATCAATGGAAGGCGTCTCCCAAATACCTCCACCGTTACGTTCGCCGCCAACCCAAGTAGGTCCGGCGATTTCCCAGCCCTGATCGGTTTCATCTTGGGGAACGGTATTAAAATTCCATAGCGATTCGCCGGTTTTTGCGTCGATAGCGAGCACGTAACCACCGGCGATATGGCTTTCACTACGGGTAGTGCCTAGATAAACGACCCCATTGTATATCTGTGGCGCGGTGGTGAACCAATAGCCAACAGAAATGGCGGTGGCGATGCCGGGATCTTTCTGGTGGAGGACATTTAAAATCACCGGTGCTTGGCCAGCTTCACCGAAGCCGGGAAGAGGCTCCCCTGTCTTGGCATCCAGAGCAAATAGGAAAGACCCTGCTGCGGTATAAATCACACCATCATCATAAGCGACTCCGCGGTGACGAAAAATATAGCCTTCGCGGCGTCCACCGCCTAATTTTCGAGTGACATCAAAGGTCCACAGCAAATGCCCATCTTCTGCATCAAGGGCATAGACGCTGCCGCGAGAGTCGGTCACATACATAACATCGTTAACGATAATCGGAGTGGTTTGATTGCTGACGCCGTCAATGACGCCATGTTGGAACAACCATTCAGGCACTAAACTGGAAACATTGTCTGGCGTAATCTGATCGCTGGGTGAGAATCGTGATCCGGCTAAATCCAAATTATGCAGGGCCCAGTCCATGTTATGGACAGTAGATAAGCCGTTTGTTGGAATGTTCGCTGGAGGATTTGCTGAAAGTTGGATTTTACTAGCGCTTTGTTCAGAAACCCCTTCACCAACGGCAACTGTAATCGAAGTCGTTTCTGGTGTAGGTGAACAGCTGGCCAAAATCGCGGCTAAGCCGAAAGTGACTAAAGTTGTTAATACGCGTTTATTTTTATCTGTAATCATTGGCGTGCCTCTTTGGCTTATTTTTTTTACGCATTGGGAATTGTCGCGCTATTCGCTACTGTCCAACATATATTCAACGATGGCTTTGAGTTGTTCATCGCTGCAGTCAACGCAGAGACCCCTCGCAGGCATGACTCCATTGAGTCCGTTAATGGTATTTTGAATTAGGCTGTCCAAGCCTTTCTCTAGCCGGATCTCCCATTCAATGACATCCCCCACCTCTGGTGCGTGAGCGGCGCCAGTGCCATGGCAGGCAAAGCAGGTACTCTCATAGGTTTGAGCAGGGTCGAAGGCGTCTACCCCTTGAGCCCAGACGAGATTGAACCAAGGCATGGCAAGTGCGATACCAATAGTCAGAACTAGTCGCTTGCTTAAGCGCAGGCACGAGCCAACTGATTTCAGAGTGTAGGTTTTCATTTTAGGCCGGTTAAGCTTATTTTTAGTATTGTTTGAATACTCACTGTAACCAATTGCTGGTGGGGAATCAAAAAGTCGCTGCTGTCGTTGCTAATACTGCTGCTATTGTAAAAATTGGCTATGTACATCTAAATAAAGTTTGGCCAGCTAGTAAACTCTAGGTGAGACAGATTAGTTAACCGCTGAATTGAGGGATTTGCTCATAGCGAGCATGCGGATCATTGCAATAGCATCTCGGTCAATCTGGACGTAGGCAGTTTTAAGATATTCAGCCATTTGAATGTCGTTCTCACCGCGATTAAAGTCTCTGCGATAGCTAAAGCGAACAAACAGTGAATTTGGCTCCGGCTCTTCTATTAAAGAGGAGCTTTCGGCAAAAATCTGACCGATTCCAAGAACAGTGCTTGTCTCAATTTTCAATTCAGGCGTCATGACTACTAATTCCTGAAACTTTGTATGCCCCGCTGTTATCCGCCGGACAAACTGATTTTCTTCAGTATCAGAGGAATGGCATTGTAAGGCATCATTAAATTTTTCCGGACTTCTAGCGCGAAGCACAAGGCCTTGCCAAAGCTGCGGCCTGGTAACCACGAGCAGACTCTTATCTTCTAAATCGTTAACTTGGATAATGTGTTGAAAATCTAGCAAGACAAAAAGCCTTCTATTACTGAGTTGGTTGGGGAGGATGTCGTGATTTTATCTGCCAACTAAGTGTATCGGGTGGTGTGTAAGGTCGACAAGCAGATTTGCAACTACTAGAATGCCTCGGCTTTTTAATTTATTGGACTTACCTATGACTCCTGACGTTTTATTTAACCCTTTTAATCTCGGCAAACTTGAACTCGCTAATCGAATTGTTATGGCGCCGATGACTAGGCAATTTTCGCCTAACGGTGTACCTGACCAAAACGTAGCAGATTACTATCGTCGCCGAGCCGAAGGCGGTGTTGGTTTGATTATCACAGAAGGGACAACCATCCCTCATGAGGCTGCGTCTAGCGGTGTTCAAATTCCTTGTTTTCACGGCGAAGCCCTTGCCGGCTGGAAGCATGTAGTTGATACAGTCCATGCCGCTGGAGGTAAGATTGCTCCGCAGCTTTGGCATGTGGGCGCAATTCGTAAACCCGGTGAAGGCCCACATCCAGATTATCCTTCTTCATCGCCATCAGGTTATATAAAGCCGGGCAAGCAGGTGCTTGAACCTCTCAGCGCAGAAGAAATTGATGAGCTTGTTGCCGCTTATACTCAAGCAGCAGTGGATGCTGTAAAGATTGGCTTCGATGCCATCGAGCTTCACGGTGCCCATGGCTATCTTATCGACAATTTCTTCTGGGAAGGCACTAACGTCAGAGAGGATGGCTATGGCGGTAGTTTGGCTAAACGAGGGAGTTTCGCGGAAAAAATCGTCAAATCCATTCGAGCAGCTATTGGAGATGAGTTTCCATTGATCTTGAGGTTCTCCCAGTGGAAGCAGCAAGACTATGACGCCAAACTTGCTACTACACCGGAAGAGCTCGAAGAGTTTTTGACTCCCCTTTCCGCAGCTGGCGTGGATGTTTTTCATTGCAGTAACCGCCGCTTTTGGGAGCCTGAGTTTGAAGGCTCAACCCTAAACTTGGCAGGATGGGTAAAGAAGATTACCAACAAACCAACCATCAGCGTTGGTAGTGTTGGACTAACTGAAGAGTTTATTGCAACTTATCGTGAGGGCACCGCTGAGGTTGCTGGCATTGATGAGCTTGTCTCTCGTATGGAAGCAGACGAGTTTGATCTTATTGCCGTTGGCAGGGCATTAATAGCTAATCCAGATTGGGCTAATAAAGTCCGCGATGGCAAAATGGACGAGCTGGTGACCTTTAACAAAGAGATGTTGGGTGAGTTAGTTTAACCATCAGAGTTGAGATCCTTAGAGGCAACGACTGAATTTCGAGGAATCGTTGCCTCTAAAACCTAAATTTGTAACACTCTAAGCCCAGTTTGGTAATGGTTTAGAGCTATGCGTTTAAAAATCCTTTTGCCCGTCAGTATCCTAGCCGTTGGTTTGCTTGTGCTTTTTTTGATTTTTTATCCGCCCACTATTTCCGCAGACCTTTCACTTAGCACCTCCCCCGAGGGAATCTCTAGAGGCGAATATCTGGTCACAGCAGGAGGCTGTGTTAGCTGCCATAAGGGAGATGAAGATTCACAAACGCTCTCTGGAGGCCATGGCTTAGCTACCGATTTTGGTACTTTCTATGCGCCAAACATCACACCAGACCGAGAAACGGGTATTGGTGACTGGCAGGCAAGGGATTTTATAGCTGCCTTAAAGCATGGCCGTACACCCTCTGGAAGTTTCTATTTCCCGGCTTTTCCTTATCGTGCCTATGGGGGGCTAACCGATCAAGAGGCCTTAGATATTGGTTCTTACCTCATGTCGTTAGCCCCAATTAATAATTACGTTGGCGATCCAGAAACACCTTTTTGGCTAAGCCGCTGGGCGGTGGCCGGTTGGAACATCATGGCTGAAATTGCTGAACCCCAAGCCCAAGCATTTGAAGAAGCCGCAGTGGCGAGAGGTGCCTATTTGGCTAGGAATTTAGGCCACTGTGGCGAATGCCATACTCCGCGTAACAGTTTGGGTATTCCTGATTATTCTAATGAATACGCAGGCGCTGAGCTAGGCGAGGAAGTAATCGAGCCTATTGACGGCGAGGCAATGTCCGACTGGACTCTGGATAACTTTGATCTTTTCTTACTGTTAGGTTTAAAGCCCAATGGGGAGTTTGTTGGCGGTGATATGAATGATGTTATTGAGCACAATACTAGCAAACTCACCGATGCAGATCGTGCAGCGCTGGCCGCATATTTCACCAGGCACAATGTGGCTGTGATCTAAGCTTTAATTTCCCTTTTTCTTGGCCTTTAATAGGTAGACCACTAAACTATGAATCTGTTTATTGACTGTTTATTTCAAAAGAATATCGAAATGAGAGAACTATCCAAGCATGAGATCGAAAAAGTAAGTGAAGGCATCGCTGAAATATCATTAGTCTTCATCTAAAACCATGCTCAAAAACCACAAATGAGTTTCACTACTCGACGCTAGAGCCAGAAATCACCATGCGCCGGCTTACCCTTTTCGTAGACCTTTTTTCAAAAATACTCTGTTTCCTAATTTAATTTCTCGAAAAACTACGACTTTTTAACAGCTACGCCTACGCTGAAAAGGCTAGTCGATACTAAGGATAAATTAAACCGAAATCAAAAGGAGATTGAGGATGAGAGAATTAACTTGTGATGAAATTGAACAGGTGAGCGGTGGATTTGGGCTGCTAGGCGTCGGACTAGGAATTGTGACAGGCGTAGGTTCTACTTATTTTGGCGGAGGAAATGTCGGTCAGGTTCTTGGTGCCGGAATTCTGGGTGGTGTTGCCGGGTTTTTTGGTGGCATTGCTACCAGTTCATATGTTCCCACGTTCGCTCGCGTATTTTTTGGCGCCTCGTCAGCAGAAGTTGGAATTATGGGAAATCATGTTGGTAATAGTTCTTAAGAGTCAACAGTAACTTTTTATAGCTGCCGATATATACCAAATGGTAAGGAGAACATAAAAAATGAATTACATTTATCTTAATGCAACCATTCTGCCTCTATTGGCCATGGTGTTTATTTCTGATGCTATAAGAGATAAAAATACCGGTGCTTATCTTGGGTTCGTAAATTTTAAAATCGCTCTATACCTTGCTGGGGTGTTAGCTGTAGAGACTTATTTTTTTGTATCAGACTTTGGAATCTCCCTAAAAACTGCAGGACGAATAATTGGAGTCTCGTCAATGCCTTTTATTGTCGCATTTGTGTTTGTAAAGTACTCACACAAGGAACGCTTTGGAGTTGAATTCAGTCGAAAGCGAAAAAATGACTGAAATATATTTTCTAGTGTTTTATTAAGGAGCCATGATGGGCCTTGATCGTCATTTCTGAGAGGATATTTTCATTAGCTTTAATGTAATAGAACTGCGGCAGTTTAATGCAGTGATGAAGACTGGCAAGTCGAAGCATAGAAATTCCAACTGATAATAACCAGTTCAAGCGCCTTAACGCTGCTTCTTTTTCGACTTGGTTTTCCCAAGTGCTATTGTAAATCAGAGAGCGTGACGCGTTAAAGAGTTTTGGAATATAGACTTTATATTCGTCATCGTCGCTCTAGTATTTTTTGAGCTTCATGCGACACTTAGCGAGCTTTCTATTGAGCATTGGTCTTTTATAAAACAGCTACTTGAATGGTAATGGCCAACGGCTTGGTGTTTCTGTTTGCCTTTCTCACATAGAAAATGATTCTCAAACAAACTTGATATGAAAAAAAGTGTAGATGAGCGGTAAATATTTCAAATAAAAAACGGAAAAGGCAGCCTATGGCTGCCTTTTCTTGATCGTAGTAAAGGAAATAGTGGAGCTAGTCGTCATCCACACGGTAGTCGTCATGGCAGTTACCACACGAGCCGCCTAATGCACGAAATGTACCTAGTGTCGCTCCGCGATCGCCGGTAGCGGCAGCATCAGCGAACGCTGTGGCGTTATCTACTAGAGCCTGTGCCTTAGAAGCGAAATCTGATTGGTTGTCCCAAATTTTGTCCAGCGCTGTTGTCTCAACATCAAATCCACGCGTGTTATGTGCCATAACATCGGGGATCATTGGTGCTAGTGCGGCAATTCGGCGACCGTTACGCTCTGCTAGTGCGGCATCAAAAGGTGCACCTTGCGCCATGCCGACCAACGGAATTAGATTAAATCGTAGAAGCTTAAATACAGACTTTCTCGTGTCTACCGCCGCTTCAGCCTGTTGCTCTGGGGTAGGAGGGTCCTGTGCAGATACTGCCGAAAAGAAACCGGAGGCTAGAATCGCAATTGTTGACATAACAGCTATTTTTTTTTTCATTTTTATATTTCTCCAAGCCATCTTGAGGGAATTGCCATGTTAAAGCAGGCACTTCAAATTTAGTGAACCCAGCATCTAAATCGTTGAGTGTTGATGCGTTCGGGCACATCTGACTATATTACAAACGATTCTTAATTGTCACCGTCGATGAACATAAATCTTGATGAAGATCAGTTGGCTACTTCTTTCCATACGAACAGTCGCGTCGCAAGAATGAAGGAGACGACAAGCCAGACCCCTATTCCTATAAGACTTGAGGTGATCTCCATAAGAGTCGCACCATTAATAGCTATCTCACGCATACCCGTCGATATAAAGCTAAGAGGTAAAAGATAAGCAATAGGTTGGATAAAATCGGGCATAGATTCGATGGGGTAGAAAACGCCAGATAGGAAGATTTGCGGGAAAATAACAATGTTGCCAATGGCCATCACCGCCTGCTGAGTTTTTGCAATGCTGCCAAGGCAAAAACCGAGGCAGAGAAAAATGAAGGTGCCTAATATAATCATCAAGTAAAAACTTGCTAGGTTGCCGACTATATTCACATCGAGTACTAATAGCGCATAGGTAATGAGTACAGATAGCTGCACCAATACTATAATCATTCTCGCCATGACTATAGAGGAGATAAAATCTTTCGGTTCAATTGGGGTGACAAACAATCGTTTAAGTATGCCCTTGCGTCGAAATTCGACGATGTTGAATCCGCTCCCCGCAATACTAAGCTGCATGAGAGTGAATGCCATTAGACCAGGCAGCAAGAAATCTAGATAGTTCTGAGAACGAGCTTTTACATCTTCAATTATCAAGTCAAACATAGGTTCGATATCTCTGAATTCACGCTCAATTTCAACCAGTGACTGTTCGAGCACTGGTAATATCAATCCTAATTGCCTTACCTGGGCGGCATCCACTAAAACGCGAAGCGCAGTGCCTTCACTTTTTGTGTCAAATTCTTTCGGAATTATAATGGCTAATGTTAGCTCTCCCTTTTCTAGGGCTGATCTAAGTCGATTTTCAAAGCCGAGGGTTACACTAAAAACTGGGTTGTCTATTAATTCTTGGATAAATTCAATTGCTGAGGGATCAGGAGAATCATTAACTATACCTATATTTACAGGGTCAACTCCGTTGCGATTGATAAAGCCTAAGACTGTCATGAATATTATTGGAAAAAATAGGCTAAAAAACATCGACTGTCTGTCTCTTAAGAAAATCTTTAAAAAGACCTTAGCTAGATGAAATTGCACTTGTGTAGGCATAGATTATTCCGGCTCAGTCGCGCAAGGCTCGACCTGTAAGTGCAAGAAACACATTTTCGATGTTTCCATGGATGGCTGCTGCTGGCGGGTCTGGCGCATGGGCGAGAATAAGATTCTGAGGAGTGTCTTCGGCAACAATGACCCCATGATCCATTATGGCTATTCGCTGGCAAAGAGATTCTGCTTCTTCCATGTTGTGGGTGGTCAAAACGATTGTCATACCGGCACGATTTAAATTAAGTACTAATTCCCACAGATTGCGCTTGGCTTGAGGGTCAAGACCGGTCGTTGGTTCGTCGAGAAAAAGCACCCTAGGGTCGTTTACCAGCGCGCAGGCAATCGAGAAGCGCTGTTTTTGACCGCCAGACAAGCTGTCGGGTTTTGCTTTGGCCTTATCGACTAAGTCTACTTTTTTGAGCAATTCCTGGGGGTCAATATTTCTAGAATATAAGTTTCCAAAAAGCACAAGTAATTCTGAGATCGTGAGACTGTCAAAGTACTCGTTGGCTTGGAGCTGCACACCAATAATTTCTTTAACTTTGTAAGGGTTGGACTGGACATCAATGCCATCGATCAACGCACTGCCGCCATCAATGTCAGTGAGGCCTTCAAGCATTTCTAAGGTGGTTGTTTTGCCCGCCCCGTTGGGTCCGAGTATGCCGAAAATCTCGCCTCTACCTATAGACAGCGATATGCCGTCGACAGCTGCGAATGTCTCGCCTTTTTTACCAGGGACGGGGTAGTGCTTAAAGAGATTTTTAACTTCAATGATCGCCATGGCGCAAGCTCTTTCTAAATCGTAGTTCATCATAGCGGAACAGTTGATGATGAACTACGGATTATAGTAACTCACTAATCGTGAACCGCGCATGAGCAGCCGACTAGTCCGAATAGTAATAGCGTTGCCTGGGCTTAAGGGGCGCTAAGAAGAAATAAAACACCCACGCAAACCAGGAAAGACAAAGGATCGCTATTATCCAGGCGATTTTTTCGAAGCCGGTGGTCTTATCCGAAGTGGCAATTATCCAAACCGGTAGCAGCCAGATCGCAAATACCGCGATCCCGCTGAATATCGCAAATCCAAATGAAACCAGTGGAATAAGGGCTAAAGCGCCTATTATCACCAAAACAATTACCGCTAGGTTTCCTAATACTTTCATAACCGACTCCAAGTTCAGGCAAGGTGGCGTTCGCCATTACGTCTGCTAATGGCTGCCTGTGAATAGTGAATATAGCGAATACCGTGCCAACTATAAAACTCATATAAATCAATGGCATATAAATAATTTATTTTGAGTATTTGGGAGAATGTTGAGTTATTAGTCATTTTCGCCATTACGTAGGGCGGGTTTCCACGGGCTTC
>MDTF01007292.1_pt1 | contig 11071 bp, 10 predicted proteins | sample 811191 | NCBI WGS metagenome assembly MDTF01 (sample SAMN05326649, study PRJNA326480) | marine metagenome | isolation source: seawater | place: Southern Ocean | collected 2011
AATCCAGTTTTCAGTATTTCCTGTAAAATTGTCAAAACCATGCATAACGGCGTTCATAGGTCTCAAGTATTTTGAAAAAAAGTTAATAGTAAAACCTATACCAACACCAAATTCTAAATAAAGATCATCCTTATTATGGTTTTCGAGAGCCGTACTAATTGAAAAACTTCTTATATCTCCATCTCGATCGAAAAGCATTGCTGAAGGAAAATATTCTTTAAAGTACTGATAACACTCCTCTTTTTGTTCAACTTGAAATCTATGTATGAGACTTTGAGATTTTGCATATTTTTTTCGAATAACACTTGCATGACTTGACAGAAGTGCATCCCCAATAAATTTAAAAGTTTTATAAATTATTTTTAATAAATAAGACATTTATAATAATTTTATTAAATTCATATATAACAAATTTCTAAATAATTAATTTAGTAATAATATTTTTTGAATTTCCTTTTATAGAAATTATTGAAGAAAGTATATCATCATAGGCTTGAGCTGATGCTATAACTATATCCCTATCATCTTCTTTAATTATATATGGAGATTTTATTTTTTTACCATTTATCATTTTACCAATTCTTTCCTTGTCAGTATCAACAATATCATAATCATCCAAATTTTTAAAAAAATTACTTTTATTAATCATCTCATTAGCAATAAACCCCGAACCATATAAAATGATATTCTTTGATTTATAGATTAAGATTTCCTCTAAATTTTTTGAAATTAGATATTTTTTAATAATTTCTAAATCATTTTCACTAAGTAAAGTTAGTCTTTGTAAAATATGATAATCAACAAATACTTTATTAATACCTTTTTTAACTAATATTCCAAATAAGTATGAAATATTTTTTAGTTGTTCATTTGAGATTTTTTCATCTTTAAAATCCATACTAATTTGATAACAACATTCTTCTAGATTATATTCTAAACATCTATTTACAAACGCATTTAATTCATCTTCATTTGAATTGGTATCAGTCATTATATACTTAATAGTAACGTGGTTTGGTATTTTATTTGAATAAATTTTTAAATTTTCAAATACATTAAAGAATTTGGGTCTACCCCTCACTTTTAAAAAAGTTTCTGGAGTGCCCGCATCTATACTTGTTGTAATTTTAATTAAACCAGTATCAATAAATTCTTTAACAGCCTTATGATACCTGACTGCATTAGTATAAACTCTATGATAAACATCTGGTGAAACAGTTTTATCAATTTTTTTTACAATTTGTTCAAAGGTTCTATCTAGAGTGGGCTCACCACCACCCCAAACTACTTGTTTACAATCTTTAAAAGAGTTTTTCTGATCTAAGTACTCAATAAATTGGTAAACATCATATTTAGATCTTTTACCAGCATAATAAACTTCACTACAATAAGTACATCTTAAATTACATACAGAATGATGTTCAATGGATAGAAAATTTACTTTACCATCAAAATCGGGCTTCTTATCTACTTCATACAAAAAATTACAACCTAAGCAATCCTTTTTCTTATTTAATTGAATTTCATTAAAAATTTTTTGTCTAGCATTCTTAAGATCAGAGACCGTTGGTGTTACACCATCCACAATATCAATTAATTTTGCATCCCCTCTAATTTCATTTTTATAAAAAAATCTCTGACAACAAGCACGTATTTCATTAGGAGCAACATAAAGAGCATCTGGAATGTATTTACAAATTTTAAATTTTTTAGTCATACTTAATTGTGAATAATTTTTTTTAGCATCACATCTTTTTTACTGTTAGACAATTTAGCTAATTTAAGATTTATAATAGGCAATAATTTTTTGTTTAAAGTATTATTATAATCTATTTTATCATATTTACTAAATTTATTTTTTTGAATCTTTTGATATAAATTGACATATTCACCCCTTAGTCTGTATTGAAAAGACTTATTTAGTCTGGTGTATAAATTTTTATTTTTTTTCAAATATTTATAAATATTTGTTAAAGATGAAATAAAATCATTGAGGTGTCTTTTACTAAATGTTGAGGTTATTGCATTTGGAGAATAAATTTTATGATATACTGATTTATTAAATTTTTTAATTACTAATTTATTTTTGACATAGAATAAAAACATGAAATAAATATCCTCATAAATTCCAGTTTTAAAAAATATTTTATTTTTGATTAAAAAATTTTTATTATACAGAATAAACAAAGCTTCTAAATCAATACTTTCAACAAAAAATTTTTTTAATCTTAAATAATAATTATCTTTTTCTGAAATTGTATGAAAATTATTATGTCTTGTTGTGTTTCTAACTTTGTTAAAAATAACATTATTACTAAGGTGCTTATATTTTTTTATTAATAAGAGCAGATTTTTTATGAAGAGTTTATCTCCACAATCCAAAAAAAGAAGCTTATTACCTTTGGCCAATCTTATTCCTTTATTTCTAGCAATGCCTGGGCCCCGATTATTAATGTTTTTGATTATTTTTATATTTGTAATTTTATGAAATTTTTTTTTTAAAAAAAAAAAACCCTTATCCTTTGACCCGTCATCTATGAAAATAATTTCAATATTTCTATATTTTATTAAGTTTAAATAAAAATTAATTAAATTTTTTAGTTCATCCTTAGAATTATAGAAAGGTATAATTATTGTTAGATCGATACTGGAATTTTTTTTATATTTATCTTGTTTTAGCATTTATAAATCTACATATTTCTTTAACAATGATTTTTATATTTTTTAAATTTTTATGATCCTTAAGTATAATTTTTTTTGAAGCATCTATTTTAGAATATTTTTTTTTGTTTAACAATTTTTTAAAATTATCATCAAGCTCTTTATCGTTTTTACAATATACAGATAAATTGTTTTTTCTATAAATTGATAGTTTATGAAATTTATTATTCAAAACACTCCATAATTCAATTGGGTATTTGTTTAAAGCCAAAACATCTAAAATTGAATTAGCACCATACATATTAATATTAATAGTACTTTGGTTTATGTCCTCAAACATGTTTCTTTGTGAGATGACCCAATATTTTTTTTTATATTTTTTTACATATTTTATAAAATTATCTCTAGCATAGGGATGCAAATTAAAATTTGCTTTTAAATTATATTTTTTTAAAATTGTAAAAATACTTTCAATTTGTTTGTAATATTGATATTTAATATCAATAATTCGATTGTAATCTTTAAAAAAAATAGTGATTTTATTTTTTGATATTTTTTTACTTTGTTTAAGAAATATTTTGTTTATCCAATATTTATTTAGTTTTGGATAACCTGTAAAATAAAAATTATTGAAATTAAATTTTTTTTTATATTTTTTATATGTTTCAATATTAGGTACTAAGAGTAATTCATTTTTATTAAATTTTATTTTTGGTTGAGCTGAATTAGTGAACTTTTTAAATGGCTTGTTATAATCAAGATTAGTCCTATCAGGAAAATATAGGATTTTGCAATCTTGTTTTTGTTTACCTAGATCTGTCCAATAAGAACTGTTCCCAAAACTACAAAATATTGATTTTATATCTATAATATTATTAGTATGAATATTTAATTTTTTACTAATATCCGAAGTTAAATCTTCAAAATTATAATATTTTTCTATAAATTTTTTCTTAATTTTTTCATGAACTTTATAAGTTAATCTTAATAACATATATCTTTTATCAGGATGATAAGTGAGCCCGAAAGAAGTTTTTTTCCATAAATTAAAAAGTTTTTTATTATTTTTCAACTTGATATAATTTTGTTTTTTTATAAAAATTGTAAAAACATTAAAATTTTCTCTAAGTTGATATAAAATTGGTAAAATAAAATCAATTTCTCCAGGAGATTTTCTTACTAGTAATATTATAGTTTTTTTTCTTTTAAAGAATTTAGTATTTCTGTTTAAAATTATATTAAAATTATTTGACAATTTATTTAATTATGGCTTTAAATTTTCTTATTAATCTTATTAAAAATAAGGGCACAAATCTTTGTGGAGATTGCTGTAAAGTTAAATTTTTTATTATTTTTATTTCATTTTGAAATTCTTTATTTTTATCATGATCATTTGATCTTTTAGTTATTAATAAGTGCATTCTTCTTGTATCATTTTTTGGATCTGAAAAAACAACAGCCCAATTTTTATCATATGGATATTTATATAAATAATTTTTAAAAGTGTAATCTTGATAATATCGGTTTTGATTTATAAAAAAAAAATCCTTTTTTTTATTATTTTGAATTAAATCAAAATATAATTTAATATCCTGCTTTAACATCTCCATCATAGAATGCCTGTTAATAAACAAGTCAATCGATAAGTCAGAAATATCTACAAATGGTGGTGCAATTATGAAATCATTTTGTTGCAAGTTTTCTTTTGTTATTTTTTCACTATTCATACTACTAAAATTTAAAAAATTTAATTTTTGAAAATTTGATTTTAAGTAATAATTGCTAATTAAGTTCAATTCAGGTAAATCAATTAAGACAAACTTGATATCAGGATATCTGGTTTTAATTATTCTTGTCAGCCACCCATATCCACCACCTATTTCACAAATTAAGTTAATTCTATTCTTTTTTAATATAAATTTATCTATTAGATTATAAAATGATAAGTTTGAATAAGTATCAAATTCAATCATCTTATCTTTAAAATTTATAAAATTTTTTAAATTACCGTAATTATTTTTTATATTAGAGAGTAAATCTAAATTTTGTAAAAGTATATTGTCATTTTTATATTTTTCAAAGTCCTTTTTAATTTTTTCTTTATCTATGAGAAAATTATTATCAAAGCCAGGTCCCATTTTGTTATTACGGAAATTTTTTATATTTTTTTCTGTTATATTCTTAAAACTATTTGATAATATTTTACTCCATTGGGAATTTTTTCTTTTCTTTATATATTCTCTATAGAGAAAACTATTTGTAACTTTAGAATAAGCTTCGATATAATTCTTCATAAATTATGATATAAACACTTAATATAAAAAAATGGATAAAAATTATATAAAAAAATTTTTGAGTGATATTGGTTTGCGAAAAAAGGATACAGTTTATGTGTCTATAAATTTGGCACTCGTATCACTTGAATACGTTAATAGATCAAAAAAAAACCTGTGTAACACACTATATAATTCAATAACTTCAACTATTGGAGAAAAAGGAAATTTTTTTACCCCAACATACTCATACTCATTTTCAAGTGATAATGATTTAGGAATTTTTGATAGAAAAAAAACAAAATCAAAATTAGGTATCTTTTCTAATTATTCATTAAATAAAAAAGAAATCATAAGATCAAATGATCCAATGGTATCTATTGCAGGTGTTGGCCCTCAGGCAAAAAAAGTTTTATCTTTTACTAAGAATAAATCTTATGGAATTAATACTTTTTGGGATAAATTCAAAAGAATTGATAATTCAAAAATTTTAAATATTGGGATGGGCAATGATTGGCTGCCTTTTATACATCAAGCAGAATATTGTGCAAAAAGTAAATACCGAAGTGATAAAGTTTTTAATGGTTTTTTAATTGATAAAAAAATAAAAAAAAAATTTTATTGGGTCTACTATGCTAGAGAATTAAATGACTCAAGAATTTTAGATACAAAAAAAATAGCCAGAAAAATTGATAATTATAAATTTTTTAAACAAAAAAAAGTAGGTAGATTTAGTTGTAAAATATTAAGCTACAATAAGATTTTTTCAACAGCAGTAAAAATTATTAAAAAAAATCCAAAAATTTTATATTAATCAACTATTTTTTTACTAATTATTTTAACTAGTCCTTTAATTGTTCGAAATTTTGAACTGTTAATTTCAGTAGATGTTAATTTTATTTTAAATTTCTTTTCAACGAAAATTATAAATTCAGTAAGTTCAAGAGAGTCTACAAATCCGGTATCTAGATAATTAAAATCTAAGATATTTTTTAAATATCTATTAGGTATTTTTTTCTTTCTTTCTAAAAATTTTTTAATTTTATTTGAAATAAGGTGAGTTGTCATATTAGTTAAAATAAGTTACATACAACATATGTCAAGTATAGTTAAAAATCTATCTATAATTAAAAGCAAAAATTATTCCAGAACATTAAAAACTAAGCTATTAAAAAAATATATTTTTTATAATGGAGAAAAATTTTCTTTAGAGAAAAATAAATTTTTTAAGAAGATTTATTTTCATAAATTAATTAGGCCAGACTGGAGATTTGCATCATATGAGACAATTCCTCCAACACCACCTAGAACAATCTTTTTTACAGAGAATAACTCTAATTTTATGATTGGTCTTAAGATAATTAAAAATAAAGAATATGTTGGTAAAATAAGTTGTGAAGAAGGAAATTTTGGACAATTAAATTATTATAAAAATAACAAACTATTTAAATCAAATGGAAATTACTTTGTTTTAACAAATAAAAATGAAGAACTTAAGGTAGAAAACTCAATAAGTAAAAAAAATTTTTTGAAATTAATAAATGAGTTAATCTCTAAAGATGATGAAAAAAAATTAGAAGAAATAACAAATTTTAATTTTTCAGATTTAATAAGAGATATTAAAAATCTTAAACAAAGTGATTTTGAATTCATAGGAAGTAATATAAGGTGGTTTAATCACAAATTGAATAAAAAAGGACTTCATTTACTAAGATGTATCTTAGCAGAAAAAATTTTTTATAAAAAAATTAAGAAATATTTGAATAATAAAAATTTTAATTTTTTTTATGAAAAAGGTTTTATCAAATTTCCATTTGATCAAGTTAAGTTATTAAAAGAAATGATGTCATATTTGATGAATGGTCATGAAAAGAAACAAACTAAAATTAAATGGAAAGAAAGTTATGTTAAGTACTTAAAAAATGACAATCAAAGAGAGTTCCATATAGATTCCTTTCACAATACATTCAAAGTATGGGTGTATGGAGGGAATATTAAGACAAAACATGGTCCATTAAATATTATTCCTAATTCACAAAAAAATGATTTTAATAAATTAAAGTGGTTATATAAAATTTCTAATTCTAATACCGGTTTAACAGAACCATCTTTTAGATTAAAAAAAAATTACTTTAGACTATTTAATAAATCAATCGAGATATTGCCCCTAAACAATAAAAAAACAATTATTCTTGTAAATACTTATGCTTTTCATAAAAGAGGTGCAATTGGTAAAAATACTTTAAGAAAATCATTAAGAATAGCAGGTGATAACGATGGTGGCTTAAAAAGACAGAATCCATTTAAATAATTTTATGAGATTAATTCATTACATAAAAAAAAAAAAAACTTCTTCTGAATATTTCATCAAAGATGAAAATAATGAAATCAAATATTATGACTTCATATCAAATGTTGAAAAAATAAGTTTCTATATTAAAAACAGAAAAAGAATCGTAGTTTTTACAGAAAATACAATTGAATTTATTGTAATGATAATTGCATGCTTTTCTACAAATTCAAAATTCATTGTTTTAAACCCTAATTTTTTTTATTCCGATCTTCACCAAACTTTAAAAAAATTTAATCCAGATCTTATTGTTGCTACAAATTATTTCTTTAAATTTTTAAAACAAGATAAAAAAATTAAAAACAAAATTAAATCGATAAATATATTTTCTATCGGTAATGTAATTAACAATGAGTTAAATTATTCAAAAATAGTTAATTCAAGTTCTAATCTTAATCCAAAAAAAATTCCAATTAACAACCACTATGGAAAAATTATATGTTCTTCATCAGGCACAACAGATAAACCTAAAAATATAATTTTTAATGAAAATATTTTTGTCCAAAGAGCCTTAGCATCATGTAAAACTTATGATATTGAAAAAAAAAATTTTTTAATTTCAACTCCACTATTTCATACATTAGCAATTAAAGCAATTTGTATGGCTATTGTATCAGGCAGCAATATTCTTTTAATAAATAAATTTACTAAATATAATTGGAATAAATTTAGTAAATATTTTAACAAAACAATTTGGCATACTGCATCTTCACAAATTAAAGAATTAATTATTAACAATAGAAATTTTTTAACCAAAAAAAATAATTTAGATTTAGTTATTTCAGCTGCTGATTCACTAGGCACTAAATTTAAAAAAAAAATTATTCAAAATAATTTAATATTTTATGACACCTATGGTACGACAGAAACTGATGGTATTTCGAGCATTAAATTAACAAAAAATATTAAGAACCTTGACTCAGTTGGCTTAGTAAATTCCACACATAAAGTAAAAATATTATTTGGTTCGAAATTAACCTCACTTGCTAATAAAATTGGTGAAATTTGCTGTAAGACTAAATTGATCTTTAAAAAAATTGAAAATAACAAAAAGAATAATTTTATTAATGGTTACTATAAAACAGGTGATCTAGGTTATTTTGATAAAGACAAAAATCTATATATCACAGGTCGTAAACACAATATTATTAATATTAGTGGTTTAAAAGTTAGTCCTGAAAAAATTGAAAAAGAAATTAATAAAATAAGATATATAAAAAATTGTGTAGTTTATGCTCAAAAAAATCTTATTAAAGGGGAACAGTTAATGTGCCTTGTACAAACTGATAAAAAAATTGACAAGAAAAACATATATACAGAACTTTTAAAAAAAATTCCTAGTCATTTTTTACCGAGTGACATTAAATTTGTAAAAAAAATTAACACTAACGATCTAGGTAAAAACCAGAGATATTAATTTTTATAGATACTTTTTATCTAATTTTTTAACAACATCATTATAAATTTTTGTAGTAAATTTAAGTTGAGAATTACTATTTTTAGAAATATTTAATAAACTTCTCCAGATTGGAACTATTTCAATTTGTTTGTTTTTTTTATAATTTGTCAGCATGCTCATTGTATGAGCTGTGCTTTTTAGAGTTTGATTTATTCTCGATTTTGAACTTTGATAGATTTTTATTTTTCTATCAATTAATATTTTATCACCCTCGTGAAGTATTTCTTTTATTTCTTTTATAGCTTTTTTGTTTTCTCTTAACTCAAGATTTGTCTGATTATATTTAAGAGCTATTAAGTTAAAAGCAAAAGAATTTAGTGACTTTGAGAAAATTTCAAAAAAAATATTATAAATATTTGGAGATTTTGAATTTTTCTTAATATGTTTTCTTAACAAATTTACGTCTTTTTTTCTTTCTTGAAATACTTCTTTAATTGGGAATCCTCTTTGAGTGTGATTAACTTTTATTTCTCCATTATCTAAAACCTTAATTGATAACCACATAGACATTGCAACAATATTTTTTCTATCTAAATTTTTTTTTTCTAAATTTGTTAATCTTTTATAATGATAGTCATGCATATTTGGACTTAATGATAAGTACCACCAAAATGGAACTGATGTGCAAGGTGTGATTATAAGAGTTTCTTTTTTTATAAATTTTTCAATTTTTTTAAATATTGTATTCAGATCTTCATTTACTTTAGTGGTAATAAATATGTTATCAAATTTTTTAAAATTTGATTGCTCCAAATTATCAACAATTTCAAAGTTTTTGTTTTTCTTAATTTTATAACAATTCTTAATTTTATTATTGTTGTAAATATTAACGACTAACCCTTTTTTTCTTAAATTTTTATAGTATTTTCCTCTACTTAATAAAGTTACTTTATGTTTTGCATTATAAAGTAACGAACCAAGATAAGAGCCTATTGCTCCACTTCCATATATCAATGATTTTAATTGCATAAGATTTATAATTTAATCCAAATATTTTTTCTTAGATTGGATAGATTCATTGCGTGCATTAATCTCATAATTTCAAAGTTATTTTTTATATTAATATTTTTATCTGATGTAGTTTTACTTTTTTTATTAAAGCTCAGATAAATAAAGTTATACATATTAATAAAAGCGTCCAAAAATCCATTAGGGTGACCAGCTGTGTATGTAAATAGATCTTGATCTTTTTTAATGCTTTTAAATTCAAGTCTATCAATGATGTGTAGTGATCCATTATTATCATAGAAAAGTAGATTTTCTGGGTTTGAGTGTTTCCAATGAATGGATCCTTTATTGCCATAAAAACTTATTTTAAAATTATTTCTATCACCAAGACAATTTTTGCTAACCCATATTTTTCCATACAATTTTTTGTATCTTAAAATAGCATAAGAATTGTCTATTAGGTTATTTTTAATATTTTGAAATCCAATATTTTTAATTTGAATTGCTTTTTCTTTTGTAAAATATTGGATCATAGCAAAACAGTGACTTGCAAGATCTAAATAAAGGTTTGGTATAGATCTATCTTTCTGTCGCCATTTTTTAATTTTAAAGTTTTTATGGATTAAACTTTGTTGGGTCATTTCAATATTGAAGTGTATTAATTTTCCAATTTTTTTTAGAATTGATTTCATTTCTAAAATAGCAGGGTAATGAATATAATTGTATGTTGAAAAGAAAAATATTTTTTTTTTATTAACCAAATCTAATATTTTTTTTGCATCAGTAAGATTTGAGGATAATGGTTTTTCAACAATAATTCCTATTTTATTCTCAACAAGCTTTTTTAATATTTTATATTTTTCATCTGGGGGAACAATAACTACTGCTAAGTCAATATTTTCTTTTTCATTCTTGATTAAATCATTAATATTAAAATATATTTTATCTTTTTTTAAATCGTACTTTTTACCACTATCTAAGTTTATTTTGGTATTTTTACTGAACATTCCACAAATTATATTATATTTATTGGATGCATATATTGATTTTATGTGAGTAGACCCAATGGTTGAATTTATTGAACCACCGATTATTGCTATTGAAATTTTTTTATTATACATAATAAGTAGTTTTATATGTTTTTTTGAAAAACTAAATAGATTAGAAAAAACTTATTTTATAACAGTTAAATCTTAAACAAATGGGTTCAAAAAAATTAATAAACAAAAAAACTGTTCAGTTGTATCTAAAGAAGTTATACCCAATATGCCGTAGCATAACCGGAAATGGCTTTAGAAGTAGTCTTAAAATTTTAGGTAATAAGATAGATTTAAGAATATTTAAGTTTAAATCAGGAACAAGAGTGCTTGATTGGATAGT
>MDTF01018535.1_pt1 | contig 11070 bp, 10 predicted proteins | sample 811191 | NCBI WGS metagenome assembly MDTF01 (sample SAMN05326649, study PRJNA326480) | marine metagenome | isolation source: seawater | place: Southern Ocean | collected 2011
GGACCTGTTTGTCACAGTGGGTTTACAAGGTTGAATTGATGAAGGTAGGAGTCACAGGTGCAAGTGGAATGCTAGGCACGTCACTTGTTGCTCATTTATCAGAGAAACACAAAGTATTTGCAACTTCAAGAAGTAAAGGTATAGAAGGTGACAATATTGAGTGGGATTGTTTTGACTTAACAGATATTGCATTACTTAATGAATGGCTAGAAAAGTCTAAACTAGATCTAGTGATACATTGCGCTGCAATCGTCAATGTAGATGCCTGTGAAGAAAATGTTGAGCTAGCAACCGAACTTCATGTTGAAACAACCAAAGCGATGGTGGATTATTTGGGTTCTAGCGACGGCAGGCTGATTTATATTTCAACTGATTCAGTGTTTGACGGAGAGAAGCAGGGCGCATATAGTGAGTCTGACTTGGAAAATCCACTCAATGTTTATGCAAAAACTAAACTCATGGGCGAGAAGCCTGTGCAATCGATGAATAATGGCTTAGTTCTTAGAGTTAATATTATTGGCTGGACGCAGGAAGGCGGTACTTCATTTGCTGAATGGATACTTAAAAGCTTGATTGGTAATGTACCGCTGAGTTTATTTTATGATGTGTATTTTTCCCCATTACATGTTGATAATTTATCGCTTATTATCGGAAAGATAATCGAAAGACCTATATTTGGACTGCATCATTGCGTAAGTAGTGACAGCATCTCAAAATATGATTTTGGTAAAAAAATGGCTGAAACATTCCAATTATCTAATGAAAATATCAACAGAGTTAGTGTTGATAGCATAGAATTTAAAGCAAATAGACCGAAAAATATGGCGTTAAGTGTTAAAAAGATTAGTTCGGCTTTAGTGCATGACATTCCTAATGTCATAGATACGATAAAATTAATGAAGCATCAATATGATAACAACAGCAATTTATTGAATTAGAAGAAATAGAATGAGAGAAATTCAAATAGAAAATAAAGTCGTAGGCATGAATCATCCTACCTACTTTATTGCAGATGTAGGTGCTAATCATGACGGAGATCTAGAGCGAGCCAAGGATTTGATATATCTTTGTGCAAGGGCAGGGGCAGATGCTGCTAAATTTCAACACTTTACTGCTAATACTATTGTAAGCGATAAAGGATTTAAATCTCTTGATGGGCAACAATCACACCAGTCTAGATGGAAAAAAAGCGTATTTGATGTATATCAAGATGCATCAATTGATCAAGACTGGACGCCTGTATTGAAAGAAACTTGTAACAAGGCAGGGATAGCTTTCCTAACTTCACCATATTCTTATGAATTAGTAGACAAAGTTGATGATTTCTTAAGTGCGTATAAGATTGGGTCTGGTGATATTACTTGGCTAGGGATTGTTGATTATATTGCCTCTAAAAATAAGCCAGTATTGTTGGCAACAGGTGCCTCAACTATAGATGAAGTAGAAATGGCTATGTCTACATTATTGAATCACACTAATGATGTAGTATTAATGCAGTGCAATACAAACTATACAGCATCATTAGAGAATTTCAAATATATAAATTTAAATGTGCTTAAAGAATATGGTAGAAAATATCCCAATACTATTTTAGGGTTGTCTGACCATACTCCTGGACATGCTACAGTATTAGGTGCAGTGACACTAGGTGCCCGTGTTATCGAGAAACATTTCACAGATGACACAACTAGAGAAGGGCCAGACCATAAATTTTCAATGGATTTTAATACTTGGAAAGATATGGTTTCTAGGACTAGAGAGTTAGAAAATTCATTAGGGTTAGAGATAAAGAAAGTAGAAGACAATGAAGCTGAGACTGTTGTCTTACAAAGAAGATCTATCCGTGTTAAAAAATATTTGGCAGCTGGGGATATGGTTCGAGAGGATGATTTAGAATTTCTTAGGCCTTGTCCTGAAGATGCATTACCGCCTTATAAATTAGAGAAGATTCTCGATAAAGAGTTAGTGGAAAATATTAAATCTGGTCATTATATAAAATGGGCAAGTATAAAATAGCGATTGTTATTCCGGCATTCAATGAGGAAGCTACAATTTTTGATGTGGTGCAATCAGTCAAAGAATATGGAATAGTGATTGTTGTTAGTGACGCCTCTACTGATAATACTGAGCAAGAAGTAATAAGAGCTGGCGTAGTACTGGTCAACCATAAAAAAAACAAAGGTTATGACGGTGCATTAAATAGTGGCTTTATTAAAGCAAAAGAACTAAATTGTGATGCAGTTATTACTTTTGATGCTGATGGGCAGCATAGTTTAGAATCTATTGAAGAGTATATTGATTTATTAGAGCAGGGTTTTGCTGTTGTTATAGGCATAAGAAATAGACTTCAAAGAGTGTCAGAAAGTATTTTTTCATGGGTTGCTGTTCGAAGGTGGGGGATAGAAGACCCTTTATGCGGAATGAAAGCTTACCATATTGATGTTTTTGACCAGCTAGGATTCTTTGATTCTTATGAGTCAATTGGTACCGAGCTGTCGATATTTGCAGCGAATCAAAATATAAAAATTGCACAACAACACGTTAAAATTAGAGGTCGCCAAGATGTGCCTCGTTTAGGTGGTAGAATTTTTACAAATATGGTTATTTTACGTTCGCTTTGGATAGGAAGCAGAAAGTATTGAACCCCATCTTGTTGACTGATATAGCAATAAAAAAAGTAAAAAACAATTGAATTTTAAAAGGTATTAAACATTGAAAATTGAACAATATGGGAAGTCTAGCATATCGGTAATTAAACAAAAAAAATCATTTTTTGATGATAATGATAAGCATATAGAAGCACAAAGAAAGATATCAAATATTTATAAACAACAACCAATCCGCTTATGTTGTAAAAATTGTGATAAACCTCTAAAAAAAGAGCACGATTTTATTAAGGATCGTATCGAATATAAAATTTGTGATATTTGCACTCATTTAAATGGTGCATATGAAGATACTAATGAGTTTTGTAACGCTATTTATACGGGAGATGAAGGAAAGGATTACGCCCAGAATTACAAGGTAAGTGATATTGAAGATTTTAATTATCGACTAAGTAGCATTTACATCCCTAAGGCTGAGTTTTTGTTCACATCATTAATGAATGACAATGTGGCACCCCACAAAATGAAGTATTTAGATGTTGGTGCAGGTTCAGGGTATTTTGTCGGTGCTTTGAATAAAATTGGACTAAAAAACATTAGTGGTACAGAAGTTTCAAAATACCAAGTAGACTTTGGGAATAAGATGATAGGTTCAGATCATCTATCTGTCCATGAAATAAATGACACTAACAATTTGCTTAAAGAGTCTGATGTCGATGTTGTTTCTTTAATAGGTGTTCTAGAGCATTTACAAGATCCACGTGGTGCTATGGAGTATATAAAAAAGAATAATAGAATAAAATATATATACATCTCAGTCCCTCTTTTTAGTCTTTCTGTATTTTTAGAAATGATATCTAATGATGCATTTCATAGGCAATTAAGTGGTGGGCACACTCATCTTTATACCAAGAAGTCTTTGCAATATCTTGCAGATGAATTTGGATTTGATATCATTTCAGAATGGTGGTTCGGCACAGACATGATCGATCTTTATCGACAAATTTTCATTGACATGAAAAAAAGTCAATGTTCTAGAAAAATAAGGAATTTATTCCAAGACATGATTACACCATTGATTGATTCTATGCAATTTGAATTGGATAAAAAATACGCTTCTTCTGAAGTGCATGTATTGCTAAAAAGAAAATAAATAAAGCATTTATATAAAAAAGATAAACAATTTTAGAAGCGTAAAAAAAACATGAAAAGTATTGTTATTCAATCTGATCGTTTTATTTTGAGAACTCTCAATCATGGTGACGTGAGCGATAGGTATTTAAAATGGCTTTCTAGTAAAGATAATACACAAATAAGGTACAGTCGCAAAAAACATAATATTAAAGAAGTTAAATCTTATGTTTCGCAATGAGAAGATGACGACACTGTTTTATTCCTTGGTATATTTGTGCGTGATAGTGGTAATCATATTGGTAATATAAAATATGAGCCGATTGTTATTGAAGAGCATCAAGCAACAATGAGTATTCTAATTGGTGAGAAGCATTGGAGAGGGAAGGGTGTTGCTACTGAGGTAATTAATACAAGTAGGATCTGGTTAGAGAAGAATCTTGGTATTAGAAAGTTTTTTCTTAACGTTGATTTGGGTAATATTTACGCTATTAAGGCGTATGAGAAAAGTGGTTTTGAAATAACTGATATACCACATGATTCTGAAAATGTAATAATAATGCTGCTTGATTTAAACATCTTGGGAAAAAAAATAATAAATGATTAGTGTAAAAAAAAATGAGTTAAAGCATGTGTTGATGTCACTTGGTGTTAGTTCTGGCAGAACAATTTTCGTTCACTCATCGCTTGGTATGATTTTTGGAAAGCAAAAAGATCCTAATAAATTTCTTTATGATTGTTTTAATGAGATTGTTGGAGATTCTGGCACAATTGTAGTGCCAACATTCACCAATAATTGTTGTCATGGGTTAACTTTTGATCCTAATAAAACGGAGTCAGAGGTGGGGGTGTTTAGTAATTGGATTATGAAGCTTGATAATGCCAAGCGATCCTTGCATCCAATACACTCCGTATCAGCAATAGGTGATAAAGCAGATGAAATTACTCAACAAGTTAGCGAAAGTAGCTTTGGCAAAAATTCAACTTTTTCTAAATTAATTGAACTTGATGCTCTAATACTGATGGTAGGTATAGGTCTTGAAAATGCCACATTGATTCATCAAGTTGAAGAAGATATGCAAGTACCATATCGTTATTATAAGAATTTTAAGATAACCACATTTAATAATGGCGTTTCTAAACAAACCACAACTCCTTATTATGCAAGATTTTTAGATAGATGTATATCTTACCGATTTGATTTAATGCAACAACGGCTTGAAAGTTATAATCAATATCAATCTCTGCGGATAGGTTGGGGTAATATATGCAGTACTAATTTTATTGATTTTTATGAAACGTTTTCCCAAGAAGTCAATAAAGATCCATATTATTTAATTAACAAAGAAAAATATATTGAGTCTATGTAATACAAAAGTTTTTTTATTTTTTGGGAATAATCAATGTTAAATTTATCTAAATTGTCGAAAGTTATTAATGAACTTGTTGAATTTATAAACTTACACTATTCTGCAGGAAGTGTTGATGTTACTCCTGAAACTAACCTTATTGTAAGCGGGGTCATTGATTCTGTGCAGGTGATCGAGCTTATTGTTTATATTGAAAAAAAATATAATATTGAGTTTACAGAAGATGACTTGCTTGACAGTAGCATTGCGTCAGTAGCTGGTTTGGCAGAATTGATTCTATTAAAACAATAAGTATATATTTATGTGCGGAATTGCTGGATGGTTCAATTTAGAAGGTAAGGGGAATAATTCTAGGGAGTCTCTTATTGATATGCTAAAGCAGATCAGTCATCGTGGTCCCGATAGTATAGGCGCCTATATACATGATCGTGTCTATATGGGAAATGTACGCCTTTCCATTATTGATGTAACAGGCGGAACGCAACCAATTAGCAATGAAGATGGTTCTATTTGGGTGGTTTATAATGGGGAAATATATAATTATCGTGAGCTAAGGGAAAAACTTATTGCTAGAGGACACAAGTTTAAGACACTCAGTGATACTGAGGTGCTTGTTCATCTTTATGAAGAATATGGTAGAGATTTAACCACACACATTGATGGCAATTTTGCTTTTGCTATTATTGATCATCGAAATGATACTTTTTTACTTGGCCGTGATCGTTTTGGTATTCGACCACTTTATTATACTGTTAAGAATAAGCGAATCTATTTTGCTTCTGAGATAAAAGCACTGTTCGCGATTAATGAGATAGACAGAGAGTTTGATAAAGTAGGGCTCAATCAGGTTGTTACTCTCTGGGGGGCTACAGCACCAAGAACAGTATTTAAAAACATTAATCAATTGCAGGCAGGGTTTACATTACAAGTTCGTGATTCTAATTTTCACACTGAACAATATTGGTCAATTCCATTTAAAAAGGCATGTGATCCTGTAATAAAAGACACCAATGAAGCGATTGAGCTTGTTCAATTTGAATTGGATCAGGCCGTCAAGCGCCGCCTCGTATCAGATGTTCCAGTAGGGGTTTATTTGTCTGGCGGCATAGACTCAACGATTATATCTCATCTTGTGAGGCAGAATTACTCTGGAGATTTAAATAGCTATTCTATAGGATTTGAGGATTCTCAATATGATGAACGAAATTATCAGTCATTAATTCAAAAGCAGCTTGGCACGAATCATCATTCAGTTACATGCTCATATGAAGATATTACGAATGTTATGCCAGAGGTTATTGAGCATGCAGAAACTCCACTTGTTCGAAGTGCGCCCGCCCCAATGTATCTTCTATCAAAACTTGTACAGGGTAATAATGGAAAAGTAGTTCTAACTGGAGAAGGTGCTGACGAGGCTTTTGGGGGGTATGATATTTTTAGAGAGGCTAAAATTAGGCAGTTTTGGTCTCGTTTTCCTCAATCAAAAATACGACCATTACTTCTGAAGAAAATTTATGGCTATCTTCCACATTTTCAGGGTGAAAATTATCGTTTCCAGGTGGCTTTTTTTTCTAGATATTTATCTAATAATCAGTCTGATGATTTTTCTCATCAAGTTCGCTGGGGCATTAATCATTCACTTCAATCTTTTTTTAATGATGATTGGAAAATGTTAGATAAACCAGAAAAGATACTTCTTCAAACACTTCCTGACAGCTTTCATAGTGCATCAGTTTTTGAAAAGGCAAGATATTTAGAGTGCAAAACTCTTCTTGAGAGTTATCTTCTTAGTTCTCAAGGGGATCGAATGACACTTGGTAATGGTGTTGAAGGGCGGTTTCCATTTTTAGATCATAATCTTTGGGAGGCGATTACACAATTGGATGACTCTTTATTGATTAAAGGAGTGTCTGAAAAATGGATTCTTAAAAAATCATACGCTGACTATTTGCCTGAATCTATTGTAAAAAGAGCGAAACAGCCATATTTAGCACCTAATATAAAGGCTTATTTCATGCAGGATAAGGTGCCTGGCTATGTTGAAGAGCTTCTTAATTCCAAGCGTCTATCAGAGGCAGGCTATTTTAATGTTGAAATGGTGGAGCGTTTGATGATGAAAATTAAAAAAAATCCAGAAAAGGCAAGCTATAAAGATGATTCGGCTTTTTTGTTTATTTTAACAACAATGCTTCTTGATGAGACATTTATAAAAAATAAGCCGCGTAATAGTAAGGTTGATATACCAATCCATTGGGTTAAGGGCACTAGCTAAGTAAAAGTTTATGTTCAGAACACTGCCATCAATTTATTCACTTCTTGAGCATTCAGCTTATCAGTACCCTGAAAAAGTGTGTGTTGATGATAGTTATCGATCATTAACTTATAAAGAGTTGCTAACTAGGTCTAAAGCTCTTGCAAAAGGTCTAGCACACATAACGAAAATTAAAAAAGGACAAGCTGTAGGGGTAGTTATAATTAATAGTGTAACCTTTGTAGAAGTTCAGTTTTCCTTGTTATGTGGGGGACATGTAATGGTTCTACTTGACCCAGAAATAAAGTATAAAAATCTTTTGTACGCAATTGAGAAGGCTGATTTATCTGCGATTGTTACAGACAACATGAAAATAGCTAAATATCTTAAATCTCAATTACCTCTAATGCCTGTGATTTATAGTGGTGAAAACAAAGTTAAATGTTGTTATTTTCTTGATGAATTATTTGATTTTTCAGGTAATCAATATAGATCAACAATCACCAACTCTAATGCTATTGCATCTTATATGTTTACAACAGGCAGTACTGGTAATCCAAAAGCTGTAGTTTTATCTCATTTTAATGTGCTTTCAGCTATTAGTAATATCGTAGAATTTGTTGGATATGATCATAATTATCATGAATTGATAACTCTACCTTTATCTCATAATTTTGGTCTTGGCCATGTTTATTGTAATATTGCTATGGGTGGACGAGTTAGCTTGTTGCCAGGCCTCAGTGATTTTCAGTTGTTATTTAAAACACTAATGGAGAAGAGGCCTAATGGCTTTCCTGGTACACCAAGTGGATATTTCATTTTAGCTAAAAGATTCCCAAAGAAGCTGCAACAATGTGGCAGTTTTTTGCGTCATATTGTGATAGATTCAGAACCCCTCCCACCAGAACTCAACATTGAAATTAGAACATTATTGCCGAATACTAGAATTATTGTGTACTATGGATTAACAGAAGCATCTAGATCAACTTTTATTGACTATTCAATTGATGCAGAAATGTATTTCTGCAAAAGTGTTGGGAAAGCTACGCCTAATGTTGAGATCAAGATTGTTGATAATAATATGTGTAAAAATCAACCTTTTGAGCAAGGTAGAGTCGTAATTCAAGGAAATCACATAATGCAAGGATACCTCAATGATAACAAGCTAACATCTGAAGTTATTAAAAATAAATGGTTTTATACTGATGATATTGGATATTTGGATGAAAATGGATATCTATTTTTAACGGGAAGAAAATCAACCTTTATTAATAAAGGAGGAATAAAAATTGATCCAAGAGAAATAGAAGAAACTTTGAAAAAAAATACTGATGTTACAAATGTAGCAGTTGTTGGATTGAATCATCTAGATTTTGGAACCTTAATTTTCTGCGTTGTTACTTTAAAGCCAGATAGTATGTTGAATGGGAATTTACTAAAAGAAGATTGTGCAAAAAATCTTGAGAAGGTAAAAATTCCAAATGAAATAATTATTCTAGATAAGATTCCAAAAAGTTCTACAGGAAAACTATTAAGGGATGAATTGATACAGGAAGTAATTAGATATACAAAGTATGATGGTCTAGAGGTGCCTCAATTGAGCCAATAAATGCAGGCAATGGCAAAGAGTTTGCTTATCATGAAAAGGCGGCTGACGCACTAAAACTTGAGTACAAGGTGAATCGTTGTAAGGTGAGAGAGTCAAAAGGCGTTAGTTGTTCACTTATACCCTTCGTGGGAGTTATAGTTTGAATGAGAATACAAATGGATTAATCAGGCAGTTTTTCAAGAAGGGAATAGACTTGAAGTCTTTTAGGCAAGATGGTAAAAAGTGTTAAGTGTATTCTTAACAGAATACCTAGAAAAAATACTTAATTAGGTAACTCCTTATAGAGAGGCTTTATGAGAAATTATTCGGAGTAAATTGTGCATTTAAAGGTTAAATCTAAGGGATGGAAAAAGTAGGAACATATATATATAAACTTTGTGAAGATTTATGGCCAATAACTAGGAGTATTTCAGGCGCCGGTGTTAGAGAGACACTAAATATTATCAAGAGACATTTGCCTGATTTGGTTGTGTGTGAAGTTCCAACCGGTACTAAGTGTTTTGACTGGACAGTCCCAAAAGAGTGGAATATTAGAGACGCTTACGTGATTGATCCGAATGGCAATAAAATTATTGACTTTAAGGATAATAATTTGCATGTTGTAAGTTACTCTACTCCTATAAAAAAGACGCTTTCATTAAGTGAATTGCAAAAGTATTTACACTCATTGCCAGATCAGCCAGATGCTATTCCTTATGTAACTTCCTATTATCAAGAAAGGTGGGGTTTTTGTTTAACTGATAACCAAAGGAAAATGCTAGTAGAAGGCGATTATCAAGTTTATATTGATAGCGAATTAGCAGATGGTAGTTTGACTTACGGGGAATTAATTATTCATGGGGAGAGTGAAAAAGAAGTCTTTTTATCTACCTATGTTTGCCACCCCTCAATGGCCAATAATGAACTATCTGGTCCAACAGTTACCACCTATTTAGCAAAATGGATAAAATCTCAGCCAAGAAAATATACCTATAGAATTATTTTTATACCTGAAACTATTGGATCGATCTGTTACTTAAGTAAAAATCTTGGCGTTATGAAAGAAAATATTATCGCTGGTTATAATATTTCTTGTGTTGGTGATGATGATGCATATTCTTACTTACCCTCAAGGGCTGAAGAAACTATTTCAGACAAAATAGCGCTTCATGTTTTAAAATACACCCATCCTGATTATGTAGAATACAGTTATCTAGATAGAGGTAGTGATGAAAGGCAATATTGTAGTCCTGGAGTTGATCTACCAATAGCATCTATTATGCGGACTAAATATGGAGAATATAGTCAATACCACACGTCTCTTGATGATTTAAATTATATTTCACCAGAAGGGTTAAATGGTGCTTATGAAGTATTACAACAATGCCTGATGTGTGTTGAAAAAAATAATACCTATCGAGCAACTATCTTGTGTGAACCAAAGATGGATAAAAGAAATATGCGTCCAACCCTTCGTGCAGGCGTCAAATTAGACAGAAATTTTAAATTGATTATGGATGTGCTAGTTTACGCTGACGGCAAAAACGATTTATTGGCCATTGCTGAAAAACTTAATGTTCCTATGTGGAGCTTATTTAACAATATAGAAATATTATTAAGAGAAAAGTTAATTAAAAAGATGTAATAGTATTTTGAGGTTTAATTGGTAATAATTATTTTGTTTGATAGAGAAATTAGTTGTAACTATTTATAAAAAGTATTCTACTTAGAATTGCAATTTTCAAAAAAAATCATAGAGTTGCTATTACTGTATATAGAGTGTAAGAATGTCGCACTTCATTCTTTATGTTTAATTTGATTGCATGAAGATATATTTTGATGTGAATAACGATAATATTTGTTACAAAATGTAAATGAATTTTTAAGGCTTCTATAGTGGTTTAGATGATGAATAAGAAGAGAAAAGGGTTAATAAAAAAAGGCTATAAGCAACTTAAAAATGACAATAAGTTAGATTTTTTGTTGAAATTAGTAGATATCTTATCAAGAACTAAACTTAATAATACGATAGTATTAAAGGGGTTTCCGTGTAAACATGATTTTAATACTGAACTATCTATTCGTCAGTTTTTAACAGTGAGAGTTTTAGGTTATTCTTTTAAC
>MDTF01017719.1_pt1 | contig 11069 bp, 12 predicted proteins | sample 811191 | NCBI WGS metagenome assembly MDTF01 (sample SAMN05326649, study PRJNA326480) | marine metagenome | isolation source: seawater | place: Southern Ocean | collected 2011
AAAAATGTCTCAAGCAATTGTTATTGCGTTTGAATGCGATGCCCGAAATCGAATGTCAATTTGAAGTGCGTATAGATACATCTACGCCGGAAATGTATATGTTGGATGCACATATTGTTGACAACATGAGTTTGGAATCTTTGGAAACGATTATGCACGACTGTCGTTCCTATTGTACAAATATTGAATTTGATTTTCCACACAAAATATTGAGAATACACTGTTTACGTATTGCAGCACCGTTGAAAAGAAAAAAATTATTATTAAAAAGATAAAGTAGAGAATATATGAAAACATATTTAAATATTGAGATATGAGTAATATTAATGAAACAACATCCTGATCATGATTGGAAAAATACTGTGTTGCCAAAAGACTTGTTGAGTTTGACAAATGTGGTGTTGCCACAAGACTTGTTGAAAATGCGGCGCCCATTACCTATTGAAACACACGGTCTTGGTCAAATTATGCACGGTGGGATGCGAATTGTAGCTCCCGAGGGTTGTACACCACGACGCAGCACATCTGGCTCGGCGGGGCACGATTTATTTTCACCGTCAAATGCATTTATCCCTGCAGGTGGTTCTGTTACTATCGATACACAATTGGCTGTTCAATTGCCTATTCAACACTTTGGTAAAATCGAGGGTATGTCTGGACTAGGTATGTTGCACGGTATTGTCCCATTTGGTGGTATTATTGACGAAGATTATCGTGGTCCAATTAAGGTTAAATTGTTTAATTTTAGCCAACAACATTATCAACTTAAATCAGGTGAGCGTATCGCTCAAATGATAATACAGCAATATTCTGCACCAAATATTTACCGTACTTCCTCTTTAAACACAACTGAAAGTAATTTAGGTGGATTTGGTTTATCAGGTTGGTAATGGTATATAAGTTACAAAATATTTTATAAAATGTATAGTTCTAATTATAAGAGTATTTTCCGATGTCATACGTTAACAGAATGTATGAATTATTCTCTAGATTCGGATGTTTCGAAAGCCGATTTGTTTTTATATTTGCTTGACACTTACGATATTTTATTATCTCATGCTGATGGTTCCATGATTATGGATGAAAACGACGACGTGCCATACATGCGTTTAGCCAACAAATTAGAAATTTATACGTTTGAATCTTGGAATTCGCTGTTTGACAGGATTCCTGGTCAATTGAAAGGTTGGTGTGAAGGCATGTTCATATATACTTGCATTTCTATGTGTAGATGGCTTGCTTCAAAGCCTGGTTGTACAGTTATACCGATGGATACACGTATTTGGATGAAAACAAATTGTTTACGGACTCACATATCGTATGATACTGCTACTTTCACAATCTCAGATATTTTAAATGCATTAGATGCACTCGAATTGAAATGGTATGAATTTAAAACATTGGAACACCATATATTTATCTATTTGGACGCGCTTGAATTTCGCGCAGCATGGTTTATCGCGCATACAGCAGGCTTGGAGCATTTTGATATACGTAAACACCGATTACGAATTGGGGAAAATGAGTTTCAGATTCATCCAGCGCTAGTCTACCAATTATACGTGCGTTTTATTAGCATTCGCCGTTCTTTTGCACAATATACGATGTGGGACACTGTTCCAATGATAACCGATATGCCTGAGACACGTTGGGAGGATTTTGTGAGAACTGAAACGCGTCATCTAAAAATTCGTAAATTTCGAGATCGTGTGCAGGATTTAACATGGGAAAATATCGGTCGATTGTCGGATAGTGTACGGGCATCGTATAATGCCCGTGGTTCGCGCGTTTCGGCCTATCAAGCAGTCGCCGAAAACCGCCCGCTAGCAATCCTGGATGTTTTAAATCATCTTACTTCCTATGGAAAACCAGAAGAATTGTTTGTTCATAGTGATATTAATGACGGATTGTATTTACAAATGGTGCATGCCCATTTTATGTCGACGTATTCGGTGTCGTTTAAAGATTTTTTTTTCTGTTCTTCCGAAAAATCATGGACTCACAGGGCAAAAATACCACATATGACCATACCTATTATTATTGAACGACGGAGACGCTACGATGTGATGCATAAAGGGTTGGTGAACCTTGTACCAATTGGAAAGTTTAGTGAAGCATTCCAATTATGGTTGCTTATTGTAAGACGTGATTATCGAGGTATATTATATGGTTCGATGGATTTTGGCAGGTTGTGTCGTTTAATGTTTGATCCTCCCGACGTTGCTCAACAACGTACGTTGGGCGAAGGTATGACAGCTTATAAATGGGACGTATAAATGGGACATAAAATAGATCATAAAAATGTCGTTTATGGTAGGAGATCGTGAAGCAATTCTCGCGCGTTTGAAAAGAGATTTAGAACTTGGGGCCAAGAAAGAGTTTGTTTCATACGAAGAATCGGAATCTGATTCGGAGGGAGAACTCGAGCCATACCAAACATTCCCAATGTTGGACTCTCACGTGATTAAACAACATGGTGACCTCACATGTGGCATGCGTTGTTTACAAAATATGTACGGAGCACATATTGTAACCAGAGAAGAAATGGATAACCAGGCCAAAATTTTAGAACAACAAGAGTCGACATTTGCCGACCACGTCGAACCAAAATATGACCCGGACTTCGGAGATTATTCTGTCGAAGTTTTAAAAGCATTATTGAATTCAAAAGGCAAATGGGCTCAACGTATTGATATACAAAAAATACCATCAGGATATTTTATACCCGTCATAGAAGCAAATCCTACATTTGTGGGATATATCGTTGCGTTTGATGGGCATTATGTCACTGTCAAATATTCTAAAGATATATATCGATGCATTGATTCGTTGGAAAATGTTCCTACAAGGATGATAAATAGAGATTCTCTTTTTAAAGCACGTCCAGGTATATTTTGTTCGCAAGATTCTGATGATCAACGCGAGGTTATTGCTCTATTGGCAGTAGGTGGTTCACCTTTTGTAGAATATTCGTTAATGCACGATACGTGGTCAAGTCTCCCACCGACTGTAGGGAAATATATCGGTAATATCCGTCGTATATTGAATCCCATGATTAAAAAAGTAAAACAACGAGCCACCGGTAATACGGAAGTGTTGCAATGGTATCAACAGTGGAAAAATATGAGGAAAGTACCGACTCCAAAATGCTTGAAATATTTAACGTCATTTTTGAGTGAGTCTATTACAGATGAAAAAACGGTCATTGTCCATATGGATGAGCATCAAACGGCCATTCGGTGCAATTCGATGCAACATTTAATCGGAGAATTGGTCGATATGCAATGGATTTCACCAGGAACTGAATTTTTCCTTCAAACCCCATCCAAAACTTTGGCAGATGAAGAAGGAAATGAACCAGATTTACACAGTGAAGGGACTCTTGAAGGGTATGGAATTACTGACGGGACACAACTAACTCTTTTGACACGTGCTTCTCTACCCAACCAAGCAAATGTAGGTGGTTTTTATACATTCAGATGTATTGTGGAAGGAACTTGTATTGGTCAACAACATAACGCTTATTCAGTGCGAGATAAAAAAGGAAAAGTACATGTAATCTACAAACAGTGTATAGAAACAATTACGCAATAAATTTAAATTTTTCCTTTACATTCCAGAACAAATATTTTGAAACTTGATGCCTTTGTAATAATTTTTGACGACAAACGGGACATTTGTCTTTGACACGTGTCGAAAAATTTTGTATACATTCCACGTGACCAACACGAGTCGTACAATCACAATGTAAAACTAGATATGGTTTGTCAAAATCAAAATGACAATGACACTCACGACAAACTGGTTGCGAACTCAATTTCCTTGATGGTGGGGGTTTTGGTTGGACAATCTCTGTGTTGGACAAAGATTCCAACATGAATTCCGAAAATCGTAAAGTTTTGGATGTACTATTAAACCACTGAAATCTGGCTTTCGTTAATGCGGCCAATTCTGGCGACCCGTTTTTACGTACGTCTAACCACGCATCATAACATTGTCGCGCGGAAGGATCTAATAACATTGTCGCAATAGAATTCAAATATGTTTTACCTTTTTCATACACATCAACGGCACATACAGCCGCCTCTTCCCTGGACATTTGTAAAGACAATTTTTGTTGCACCGAACTCAATGTCCATTCTTCGAAATATTGTTTACACTTTTCCAAAATTTCTATAGGAGAAGCCTGCTTTGAAAGCTTCAATAAATCATAGGACGAATAATTCATAATGGTATTTACTAATGTCCCTATTACAGATCCGTTCCCATCAGATGTGATTTAAACAATAAACACATTTTTTTGTTCATTACGCGAGTACACTTCATATAGAATCTGTATAGGTAATAAAACACACATGATCTCGTGGACAAATAGTATCCAACACCATTTCAATTCGTCTTTCCATTGAAGATTCCGAGTAGGTCGCCATTTACCTTTTAAGACGACAAATAATATAATACATTTAATTAATGTTCTGTTGGGTTGGGCGTAAATATTAACAGAGCCAAGCCATCGTGTTGACCAACCAACTAAACACCAACAAAAATATTGATATTTGGGCTCTATGTATTGGACAACAACAGTACAAACAATAATAACATGATGTAACAATTGTATGGATGGTATATTGTGTAATTTCGCTTCAACAAAATAGAATAAGACAAATATAAATGTCATAAGTTGAAATGTGTGCATTTGTTTGAAAAATGTACATATAATTGTTTGTACCGCAATCGATTGTTCTCTATATGGTTCAGGCAAAAATAATGATAAAATTAAGAAGGGCCAACCGACTATCCATTTCATTCTACTGATGATTTACAATGATTTATAGGTAACCGAGACATTTCAGATTGGATGTATTGATTGATATTTTTTAATTTCACATATCCCTGTTTAATAAATAATTTATCTTGGTGATAAATTATTTTATCAATGACAGAAGAATTATTCGTAAACATATTTTTTTTCAACCAAATACTTATATCAATCATTATCTCTTCCACAAAATGTACCAAATACCAAAAGTTGTACAAAATTTGCTTATATCGCTTGTGTACACTTATGCATTCAATTTTACTATTATTTACGAATAATAAAATACCGCTCTGCGCGTTGAGTTTTACACCAGATATGCTACATATTGAGTTATTCGGGACAACATCAAATTGTTCCAACCCTCTCGCGGATACCAAAGTATTTAAAAGTTTATCATTTTTCAAATAATCGAATATTTTTCCACACAGTTGATGGCGCATTGTATGGAATTCTTTGACATTTTCAATCATTTTTTTTGTATCGTCATTAATAGTATTTTCTCGTATTGATTTATCTATATTATCAACATAAAATCGGTTGTAATGACTTTTCACGAAAAATGAAAATACATGCACAAACGAGTCAAAGTTTTGCATATCGAATTATTCAGAAGAAGATTTATACTCTCAAATAGAAATCCTATTTTAGTTTAACGATCATATTTGTAGTGATACAAATAACAATAAATGACTACACAATATAACCAACAGCACAAAATTGAAATACGTCGCCAACAGAATGACTTAATGTATCATATTCTAGTGAACACAGATGCCACCACACTAGACGATGTCTGTAACACAATCATCAGCGACGTTATGCAAAACTACACAGAACATTCAGTACGGCTTAAAAGCATGCTAGTAAAAACAAAAGAAAGTAACGATAGGATCGCCAAACACGCACTATTATTCTTCGCACTCTACCAAGAACCAGACATAAAATCATTCTTTTTAAATTCCAAGGTACCACGAGTACCACCAGAAAAATTTACAACATTCGTTCAAAACGAACTACCACCGCTCGTCGAAAAATTGATGAACGGTGCCTACACCTCCTTACGCGCCTTTGTAGAAGATACCAGATGGACATATGTCACATTATAAACTATTTAAACAAGATTTTTTTTATACACATGCAAAGAATACTATGGTTAATTTTGTTCATAATTGTACTCATATTTGACACATGGGACGAAAAAGCATACATACTTATTTATTATACAATGTGGACATTCATTCTGGAAACCATCTTTTTCTCATTATTTCTAATCAAAAATAAACGGATACAAAAAATACAAAAACACCTGTTCGAAACAATATTTGCCCCATGTATCGTCGTCTTTATAGGATTTTGGACGGTTATCGCGCCAGTTTATATGAACAACAAAATACCAAAAAATATATTCTTTATCGTCGTCACACACGGGCTTAACGCAATCGCCATCCTCTCAGAAACAAAACACATACCACTCAAATCAATATGGAAACCGATCACATACACAGTGATATACAACCTATTTCTCATTGTATACGTTGGTACAGGCGGACGCTCCATTTCAGGGAAATTACCATATTGGTATGCACAATACGATAAACCAATAGGATGGGTATTTGCCTTCATTTCTATTGTCGCAGTCTCTATTGTTCACTTGATTTCAGCCATATATATCTGGCCTATATCAAAAGAAACTCCTAAACAATATATCGTATAGCTTCAATTACAAGTTGTTCATCTTTTTCACAAGTTTGAATATGAAACACGCGTATAGGATCCGCTTGTGTAATGGAACAAACTGTAAGCATATTGTTTTGAGATGTAACATCCATACCAATTTTTTTGATCAAAACATTTAATTCTTCAGTAGATATAGGCACCATATCCAAAATATAAGGCACAAATCTAGCCCTCGTTTCTCTAACAAATGAATAACGACGAGTTTTAGGGGTCAACTCTGCCCATTCTATTGTAGAACCAGGTGGTGAAAGTTCCAAAGGATCAGGATCTATTTCATTGATATCTTGCTGTTGCTGTTGTTTTGCTTCTTTCTGTTTTGTCTTTTTATTACCAAATTTGGAAAGCATTTGACGCACTTCTTCACGTTGTTCATCGGACAATTCTAGTTGCTTGTCATTCATTTAAATTATGGTTGTTTTACTTTTATACTCTGAACAGTAAAAATACACTATAAATAACAGAACAGACCACAATAAAATATGTCTGCCCTTAACAAAAAATCAAACGTTTCTATTGCCGAACCTGAACATTTTTTCACTGGAGAACAAGAAGAAATTGAGGAATATAAACCCAAACACCCTGCTATCGCTTTCATTAATCAGTCTGCTATTGAGAATAATAAAGTAGACCACTTGGAAGACTATGTAGAAGTAAAACCATTCGAGAAAAAATAAATTAATCATTATGTCCTATTTCAAAATTTTTATCTGTAACTATTTTACCATGCGCAATAATATCACCATCCGTATGCAGATTTGAAAAATATATATTACTTGCATTTACACGCAATTCACCACTTTCATACACCCACCACTCATTTTCACCGCTCTTTCCAGTATCACCCTTATCACCTTGTAAACCAGTGTCACCATTGACCCCAGCGTCACCTTTTGGTCCTTGTAAACCAGCGTCACCTTTTGGTCCTTGTAAACCAGCGTCACCTTTTAAACCAGTGTCACCGTTATCGCCTTTTGGTCCTTGTAAACCGTTATCGCCTTTTGGTCCTTTGTCACTTTTTGGTCCTTGTAAACCAGCGTCGCCTTTTGGTCCTTGTAAACCAGCGTCACCTTGTAAACCAGCGTCACCCTTGACCCCCGTGTCACCCTTATTGCCTTTTGGTCCTTGTAAACCAGCGTCACCTTGTAAACCAGCGTCGCCTTTTGGTCCTTGTAAACCAGCGTCACCTTGTAAACCAGTGTCACCTTTTAAACCAACGTCACCCTTGACCCCCGCGTCACCCTTATTGCCTTTTGGTCCTTGTAAACCAGCGTCGCCTTTTTCTCCTTGTAAAGTTTTTTGTAATGGTGTTCCGTGATATAAAATTTGCGAAAGTATATCAACTGAGCTAGATTCCACATTTCCGTGAACGATAAGTTTTGCTCCTGAAGAAGGATGCAACAGGCGATTCCTTTCTAATTTTTTTTCGCCAATATACACAGTTTTTGCATGTATATGGAGTGTTTTTGTGGAAGAATCATACGTCCACCATTCAGGTGAATCGACCAATTGTCTTTGTGTATATGTAGGTTCAGGTTTAAGAAATAAATAGATAATCAGTGATGCCCATATTAGATGTGCTACCAGTGAAACGTAGAAAGGCCATGTACAATTATTATTTCCGAATCTCTGTTTCCTTTTAGTATGCATTGCTTTTCATATGTTTTCTCTTTTATAGTACCCATTCACTTTTCTTTGTTTCGTGATTATAATAATATTTTTGCCCATGTTCATCAGTATGAATTGCATTTACTTTTTTTTCAACTGTTGTCTTATTTTTGTTTTCTTCGTATAATATTTCTCTACGCCTTTGTATATCTTTCGGTATTTTGCCACAACACTGTATGTAACAACCATCGATTATTTTTTCAAGTAGTAATTTGATTGTTTTCATTGAACTTAGAACCGAAATCAATAATGTCAGTACTGTTGATAATTGTGTAATAAAATTGAGTTTGACATCTGAAATGAAAGAGAATATACTTTCGGATGTGGATAATTTTAGAGTCAGAGTATGAATTCCATTGCGGTCGTCGTTTTGTCCATATTCAATGTCTCTAAAATTCATGTTTATTCCATAGTTTGAAGTTTTTGTTGTGACATCTGTGTATATTGAGCGCGTTATTCCGAATGTCATGACTGTTGTTCCTTGTAAGGGTGTTTCTGGCTTTATAACTGTGTTTATTTTTTTTTGTGAGTACATCCACATCGAAGGGTAGGATGTTAATATTGCCCATTGTTGATTATCTGGTATTTCCATAGTTATGAAATTATTCCCAGATATTTCTTTTTGTACAAAACATGTTATATTTACGAAGCAATTGTTTTGGAATGTTTCGACTGTTGACTCGCACTCTAGGACTGTATCAATGCTAATATCTTGACAAGTGTCGACTTCATTCGCATAAAATGATCGATACTGAAAATATAAAGAATTGAAGTTACTGTCAATATCTACCGTACCGACTGGTACTAATGATGATGTGACAGATGTATTATCGTCCGTGAATACGAATACTGCTATCCCGGCTATTATGAGAGGTATGCTGAGACTTAACACGGCTCCAAGTCTCGTTTCTAAGACTCTTCGAGCATGTGTATCTTCAATGGGGTGTTCTCCTGAAAAAAATAAGTCTAAATTTTTCAAATTGTATGGGCAACATCTATGTATACATATAATTATGATGACTAGTATGCTCAATGTTATGTATACAATGACGTTGATCAACTCGTATTGAACTTTGACTGGTGTTTCGTCATATTTTGTGATGTTTGATACAAGATCAAAGCTGTTGCTTTTTATTGCAGTTCCGAGCATATGACATTCTTCACAGACGTTGCAGCTGTTTTGTTTGTATTCTGATTGTGAGTAACCAATAGGACAAAGAATACAACCAGTACCTTCGCCATTGGAATAAAACCCTGGATTGCAATCTGTACATATTTTTTTAACGGGTCGTTGTGCACCGGGACATTTTTGTTCAATTTCTAAACATTGGGATTTTGATGTGGAACCAATTCCGTTTGTCTGTAAGGTAATTCCGCATTTTGTACACGTAATGGATTCAAATATGTCACTGAATGTATTTTTTGGACATTGTGAACATTCGTAAGAACTATTTGTGTTCTGAAATGTACCCATTGGACATTTTGTAGGTTGTTTCATTCCCATGGTAGAGCACATATTACCCATTGGACAACTAACACATGCGTTTTCCAGTGTATTTGCACCTTTTTGGATTCCATATGAACCAATGGGACATGAACGGTCACAATAAGTTTGTCCAGAGATCGTTTGAAAAGTTCCTATGTCACATTCTATGCATGTGTCTAGTGTTGTTGCACCCAGCGATTCCCCATATTTGCCCGATGGACACGGTATTTTTGTCCCATCTCCTGTACAATAGTGACCAGGTGGACATATTGATATTGTTGTACCGTCGCATATATTTCCTTCTGTACAATGGGTACAAATATTGTTTTTCAGGTATTGAGTAGATGAACAGGTTGGAATATTAATGACACAATCGTCAATGCTATCGTGTTTACTTCCAGTGATCGTATCCACAATAATCTTTTCGTCGGGGCACCCCTTACATTTACTCTTTCCCTCTTCGTCTTGATACATGTTTGAAGTACATACATTGCATTCGTTTGAATCGGACACTGCCATTTTATCAGAATATCGACCTTTCGTACATTTCTTACACTCCAGTTCTGACGATATACGAGTTGTTTCTGAATAAGTGCCCATGGGGCAAGAAAACGAAGTTGCGGATTGAGTGGCACCAGCTGGACAGTAGTATCCTGTGACATCGCAATTTTCACAGACGAAACTATCTGATATATACTGTCCTGCTGAGCATGGCGCGTGACATGTACTACTTGCGGCGACACAATATTCACTGACACAATCTACTGAACCACACATACATATTGCGTTATTCGATAGTAATCCTTTTGTATGTTGACACTGTGGTGCGTGAATACAGGAAGTGCCTTTACAAAATAATCCAGTGTGTTTGGTACAATCGGTCAACCCACATTTGCATATTTGTGAATTTGCAGTGTTTATCGTACAATCCTGTGGATGTGAACATGTTGAACCCGAACAAACTAATCCATTGTCATTTGTACATATTTCATCTCCACAAATACAATCTTTTTCGTTTGTACCTTGTGAACATATGGGTGCCTCGTATTTACAAATGCATTGATAGGTTTCGGAACATTGATTTGTGTTTTGAGAGTCAAATATGTATAATTCGTTATCTTTGTATATGCAGCCGCCTGGAAAGACAGCGGACATTGCTATTGTATTTGCGGTTGTATCATCCATTCCCAATTGTTGTGCTTGTGTTTGACAAATTGCTTTGTCTGTGATGGACGAACCCGACATCGCTGAGCTGCAAGTTTTCGTTGATTCCAGTTTATATATAATATCTCCATTACAAAAAGTCCAAAATAGTATCAATAACAACATGTATTATGTATAAATAAAAACTTTAAATAGGTA
>MDTF01018823.1_pt1 | contig 11066 bp, 12 predicted proteins | sample 811191 | NCBI WGS metagenome assembly MDTF01 (sample SAMN05326649, study PRJNA326480) | marine metagenome | isolation source: seawater | place: Southern Ocean | collected 2011
AATTAGAGGCAAGATTATTAACTGGTCCTGCTGTAATTATTCCTAATTAATATAAATCAACATCCATATCGGACATATGCAGTTTTAATGCATTTGTTGATACGTGAATTTCTCTCAAAAAAACAATGATAGAAATCATCATTGAAAGACAACAAGAACCAAAAATTATTCTTGCAACAAAAATTTCATTCAAGTAAAGAGCAAAAACAGTCAATAAATTAAACAACAAACCAAAAGCTGCAAACATGATTGTCCATTTCAATAAAACGATTCTTCCACTTAAATTTATAAACTGCTTTTTCCATTCAGGTGGAATATGATTTTCATATACATGTTCATCATGAAGTTGACGAATAAGCTTACTCAGTGAATGAAATCTATTACTATAGATATTCATTAATAGAGGTATTGCTGGAAACATTAATGCTGTAACAGTGTAATCTATATTCATACGAATCAGTTTGATTATGAAACTAGCTTTTGTTATTTACAAGTGAATTATTATGAAACAATTAAGCCTTTTTATTGAATTAACAAGATTAAAAAAGCCAATTGGTTTTATGCTTTTATTTTGGCCTTGTGCATGGGGATTAACGCTTGCATATGATTTTTCAAACAATCTTAATAACTACTTTTTTTATTTAACTTTATTTTTTTTGGGCGCAGTTTTAATGCGCTCTGCAGGATGTATTGTAAATGACATGCTAGATAAGGAATTTGATAAAAAAGTTTTCAGAACAAAAAATAGACCTATAGCATCTGGAAAGGTATCTATAAAACTTGGTTTTACATACACAATTTTCTTATGTCTCATGGCCCTCCTAGTTTTATTAAATTTTAATACTTTTACAATTATATTGGCATTAGGATCCATGCCTTTAGCATTTAGTTATCCGTTAATGAAAAGATATACATATTGGCCACAGTTATTCCTTGGTATTACTTTTAATTATGGTTTAATTCTTGGGTGGGTTTCCACTGCAAATCAAATAGAATTAGTACCTATAATACTTTATATAGGAGCCATATTTTGGACACTAGGTTTCGACACAATATATGGCTATCAAGATATAAAGGATGATGAAATTATAGGAGTTAAATCAACATCAATAAAGTTTAAAAAAAATCCAAAATTATTTTTAATAATATGTTACTCAATCTTCATAATATCTATAATTATAATAAGTTTTATTATGAAATTTAACTCAACGTTCTATCTTTTTCTAATCATTCCAATTTTACATTTATTTTTATACCAAATTTATAATTTTGAATTTAAAGATCCAAAAAACAGTCTGAAAACTTTTAAAACCAACAATCTACTTGGTGCAATTATTCTATTTAATATTTTGATTGGAAAGACTTAAGGTATTAATGAAAAAAATAGATATTTTAAAAAGACTTTATTTTGAATATACAAAAAAACACATAAAAAAAATAATATTATCTTTGTTTTTTGCCCTATTGGTTGCCGGTAGTACCTCATTAATTGCCTATCTTTTAGATCCTGCAATTGAAAAAATATTTATTGAAAAAGATCAAACATTAATACTCATTATTCCAATCTTTATTGTTATTGCTTTTGCCACAAAAGGTTTGTCTTTATATTTTGCAAAAGTTTTAATGATAGGAGTTTCAGAGGAGGTAAGAAAAGATTTACAGTGCGCTATGTTAGGAAACCTAATATCTGCTGATACAGCATTGATAGATGGCAAGCATACTGGAAAATTTATATCAGTTTTAACTAATGATGTTGCTCATATAATAAATTTAATTAGTACTGCAGTTCTTAATGCGTTTAAAGATAGTTTAACCCTAATAGGTCTTCTCACAGTTATGTTTTTTCAAAACTGGCAACTTTCTTTAATAGCAATTATAATGATTCCTTTGGCTTCCCTTGCTGCTAAATCACTGGGAAAAAGAATAGGAAAGGTTTCAACTGAACAAATGCTAAAAGCAGGTTTACTTAATACGTATCTAATAGAATTATTTAAAAATCATAAACTAATCAAAATATTTCAACAAGAAAAACATGAAAATGAAAGAGCTGACAAATTTATAAATGACGTAAAAGAAAAATCTAAAAAAATTGCAACTATATATGTTAGGTCCTCACCAATAATGGAAACTCTAACTGGAATTATGATTGCAGTATTAATTTTTTATTCTGGAAAACTTGTTTTGAGAAATGAGATAGATGTAAATAATTTTTTTTCTTTTCTTGCAGCAATGATGTTGGCATATCAGCCTGTAAGATCACTAGCCACTTTGAATATCACAATTAGTCAAGGTTTATCAGCTGCTACCCGAATATTGCCAATTATTGATGAAAAATCAAAACTAATTGAAAATGAAGATGATGTTGAAATTAAAATCAACAAAGGAAACATAGAATTCAAAAATGTTTTTTTTAAATACGATCAAGAAAGAACAAAAAATACTTTAAATTCTGTTAGTTTAAAGATATTAGGTGGTAAAATGACCTCCATTGTTGGTCATAGTGGTGCTGGAAAATCTACAATATTAAATTTGATCCCCAGATTTTATGATATTAATTCGGGCGATATAGAGATTGATAGTCAATCAATATATAAATCTAGCATAAACTCTTTGAGACAAAATATTTCGCTAGTAAGTCAAGACACAACTTTATTTGATGACACTATTCGGAATAATATCGCCTACGCAAATTTAAATGCGACCCAGAATGAAATAGAAGAAGCAGCTAAGCATTCTTATGCAAGTGAATTTATAGAAAAACTTCCTAATCAATATGAAACAATTATTGGTGAAAATGGAACAAGATTATCCGGAGGTGAAAAACAAAGGTTATCTATAGCCCGTGCAATACTCAAGAAAAGTAAAATCATTCTTCTTGATGAGGCAACTTCTTCACTTGATGCAGATACTGAGAATAAAATTCAAGAGGCTATAAATTTTTTGACTAAAGATAGAACTACAATTGTCATAGCCCATAGATTATCAACAATTCTTAATTCAGATAAAATTTATGTTATAGATTCTGGAAAAGTCGCCAGTGAAGGAACTCACGATGAACTATTGATAAATTCATCAGTTTATAAGAGCTTCTACGAAAAACAAATTAGAAAAGTTTAATGTTTGTTCTATACAGGCTATTAGCTAATTTGATTTTAATTCTTTCTCCAATAATTATTTTTATAAGGTTACTAAAAGGTAAGGAAGATTTAAACAGATTTAAAGAAAAGTTTGCTTTTTATAAAAGAAAAAAAGTTAGTGGAAAATTGATTTGGTTTCATGGTGCAAGTGTTGGTGAAATGCTCAGTGTAATTCCCTTAATTGAAAAATTAGAGAAAGATAAAAAAGTAAAACAAATTTTAATAACGTCAAACACAATCAGTTCATCCAATATATTATCCAATTTAAAGCTAAAAAAAACAATTCATCAATTCTTTCCAATCGATACTAATTATCACAGTCAAAAATTTATAAATTACTGGAAACCATCAGTTGCAATTTTTATAGACTCTGAAATATGGCCCAATATGATTGTAAATATTAAGAAAAAATCCATCCCATTAATACTTCTAAATGCAAGAATTACCGATAAATCTTTTAGAAAATGGAAAATATTCTCCTCAAGTACAAAAAATCTTTTCAAAAAATTTGACCTATGCTTGTCCTCAAGTTTAAAAACTAAAAAATATCTTAAATTATTAGGTGCTAAAAAAATAAAATTTATAGGCAATCTAAAATTTTCAGAAAGTGAAAAAAATGTCAACTCTTTAAGTAATAAGTTAAAAAAAAAGTTTTTATCTAGAAAAATATGGTGTGCATCAAGCACTCATGGTATTGAAGAAAAAATTTGTGCAACTACTCATAAGAGACTTAAAAATAAATATAAAAATTTATTAACAATAATAATACCCAGACATATCAATAGGACGAAGAAAATTATAAATATAATAAAAAAGTTAGACTTAAAAATTCATCTTCATGATTCAAAAAAAGAAATGGATAATAAGACAGACATATACTTAGTAAACTCATTTGGCCAAACAAAGTCATTCTTCAAAATGTGCAAAATAGTTTTCTTGGGAGGGTCAATGATTAAACACGGCGGTCAAAATCCTCTTGAAGCAGCTAGATATGGTTGTAAAATTTTACATGGTACTTATATTTGGAATTTTGATGAAATATATGCACTACTAAAAAAATATAAAATGTCCAATAAAGTTATGAATTCAAATCAATTGACCCATAAGGTGGACGAAATGTTTAACAATAAAAATAATTCTAAAAATTTAGAATTAAAAATTAGAAACCTAGGGGGTATAATTTTAAATTCTACCTTAAAAGAAATAAATTTTTATATTAATAGATAATGAGATTTAAAAAACCTAAATTTTGGGATTCAAAAAAACGTACTCTTCTTTCTTTTCTTTTACAGCCATTAACACTTCCCATAATAATAAATAATTTTTTTTTAGGGTTAAAAAAAAATGATAAAATTAATCATAAGATAAAAAAGATTTGTATCGGCAATATATACTTAGGTGGCACTGCAAAAACACCTCTATCAATAAAAATTAATAAAATTTTAAGTAATCTAAATTTTCGAACGGCAACTATTAAAAAATTTTATAAAGATCAAATTGATGAGCAGAAAATACTTAGTAAACGAACTAAATTGTATTGTTTAAAGAATAGAAAGGAAGCAATTAATGAGGCCATTAAAGATAATATTGATGTCGTTATTTTTGACGATGGTCTTCAAGACAGATCAGTGAGTTATGATCTAAGATTTGTATGTTTTAATAATATAAAATGGATTGGGAATGGACAATTAATACCTGCTGGTCCTTTAAGAGAAAAAATAGAAAGTATCTCGAAATATGATGCTGTGTTTATTAATGGAAATATAAACGATAACAGTGATTTGAAGTTATTAATTAAAAAATATAATAAAGACATACAAATTTTTGAGACTTTTTATAGACCTATCAACATTGAGGAATTTAATGTTAAAGAAAAATATATAATTTTTTCTGGGATTGGTAACCCAGAAAGTTTTAAAGAAACATTAATGCAGAATAAACTAAATATAGTTAAAGAAATTATCTTTCCCGATCATCACAATTATGTTCAAAATGATATTGATTATATAAGATTACAAGCAAAACATTTGGGTGCAATAATATTAACAACAGAAAAAGATTATGTGAAAATTAATTCTAATAAAAATCATGATATTAAATTTTTAGAAATTGAGCTTGATATCAAAGAAGAGGAAAAGTTAATTAACTATTTAAAACTACATCTATGAAAACAATCAAATATTTTATTCAATTCTTGATCATATCAGCTCTTTTTTTAATATTTAAAATTTTAGGTTTACAACTTGCTTCATTTGTATCAAGTAAAATTATATCTTTTGTTGGGCCTCTTTTTAGATCAAAAGATTTAATAATATCCAATATACTAAGAGCACTTCCTGATTTAGATAAAAAAGAAACTAAAAAAATTATAAAAAATATGTGGGTTAATTATGGAAGAATGCTTGCAGAATATATTTTTATAAAAGAATTTAGAGAGTTAAAATTTCAAGATAATATTGAAATTTATGGACAAAATATCCTTGAAAGAATTAGAAAAGATAACGTACCTGTAATATTTGTTTCTGGGCATTTTAATAATTTTGAATTAATGGCTATGCATATAGAAAAGTCAGGTATTAATTTGGCTGCCATCTACAGACCTCTTAATAATAGATTTTTAAATATTATAATGGAAAGAATAAGAAAAAAATATATCTGTAAAAATCAAATTAAAAAAGGTATTTCTGGAACAAAACAATTACTTTACTTTTTTAAAAAAAAAACCTCTATAGCGTTAATGATTGATCAAAGAGTTTCTCAAGGTATCAAGTCTAATTTTTTTAAACATGAGGCGCTCACTACAACTATACCTGCTCAATTTGTAAAAAAATTTAAATGCAAGGTTGTACCTATTTATATCGAGAGAACTCAAGGTGTTAATTTTAAATTAACTATTCATGAACCTTTGGAATACGCAGATAATGAGACAATTGAATCAATTACTTTAGATCTAAATTGTTTTCTTGAAAAACTAATTTTAAAAAATCCTGAGCAATGGATTTGGTCGCACAATCGCTGGAAGTAAAGCTAACTTTTATTTTTTTTCTTTTTTTATTCCCGCTTCTTTGTATGAATAATATGGTTCTTGCAACTCAACATTCCAGTAATTAAGCTCTTCTAAATTAATAATTTTACCTGATATGGCACAAATTACATAATCACCCTCTTCAATAATTTTAAAATTATTTGGTAAATATTTTATTTTTGCTAATTTTTTATTCATTTTTAGTCTATATGTTAATACATGAAAGTTGGAATAATAGGAAGTGGTGGTCGTGAACATGCCATATGTTACTCATTATATGGTCTGATTGAGATTGAAAGACTTTACTGTTTCCCTGGCAATGCTGGAACATCAAGAATTGCTGAAAATATTTCACTAAACCTAGAAAACTTTAATGAATTAAAGGATTTTATAAAAGCTAATAAAATTGATTTAATCGTAGTTGGTCCTGAAAAACCCTTGGTAGATGGCATAGTAGACTTTCTAGAAGCCCATAATATAAAAGTTTTTGGACCAAATAAGCTAGCTTCCCAGCTCGAGGGTTCTAAAATTTTTACAAAAAATCTTTGTAAGAAGCACAACATACCCACAGCAAAATTTGGTATTTTTGATAATATTTATAAAGCAACCTTATTTATAAGTAAAACTGAATATCCAATAGTTGTAAAAGCAGATGGATTGGCTTCTGGAAAAGGTGTTTATATTTGTGAGAATGATAAAGAGGCTAAAACAGCAATAAAAGAAATATTTGAAGGAAAATTTGGAAAAGCTGAAAACTTACTTATTGAAGAATTCCTTAAAGGTGAAGAAATGAGCTACTTCATTATTACAGATGGTAAAACTATAAAAAAATTTGAAACTGCTCAGGATCATAAAAGAGCATTGGAAGGTGATATGGGAAAAAATACTGGTGGTATGGGTGCCTACTCTCCTTCAAGATTAATTAATAAAGAATTAGATAAAAAAATTATGTCTAAAATAATTGAACCGACAATAAAGGGTCTTAGGGAAATTGGAACAAATTATAAAGGATTTTTATATGTGGGATTAATGATCGTTAAAAATGAACCTTATTTAATTGAATATAATGTACGTATGGGAGATCCAGAATGTCAAACAATACTACCCAAACTAAAAAGTAACTTATTAGAAATTTTTTTAGCTTGCTGTAATGAAAAGTTAAATGAGGTGTCTATAAAATGGAAAAATAAAAAAAGCTTATGTATTGTTTTATGCTCCAAGGGATATCCTGATGAATTTAAAACTAATGTATTAATAAATAATATTAATCAAATTAAACTTAACAAAGATGAATATTGTTATCACGCAGGTACAACAAAAAATAAAGAACAAGTTTATTCAAATGGTGGAAGAGTATTGAGTTTTGCTTTTTTGTCAGAAAGCTTTTCTGATGCAAGGATAAGAATAATAAATTCTATTAATACCTTAAATTGGGAAAATGGTTTTTATCGAAAAGATATTGGTTTTAAAGTAATAGATGAATGAGAATAATATCTGGAAAATTAAAAGGGAAGAAAATTCATGAACCTAAAGATATAAATACAAGGCCACTTAAAGACCTAACTAAAGAGTCAGTATTTAATATAATAACACACTCCAATAAACTCAACGTAAAGTTTGAAAATTCAAAAGTTTTAGATTTATTTTCAGGCGTAGGATCCTTTGGTCTAGAATGTTTATCTAGAGGTTCTTCTGACATAACTTTTATAGAAAATTATAAAGGTGTTTTACCTATATTGAAAAAAAATATTCTTAATCTTAACTGTCAAAATAACTCTTCAATTATTGAAATTGATATAATCAATGATTTAAATTTTAAAATTTTTAAAAAAAAATTTGATATTGTTTTTATGGATCCACCCTATAAAGAAAAAAGTTTAACTAGCTTATTGGGTAAGATTGTTGAGTTTAATATCTTAAACGAAGATGGAGTAATTATCATACATAGGCATAAAAACGAACAAGATTCATTTCCGGATAAATTTAAAATTATTGAGCAGAAAAAATATGGAATATCAAAAGTAATTTTTGGAAGTTATCACTAAACTATTATTTTATTTGTTTCTTTTTTTACCAATTCAACAGAAGGTTGATCATATGGATTAATCTTCAATGCCCTACCTATTAATATGGTTTCTAAAATAAAAAAACAAAATAACTCTCCTAAAGTTTTTTCATCCCGTTTGATTAATTCAAAACTTCTAAAAGGGATATTTTTTTTTAAAAAAACTTTTTCAGTAGCTAATTTTTGAGAAAAAATTATTTTATCAAAACTTTTATTTTTTAAATAATTGTGACTAGATAAAATTTTATTTTTGTTTATTTTTTGTGTTTTATTGTCTTTTACGTAAAAAAATGTAAAAAAATTGTTTTTTGGCCCATCTAGATAGAGTTGTAAAACACTGTGATTGTCCTTGGGCATATCAGAAATTATTGGCATAATTCCATTCCCTTTTTTGCCCAAACTTTCTGCCATTAATTGCTGGTACCATTTAAATAAATTATTTGAGCTTTCGTCATAATTGAGAATAATTGAGTTAAATTTTTTTTGTTTTAAAAAATAAAGTGTATTGGCTACATTATTTGTTAATCCATTGATAAATTTTTTGTTTTTAATCAAGTAGTTAAGTTGTTTAAATTTTTTTACATTTAAGCCCATAAGTTCAGATGGCAACATCCCAACTTCAGATAAAACAGAATATCTACCACCTATAAAATTGTTGTGATGAACAATTTCAGCTTTTAGTTTTTCAGCTAACGAATGTAAATAACTTTTTTTATTTTCTGTAATAAAGATATTTTTATCTTTATTTCTTATAATAACATTCGAATTAGATATTGTTTCAAGTGTATTTCCTGACTTTGAAACAATCAAATTAACATAATTTTTTTTTTGATTAAAATTTATAATTTTTGATTGAAGGTTGTTTATAAAATAAAATTTTTTTTTTACTTTATTTTTTAAAAATTCATAAATTGATTCAGTTCCTAGAATTGAACCACCCATACCAATTACTCTTATATGTGAATATTTTTTTAGCTTTGAGATGATTTTAGGATTATAACTATTTTTATATTTTACACTTAAAGATTTAATTACTGTATTGTCTTCCTTTAAAAGATTGTTTAAATCCTTTTTAATTATTTTATTATTTTTTTTTATTCTAAAGTTCTTAAATTTAATATTTTCTGTCAACATTAATTATTTTTAATTTTTTCTAAAATATCTTTTTCCAGGGAGCTATTACTTATATCTTTTTTATACGTCTTGTTTTTTAATCCCATTTCTTTTTTAATGCTCAACTCTAAATCTATATCCTCCAAGGTATTGGTTCGCTCTAAAGATTTTGGCTCAGGTAATTTTTCAAATTCTGGAGGCATAACTAAAGGTTCTTTCTTTTTAACTAGAAATTCATCAGAATTAGTTTGTTTTTTGCCTGTTAATCCATCTTTGACATTTTGACACGCACTAAATATTAATAGGACTAAAATTAAACAGAACGTATTTTTAATTAATTTTTTCATTACCTTTATTATATGTGAATATTTCTTTAAAAATAAGAAATATTATACCTAATGTTATAAATATATCCGCAACATTAAAAACAAACCAGTGGAAATTATTTATATGAAAATCAATAAAATCTGGGACAGCTGAATAATAAATTCTATCAAAAAGATTTCCTATTGAGCCTCCAAAAACAAACAATAATCCATATTTTTTTAATCCTTCAGTTTTAACTGCCATCACTATGACTGCTATAGTGATGATTGCTATTATTAATGTAATTAAATTGTACATAAAATTTTCGTTAAAGGAGAGTAATCCAAATGCAATTCCCTTATTCCAAATCAAATAAAGATTTAGGTATGGTGTTAAATAAATATCTACTGTATTTTGTAACTCGGCTATGTTGAGAATATATATTTTAGACAATCTATCAGCTGCAAAAATAACAGCTACAATAAAAAAATTTACTATAAACATTAAAGTTTAATTTGAAGTAGGATGTCTCTCACATCCATTCTTATTAATTTTCCAACATGTAGAGCATTTCTCCCCTTCTGCTTTTGTTGACACGGCACTTATCTCATCTGAATTAGTTTTTTCAACTTTTGCAACAGACGTAATGCATAATTCTGAAAAATCTATGTCTTTTGTAATATTAAATAATTTTTCATCTAAACTTATTATTAAGCTTGCCTCAAGACTTGATCCAATTTCCTTACTTGCTCTTTTAGCCTCAATGCTAATATTACAAATATCTCTAATTTTTTTTAGCTCTAGCCATTTTTTATTTAATTTTTCATTTTTAAATGATTCTGGAAATTTCTTGAACTTTTCTAAATGAATACTTTTTTTATCTTGATTTATTAATTTATAAATTTCTTCTGTGGTAAATGAAAGTATGGGCGCAAACCATTTTATCAACGATTCCAAAATTATATTTAATACAATAATACTACTTTTTCTTCTCTTTGAATCTTTAGAATCACAATATAAAGAATCTTTTCTAATATCAAAATAAAAAGCAGATAAGTCTACTGTACAAAAATTCAAAAGTTCTTTGTAAAGATTGTGAAAGTCGTATGATTTAAAATAATTTTTAAAGTTTTCATTTAATTCAAAAACTTTGTGAAGCATATATTGCTCTAGTTCAGGAAATTCATTTAGATCTAATTTTTCAATATCAATTTTCTTAAAATCATCATTTAAGTTTCCAAGTAAATATCTGAATGTATTTCTAATTTTTCTATAAGAATCTGCATGTTGTTCTAAAATAGAATAATCAATTCTTAAGTCTTCTGCATAATTAGATGAGGCAACCCATATTCTTAAAATATCTGCACCATATTTTTTTAAAATATCTTCTGGTGCTATTACATTTCCAACAGATTTAGAC
>MDTF01000417.1_pt1 | contig 11064 bp, 4 predicted proteins | sample 811191 | NCBI WGS metagenome assembly MDTF01 (sample SAMN05326649, study PRJNA326480) | marine metagenome | isolation source: seawater | place: Southern Ocean | collected 2011
GCATTTTAATCGCGTGGTTGGCTGGTCGCCCCCGACCGGGGCTGCGGCAACAATAAAAAACAAACCCACTCAAATGGAAGCGTACCACAACACCCGTACTTGCATTGCGCGATGCCACTTCTTGTGCCCTGCGCGCGTGCGCCCAACGGCAGTGTCGTGTTCCCTGAAGACGCAGGAAAACAAAGGCGATACACCTGCTTTGGCTGCGGAAACCGATTGGTTCCACACAAGGGAGACGTGCGCACACACCACTTCAAACACCACATCACCAGCGCCGGCGCCGGCGTTCCGTGTGGGGGCGAGTCAAACACGCACAAGGTAGCCAAGGCATTTGTTGCGGGCGCCGTGACAGACCCAAGATTCACGGTAGAAGCGCTCTGCCCAGACTGTGGCGTGAAAAGCGTGGTTCTCCAGGGAAACTCGCGCCTTTTTGCACAGCAGGAGTGTCGTGTGTCTGCCTTTGGGAGAGAGTACCGTGTCGACGTGTCGGTGGGCTTTGGGGTGGTGGCTTGGGCCGACATTGAGATCTGCCACACAAACCCGTGCCACGCCACAAAGCTTCACGATCTTGTGTACACCAGCCGGCACGGCGTGTTTGAGGTGAAAGCATCCGACGCGCTGTGTGGCCAACGTGCGCTTGTCTCGATGCACCCGCGGCGCTGCAAAGCATGCGCTTCCACAAAGCTCGCTGAACGTGCACGGGACAGGGCGATCGCAACGGTCAAAAAATGCGTGCGGAACATTGTGAATCGGTTCAAGGCGCGCGCACAAGCGGCGCGGAAGACGGCTCTTTGGTGGCTTTTCACAACGCGGAACAATCAAATGCTCCGCCACGATCAAGACATCAGGGAGATTCTGGAAAGTGCCGAGATTAAGGGAGACATACGTGTAGTAAACGCACCGGCCGGCGGGGGGAAAACCACCCTCATTCTGAACATGGCGAAGCGATGCGCGTCAGCGCTGCTTCTCACGTTCTCGAAAGATCTCAGTCGGTCAATTTGTGCTTCGCCCAACGCCACTGTCATGACTTTTGACAGCGCGTGCTACAGAAAAACCACGATTGGTGGCGGCCTCACTGATTGCCTTGTGGTACAGCAGGCCTGGCGGGCATGCAAGCCTTGGTACAAAAAAAAGGGCGGTCGCGGCATCGCTGGCGTTGTAGCCGCAAAGCTGCAGGGTGCCACCCTCGAAACATGCGAGAGCCACAGCGGACCATCAATGGACTACGGAATCAAAGTTGGCATGGGCATCAATTCATTTGCGCTGTCACGGCACCTTGTCGAAACAAAGCACCTTGATCTGGCGGACGGGTACGACCATCTTTTTGTCGACGAGTACCAGGACCTTACACCTCAGGCGCTGCGGATTGTTCTTGCGTCTGCCACACCAAAGACACTCGTTGGCGACCCAAACCAGGCGATTTTTGGGTTTCAGCACGACCTCTGCTCTTCGTGTGACTGCACGGTCTCTCACCCCCCAGCGCCCACGGGCCTTCCTGTGCCCGCCCGCGTGACGCGGACGTTTCGGTCGCCGTTGTCGATTGTGCGCTACCTGGCCAGCCACGGTGTGACAACAGCATGCAGCAACAGGCGAGGCGGGTTTTTGAGCATCCCACGGCAGACACTACGATTCATCGGCGAAGTGGGCGTGTGCATTCTTGTACGATCCAACTGCATGCTGCACGAGGTTGCGCGTCTTCTCGTGAAATGGCACGGCCGCGCGAACATCATTGGCGGGGAAGACACCGGCAAGGCTGTGCGCAGGCTTGCGAACATGGCGTCCGGCCGACCGGTCAGCCCGATGCACCGCTGGGTACGCTCGCTTGAAAACGCAGGCGCGGTAGCCGACTTTTTATGCTCCCAGGGAAACGGGACGCTCACTGGCACAGCCGCCGCCATGGTCTCAACCGTCCACAGAGCAAAGGGAAGCGAGCACAAACACGTCGTCTTGGCAGACGAGTTTGACCGCGCCAGCGAGTTTGAGATCTGGTATGTGGCACACACACGGCACACATCCACCCTCATCGAGCTTCGACAATAGCGCGTGCCCACCCGCAGTGACTCCACTCTGATTGTTGAGGCTATGTTCAAAAAAATACAAGCAACTAATTGTCACGGGTTGACTAGCAGCCAGGCTCAGAAGTCGGCCTCTTCGAGCATCCTGTAGCGGGGCCGCTGCTGTTTGTGGATCCACTTCCGTGCAAGTGCCGCGCCGAGCACGCACGAGCAGATGATGAGCAGGAGTCCGATGGTGACGAGCCAGGTTTCGGCGGGGCTGCCGAGTCGGGACCCGCGGGTGGCGTTGCAGTTCCGGTGCATGGCCTGTGTTGCATGCCGCGAGGTGTGGTGGCACTCCGTGAAAGTATTTGGATCGTTCATATAACGAACAAAACCGGGACAGTCGGCGACAATGCCAATGAGGCGACAGTGGGCGTGGGGAGGAGCATTGTGCGGTGTGTGTGTGTGGCCTCTGTTGCTCCTCTCGAACACCGTGACGGGATTCGGGCCGCCGACGCGCCGCCACGTGGGCAACCTGAGCTACACGTGGTCGCCCGAACCGTGCCCGCCGCTGCCGCCGGGGCAGGGTGTGAGCAGCCCATACATGAGTTTCTGCCTGGTGAATTCCTCGCAGAACGACTCGAACGCGTTGAACGGGTGTGCATTGGGGTGTTCGGATGACGAAGAGTGTTTCCGTGCGGAGTGTGTGCCGGCGGGGGCGGCCGCGTTCTGTCGGCCTGTCCACTACGGCTGCACCCTGTTCAACCTGCCCCACGCCGTCGACAGCAGCGATCTTGGTGCGTCTGTGAAGGTTGAGGCACCCTCGGTGCCGGGACAGGCCGACAGTGGCCAGTGCATCGGCAACTTCTCCACAGCTTAGCGACGATGAGTTCGCGGATGCTGTTCGCCTTGCTTGCAGGCGTGTCGACTGTCCGTGGGTTCGGCCCGAAAACCGACAGGCAATCTGTGCTCTCGTTCGTGGACATCAAGACCCACTCAAGGTTGTTTGGCACATTCGGGTGTGACGACTACGGCCAGCGACTGGATGCCCAGACGCCCGGCGACAACGGGAACAAAAGGATGTGCACAAGCACGGACGGCGAGTGCGGCAACGTGGCGCTGGGGAGAGACGGCGGCAAGGTCGATGAATGGTGCATGGTCATCCACGACACTACTTTTTACCAGGACCTCTACCAAAACGGCGTGGCCGCGTGCAACAACTACGCGATGACCAACTCGCCTGACGTGCCGTTGCTGCAACCGGCCAGCACGCCGCCGCCGCCGCCGCCGCCGACGCCACCGCCGTCACCACCGCCGGACCCACACGGTCTGTGCAACAGGAGCTTCAGTAAATGCAACGCCCATGAGTGCGTCGCGTTTGTCGGGTCCAGCGTTCCCACGGCTACCAAGTGCACTGCCAACAACTCGAATTGCCGTCAGAACGCAGCGGACGCGTTCAACCCACTGCAAATGATCTGTCGTTCCGTCCCTCCTAGCGAAACGGGGAGCAAGAACTGCGTTGCCAAGGGGTACACGTTCTGCGACTTCGGACTCCCTGTGCAAGGCACCACCACTCCGCCGCCGCAAATCACCGAGGCAATGCAGGGGGGTGCAGGCTACGTGACGACCGTAAAAACCGAACTCATGGTGTTGCCGGTCGAACTAACTAACACTGACCCCATGTTCAACATGCCAGCGGGGCGTGGGCTGGTCAAGATGCGGAATTTCAGTGCATGCACTCAGGCGAGTTATGACGCTGACGACAAAAAGGCACACGACACCCACTTCTTCCATGTGATCTGCAACCGGTACAGCTACGGAAACGAGAGGCCGGGGGCCCACACAAACTTCTACGGAACCAGGGACAGCGCTGGACTGAAGGTGCGTGGCACGCGGATCTGCAACTCGATGGGGAATGGGACGACGACCTCGACGCAGACGACAACGACGACGGCAACGGTCGCGAGTACAAGATGCCGCAGCGGGTGGCAGGACTGCGCATCGGACAAAGCCGCGTGTAAACCTGCGGACAGCACCACGGTGACCGCAGCGGGTGTGATTTCGGTCACCAAGCCGAACGTGGGGGGCAGCGAATGCCAGGATTTTTGTGAGGGCGCGTGGGGAGGGGCGGTCCTCTGTGTGGAGGCTACGCGGAAGGTGATGTACGCCGGCGACGGCCCTGTCGTAACGTGCACGGCCATGCACCAGGGCACCAACCCGCGTAGGTGGGTGGAGAAGTCGTCCACTGTTGATGTGGCCTGGAGGAGCATGTGCAGCAACGGCAGCCCGGCGCTTGAGGCGCCGGTGTGCAGGGGTGCAGATGGTGTGACGGACAGAGTGCGGGGCATGGACTTGGATTCGATCAAACACTTGTGCGAAGAGAGCCAGAGCACCGACGTGTCGATGAGCTGCGGCGGGTTCTCGCAATACGGTGACGACAGTTTCCGGCCGTTTTATGGCACCTCTCAACCCGACGGGAACACGCAGGACGCGAATGGCTGGACTGAGTGGACGCTGGAGAAGGGCGAGGCCGTGTCGCCAGAGGGTCTGCTGGGGGCCTTCGCCGCGTCACGGGCAGGCCGTGTCAACACCCTGTACCGCGTGGCGGACTGCACCGCCGCGGACGGCGAAACGCAGGAGTGTGAGGCGCATGCAGACGGCGGCGAGTGGGACGAGTGCTTCGCGTCAACGTCAAAGCGGCTCGCGCTGCTGCATTTCGCCGCCGCCGAGGTGGTGATGCTCGTGGTGAAGGGCGTCGGGGAATACTCGGCGCCGTGCACGGCAGGCACGTTCCCCGGGTGCGCCCAGCAGCTCGACGGGGTGTCGTCGGCAAGTCGGGTCAACCCTAAGGGCGCGCGCACCGCGTTCAGGTTGTCTGTGAAGCTCCACATGAGTAAGTCCGAGGCCGACGCGGACACCTTGCTCACGGCGTGCGACGCGTCGGCGGACTGCTACCTGGGGACGAAGCCGTACGACTACGTCGACGCAGACGGCGGCGGGGAGGCGCCTTTTGCAGCGGCCACGCCCGGCTACAACATGTCCTTTGTGTTTTGGGGGCCGTCGCCACTTTCGAACGTGTCGGAGGGCACGGCGGTGACCTTTGTTCGGATGCGCGACTACACGGCGGCTTCGAGCGCGGTGGACTCGTACGCCGACCTGGAGAAGCTCGGCCTGCCCGACCCCCGCGAGGGGATGGCGGACTGCAAGACAAAGTACTACTGCCTGCCGGGGCCGTGCCGCGTGCTCGACATGAACTATTTTGCGGACCCGTCGTACTCGACGTCCACGCTGTCGGACAGCGAGTGGGTCGCGCCGTCGCCGCGCAACATGCTGCGGGTGCCGAACGCCGACTACTCGAAAGGGAACGTCACGATGCAGGGCCGGTCGCAGTGCGAGCCGACGTTCGGCACCCAGAAGGTGTTCTACAAGGGCGAGGTGTACAGCCCCAAGAACGTCAGCCAGCACGTGCCCAACACGCCCGCGCCCGGGTCGTACCGCTACATGAGCACGCCCGATTCCAAAAAACCTCTGTGGCCGGACGTGCTCGCTGTGCCTTCTGTGTGGGCGATGCCGCGCGTGCCGGGAAACAACCCGAACCCGGAGTGGATGTACGAGAACAAAACGATGTGGAACACTCCCGGGTCGGAACGGCGGAAGTACCGGTGCGAGGACGCGAACAACGCCGGCGCGCCCGGCCTGCGGCAAGCCCCCCCCGTCCTGTGGCTTGAGCCGGTGCCGCCGACTGAGACTGAGACTGAGAATGACGGGGGTGGGGTGACGCCGACCATGTACAGGGTGACGACACGGTACAACAAGTCGGCGTTCACGGCGGCCGCTGCGTTCTGGAACACGCTCAAGGGGTGCATGGTGGCGTGCGGGAGGGCGCCGCGGTTCCGGTCGACCGTGGATCCGCCGTCTAACAAGACGTGTCGGGATTACTGCGAGAACCCGGCGGGCAAGTGCTCGGGGCCGGCGGCCGGTGTGCCCGCGTGGTGTGCGGACATGGGCCAGGAGCAGTTCGCGTACTCCTACGAGGCGATGCACTACTGGGGGGACGAGCCCGCTGGTTCAAGCGTGTACACGAAACCCGTTCAGTTTTCGCCGACCCACGTGGGGTGCCAGCGGCAGGGGGGGACGGGCATGCCGAACGACAAGTCCCCCGTGCAGGCGCTGCGCTCACCCATCTCGCCGTTTGTCGCGCAGTTCCTCTCCGGGACGTGCTACCGGACCTCTGACGGCCTGCACCGCCTGCCCCACGGGGTGCTGTCGACGCGTTTCGGGGGGAAACACGATTTTGCCATGGTGACCACGTACCCCCAGGCGGCCATCGACGGGGAGACGTCGCACCCGGGCGTGTTCAGTGCCCACGCCCAGGCGATCGGCATCCTCTACCCGCCGTACCTGAACGGGACGAAAGACACGCAGGACGCGCGTGCGAAGCTGAAGGCCATGAACCCTTTCATCGAGTGGCCGGAAGGCGTGCTTCTGCCGGAATGGAACGCGACCGACTGCCACGTCTTCTCGTCGAGTGCGGAGAGCGGCATGGGGTGCAGCCTGCTCCCGCACGTTGTGCCGGCGATGAAACGGGGGTGTGGCTACGGGGCGGGCGTCGACGCCGACCTCGGCAACGCGACGGAGAAGGCAACCACCGGCACGCCACCCCCGCCCCCCATCGAACTGCCGCCCCTGCGGCGCATCGTGCAGTACGGGATGGAGCTCAACCCGCCCGTCTCGGTAAAATGCATCGTGACTGAGAAGGATGTGCCCTGTGGTGATTGGGGGGAGGTTTGTACAGTAAAGGTCTCCAGCGCGGGGTGCACAAGCAACAGCGACGCCCTCAACGGCGCCAATTACCCGACGACCATCCCACGCGAGTTGGTGGAATGGCCGAAGCCCGGCGACACGGGACGAAACGGCTACAAGGTGAACCAGGGACGCCTGACGGATGCTTTCTGGGGGGTGTTCGTGCCGGGAGGGTTCCTCGGCAGGGTGACAATGGGCGAGATGTTCGCGCCGCCCACGGACGACGCCGGCTGGGAGGCGTTCGAGAAGCTGCACGCGCAGTGGGGCATGAGCATCTTGAAAGTGGCACGGGAAGCGACGACAGACGTGCTGTCGACGTTTGCTTCGAACACCTACTCGCCCAAGTGTTACTCCCACGCCACCGTCAACGTGTGCCACTTCATCCCCTCGTGCATGGTGGTGGGGGACATGTGGGAACGCACTCATGACAAGAACAACAACTGCCAAGACACGTTCACCGGCCCAACGGGCGAGACGTGGTGGGACACGCGTGCGCTGCCGAGTGGGTGGTACGCGCGGTCGAGGACGACGCCTGTCGGCAACTGGAACGTTTTTGGCATGGCCCGCAACATCCCGGAACGCAGCACCGCGGGGTTTGTCGAGGACGTGGGCGGCATCAGCGGGGACCAGACCGCGCCCCTGTACGGTTTCATGCAGCAGGACACGCCCAGCAAGCACCGGGCAACAAAAACGGCGGAAGTGCCCGTCCCGGACGTGCGTTGGTGGGGGTATGGCGGCGTCGGGCGCAACCCGCCGGCGTACGAGCACATTGTGCAGGGGACCCGCCTCGGCTCGCACTTTGGGTTCCTTGACGTGGCGGCGGGGCAAGGCCCGGAGGCGGTGTACGAGTGCAGCAACGCGTTCGCGTCGTGGGAACCCGCGTCGACGCCGATCGACGGCATGCAAGCCATGGGGGACCCGGGCGACGCGACGGTGGAGGGTGGCATGCGTGCACCGACGGGTGCGATGGAGTGCCTCCGCGAGAGCGTCGGCGCGCCGAAGGACGGGGTGCGGGCGGACGGGCTCAAGACCGCGTACGACGCCGCGTTCAATCACTCTACGTCCTCGCGCCACAACATGCACACCACCATGCTGACGCGGGACACGCGTCTTCTTGAGCACCTCACGTACGTCGACGGCCTGAGGAACGTCCGCCAGGCCCCGGGCACGGGCGGCCGGGCGACCGGGCCGACGTGGCGCTGGTGGCTGGGCGGCACGGCGGTGTCTCTGCGCGCCACGCGGTCGTCGAAATTTTCGGGCCCGGGCCCCGGCGCGTCCAAGCGCGACAAAGAGGGGGTCACAAACGCGTACGCCGTCGTTCTCATGCTGCGCGGCCCCCACCGCAAGAGGAAGTCGTTCGTGGCGGCGCCGCACACGCCGCCGGTGATGGCGGCGTCGTCGCACGTGTACGGGCCGAGCGCCTGGACCATGAAAAGGCACGTGCACGGGCCCGCCAAGAACCGTTCGTTCTGCCCGCTTGGGGTGGTTGCGAGCCGCGCCGACTACCTCGAGAACTGTGTGCTGAAGAACGGCACGACGAAAAACTGCACGGTGCGGTGGGAAAACGCGACCACGGACGTTGTGATGCCGGAGCAGGCCATCTGCCTGTACCCGGCTGAAAACTGGACGCAGCACATGCGCGACGACGACAACGACAGCACGGCGGCCTTGCCGATCGGGCGTGCGCCGCTCGAGATGGTTTTCATCGGGAGCACGCTGCAGACACAGCTGAGCATGGGAAGCACGCCGTCCGAGCAGCGTGATGGGTGGAAGGCGCTGCTAGCAAATGCGACGAGCGCATGCCTCAGTGACAAGTCGTGTGAACACGAAGTCCTGCGTGTCACTGAGGACAACGACCCCGACCCTGGGACGGGGGACAACGCGTCCCAGTTCGCGGCGACGGGGACGGCCGTGACCTCCGCGATGGAGGCGGCGTACCCCGGGCTGAAGATGGGGACGAGCAACCTGGGTTACCTGACGTTTGTGAACGAATTCGAGGTGGCGACGTTTTACACGGGGTGGGCGCCGGCGGTCGAGCGGACGTGGTCGGCGGCTGTGCAAAACAGCGAGAGCGGGTCGGGTTTCGCGTGCGACTGCAACACGGATGTGCCGCGATTCTTCTGTGAACGCGTGCAGGTGAGCGAGGCGGGGAAGTTCGGGCTGGGGGAGGCGTTCATTTCCTCGTTTGCCGAGACCGTCGAGGCACGGACGGTCGACGTCATGCAGTGCAGTTTTGGTTGGCAGCGCACAGAGACGCCAAACCCCATCGGCCTGTACATCTGGTCTGAGAAAAAAAACCTGGAGGTGCTACAGACGGACATTTTCCACGGGCACACGGCGTCGGCCAACGGGACGGTCCCACACGTGCCGCTCGCGGACAGCCTGATGGCCGACGGGGGGTTCACGGAGAGCATCGCCGACGCGGTGACGTTCGGGGGGTACTCGCCCAACGCGAGCCACCCGCACGTGGTGGCGCACATGACGTACCCGACGACGTGCGTCCGGTGGCCGTACGCGCAGGTGCACGTGAATGCGTTCACCGAGGAGGGGCGGCGGAAATGGTACCCGCAAGACTGGGACCCGTACGACGCGCTGATGGGGTACTGCGAGCAGTACGCGGGGAAATTTGTCCACTGCCGCCGCGACGGCATGTCGGTCGACGATCGTACGGCGTTCTGCAACCGGAACCCGATGGCGAGCTACGTGTTTTTTGGCGTGGTGCTGCGGGAGACGCGCGACCCGGGGGACGTGTGCAGCAGCGACAGGAAGCTGTGTGTGGTGGTGGGTGGCTACGGGGCCGCCTCGAGCGTGGCGGCCGCGATGGGCATGGTGGCGGCGAACGGGACTGTCCTGGTGATGCCGTTCGGGAAGGAGCACCTGACGTACGCGATGGACACGCAGCACTACCGCACCATCGGGAGCACGCCTCTCCACGGCGACGCGGACTATGTGTCGTCGAGTGCGCTGAGGACGTGGAATGACAGCACAAACTCGCCGTTGGGGATCCATTCCGCCGGGGATTTGATCGGGCACCTGGCGTACCTGGAGGACGGCGTCGAGGCGGACGCCGTGATGGGGGCGGCGACGCGCTTCTGGGAAACTTTGTCCGACCCTGCCGCCGGCGCGGCACGTGGATTGGGGGGCGCGAGTGAGAAGAAAGTGTGCGGGCCGGGCGAGGTGTCGCTGCCCGGGGCGAACAACGGGATGGAGTCCATCCGGTGCGTTGCGCGCGGCCTGCTGCATGCCCCCATCACCGAGGCGGAGATCACGGTCACGGAGCCGGGTGTCACGCTGCGGTCGGGTGTGCGGGGGGTGCCGATGGTGTTCTCGGGGGGGGGGAACGCCCGGTCGTGTGAGCGCATCAGGGTGCGGGCCAACGGGTTCACGTTGGGGGACGCGACGTTTGCGCAGGATGCGTGTGTCAGCAAAGACGTGCACACCCACGTCCCTGTGGTGGTCGTCGGCGCCGCCGCCACGGACATGGTCGCCAAAAACATTTCGGTGGAGAACGCGGACGTGGCGATCGCCGTGCTGGGGGGGTACACCCGCGGGGGGTCGACGATCACCAACGTGTCGGGGATGCGGGTTGGGGTCACCCGCGGGGTCAACGGCGGCGTGCCGACCTGGTGCGGCGCGTTCGCACGTGCCGTTGGCACGGTGCACATCACCTGCTCGGGGCTGCCGGTGCTGGTGCAGAGCGCCCGCGCAAACGTTTCTGTGGATTTTGCGCCCGACGAACCGAACATCACAAACATCAGCGCGTTCACGTCCGTGTTTGGACTCGCGGAGGAGCGCGCGATTTATCACAGGGCGACGGATGTTTCCACGAGTGTGTGGCTCGTTGCTGTGACGATGATGGTGGTTGCGGCTGTTCTCGTGCTTGCGAACATCCTGCTGTGGACGCGTTCGGACACCGTGCTCGCCGTGATTGCCGAGCGAATGCTCAGCGACGACAAATTCGGGAGGAACCCTGACATGATGGGGTATGCGAACGCAGACTTCGAGATATACACCAAATCTAGCGACGGGGAAGAAGGGGAGAGTGGGCTGTACATCCGATTTCTGCAGGGTCGTGTTGCGGTGTCGGCCCCCGAACAACGGGCGTACCACGTGGCCGCCGTCATACTGTTCACGGCATCCGACTGCTACAACGAGTACCAATCGCTGATAGACCACGTGTACACATCGCTTTGGTGACAGAACACGCCACGTGCTGCTCGCCAACCCCCCCCCCCCCCCCCCCCCCCCCCCCCCCCCCCCCCCC
>MDTF01017248.1_pt1 | contig 11064 bp, 6 predicted proteins | sample 811191 | NCBI WGS metagenome assembly MDTF01 (sample SAMN05326649, study PRJNA326480) | marine metagenome | isolation source: seawater | place: Southern Ocean | collected 2011
GCAGTATTTAGATCTGCATATTCTTGATCAATATTATCTTCTTCATTAAAACCATATACAAATGAAATACTAGTATAAGTTCCTGGCGGAACTACTATATTTTGAGCATAACTAAGCGTATTTTCATCTGTCAAATCTACTAATCTATAATTTCCAATTTCTATTTCATTTCCAAACGAATTAGTTAAAATTACTTTAGAAATTAAATATCTTATTTTTTGAATTTTAAGTGCTTCTCCATTTTCATTTGTATATTCAGTTGTGCCAAAATCACCAATAACTATATTTTGTCCATCCCAGTGTTGTGAATTGGTTACAGAGATTAAAAACTCTGAAGCTCTATCTTCATCGCTGCTACAGCTCAATAAAACAATCATAACAGTTAATAAAAGGGCGATATTTTTCATTTTCATTTAATTTTAAATATTAATAAATCTTTATTTCCTTTATTGATAAGGATGTCCTCATCATTACTCAATGAACTGCCCACAACAATTATTTCATTTTCAGAAGTTCCTTTAGTTTTATTTGCAAAATCTATATTAGATCCTCCAACATTTTTTTCGAATTCTAAATTTCCGTTTTCATCAATTAAAATAAGCCAAGCATCATTAGCTCCATAATTATTAGAAACATCTACATTAGAACTCCTAGAGCTTCCAGCAATAGCATAATAACCATTTTCTAAGTTTGTAATACCTCTTGATGTATCAAATTCTGTTCCTCCATAAGATTTCTCCCAAATGATAGCGCCATTTGAGACGTTAAATTTTACAATCCAAATATCTCCACCACCTTTAGAGTTAGAAACATCAGCATCTAAACTTCTTGACTCTCCTGTTAAAATGTAATTTCCATCTGTTGCTTTAACTAAAGAAAATGCTCTATCAGTTTCTGCACCTCCATAGGAGTTTTCCCAAACTTTATCTCCATCAGCACTTATTTTTATAACCCAAAAGTCATTTGCACCGTGAGCGTTGGTGATATCGAAATCGGCACTTTCAGAAATTCCTACCAATAAAAACCCTCCATCATCGGTCTGCAATACGTCTTTACTTTGATCTACGTGTGTGCCTCCAAAATATCGACGCCATATTTTATTACCATTTGCATCCATTTTAATACCCCAATAATCACCTAAGCTATGTAGTGATTCTCTTGAGTTATTAGATGGATCGTTGTTAAGGTCATTTCCTTCACCTTCGCTTAAGCCAACATCTAAAAATCCTGTAGCAAAATACCCGCCATCAAAAGTTTGTATTACCTTATAAGCTTGATCTTGGCCAATGAAGCCAAATGACTTTTCCCATTGAATGTCTCCAGTATTATTAACTTTTACAATCCAATAATCTTGGAAACCGGCATTTTCTGAAACATCACCATCTGTACTAGCAGTAAAACCTGAAATTATATAGCCTCCATCATTAGTTTTAGAAATTCCAGTAGCTTGATCATTTCCAGTTCCACCATAGGTTTTATCCCATAATTTTTCACCATCGTGATTTATTTTTAATAACCAATAATCTTGATCTGTGGTAGTTTTTCCAGTTATATCTCCATCATTACTATTAGTGAAGCCTAAGACAACATAATTTCCGTCATTAGCTTGAACCATATCTATGGCGTCATCTTCATTACTTCCTCCAAAGGTTTTTACCCAAACTAATTCTCCGCTAAAATCGGTTTCTATAGGAGTAGTGCCTCCATCATCATCGCTTTTACAAGAATAAAGAAACGAAATGGATACAAAAATAATAATAAGATAATTTACTCTCTTTCTTAAAAAACACATATCAAATTTGAATTTTTTTAAATTAGGCGAAGTTTTTACTTTCGCCTAATCATAAATTTAACTTTAAATAGTTTTATTTTACTATTAACCTTTTTGTAGTAAGGTTGTTAATTTTTACTAAATACATTCCAGTATTTAAACTAGAAATATCTATAGTTTCAGATAATGAACTAGTAAAATTAAGATTTATTATTTTTTGTCCTAAAATATTAAATATTTCAATATTTTTTATAGGATCAATTTTAGAGTTTATTGCTAAATTGTTTTTAGCAGGATTTGGGTATAAACTAAAATTATCATTTTCAAAATCAGATGAACTTAATAAAGAACCCTTAACCAATGTAAAGCCATTTTCACCAGATATAACGATATTTCCACTTTCAAAAAACGGATATACATTCCAAGATCCATCATAACTTGCATTGTTATTTGATGGGAATGTATCAAAATAACCACTTGGAGTCATAGTCTCATTTTCAATGTCACTAATATCAACAGTTCGGAATCCAGAAGAATAATTTGCTAGGTAGTATGTATCACCAATAACATAACCGTTGTGATCAACAGAAGCAGTTTCACTAAAATATTCCATATGTAGTTGAATATTATCTAAATCTGATACATCAAATACAACAGTACGAGTGTTAAATCCAAAATCAAATTCATCACCTTCATCACCTAATAACATATAGTTACGATCTTCAGTTAACCAGTTTTGGTGTGTATAACCTGTAGTAGGGTAAGTAAAAGATGCAATTTGAACAGGATTAGCTTTGTCTGTCATATCAACTATTTCAACGTGATTCGCATTGGATCCAAAAAATATTTCTTTTCCTGTATAATCTGTGTCAGGACCATCATATATAATTACTTGCGCATCATGAGTGTAACCTCCAGCAGAATATCCGCCTTCCGATATTGGATTAAGTGGGTCTTGTATATTTACGATATGAGCTCCTCCACTAAAAGTATCATCACCAACACTATAAGCATATCCAGATTCTTCATTTATTACAATGTTATGAGAGCCTCCAAAACCTGCATAATGTGCATCTTCTGTAAAAGTTTCTGGTGCAGATGTAACAGATCTTAATCTAGTTAAGTCAAATACTTGCATTCCATGACCTCCAGCCTCACTTACAATAAAGGCGTGATCTTGATAAACTTTAATATCTCTCCAAATAGAGGATGAAGTATGTGTTGGTAATTTTCCAAGATAAATTGGATTTACAGGATCTGAAATATCTATAAATGCAGTTCCATTATTTAAACCAATTAATGCGTACTCGGCACCATCATCTGGATCTGTCCAACCCCAAGAGTCATTTCCGCCATTAGCTCCCATTTCAGCTAAAGAAATATGAGATTGTAAATCGAATCCATCACAAGGATAATTAAGGGCAAAACCATTTTCACATGGTGTTTGTGCAAAAGTAAAGAGCGTAGCAAAGAACGCCATTAAGGGTAAAATTTTCTTTTTCATAGTAATTTTATTAATGAATTTCAAAAATAGGGTATTATATGTTGCTTTAAATAAACTTTAACAGTTAATAAACATTATTATCATCAAATTAATCAATGTATTACTGATAAAAGTATAATTTACTGTTTTATAATTTTTGTTGTAAACTGATTATTGAGTTTTAATATATAAATTCCGTTAGAGAAATTGGAGATATCTAAATTGATATTTAGCTCCGAAATAAACTCATTTGAATGTACTAACTTACCGCTTAAATCATAAATTTTAATGTCTGAAATAGGAAAATTAATAGAATTAATATTGACCGTATTCGAAGTAGGATTCGGGTGAATTTTAAAATTAGAAATTGAATTTTCTTCTATTGCTAATGTTGATGATTTAACAACTAAGAACCCCTCTCTATCACTTATTACGATATTACCGCTTTCAAAATAAGGGTACGTACTCCAGATGCCTTCATATCCTGCAAAATCATTTATTGGATGACTATCAAAATAACCGATTTCAGTCATATTTCCATTAGAAATGTCTGAGATGTCAATTACTCTTAGGCCAGCAGCATTGTTTGCTAAGTAAAAAAGGTCCCCATTTACATATCCATTATGATCGGTTGCAAGTGTTGGTCCATTATAATCAAAAGAATGAATCGGATTGTCTAAATCTGTTAAGTCTAAGATGATGGTTTTTGTGTTAAAACCAAAATCTATTTCATCTGCTTCATCACCTAAAATGTAATAACTGAAATCTTCTGTAAGCCATCCTTGGTGGGTATAAGAAAAATTAGAATAGGAAACAGAAGCGATATGTTGAGGATTGTTTTTATCTGTAACATCAACTATTACAACCCTATCTTCATTGCTGCCAACATAAATTTCTTTTCCTATGTAGTCTGTATCGGGGCCATTGTAAATTACAATGTGTGCATCATGGGTATAACCATCTTCTGAATATCCACCTGCAGCAGTAGGATTTATTGGGTCTGAAATATCTATAAAGTGAGCACCTCCAGAAAAAGTATTGTCACCAACACTATATGCATAACCAGATTCTTCATTTATAGCTATATTATGTGAACTACCAAAACCATCATAATGTGCATCTTCAGTAAAAGTTTCTGGTGGATTGGGTACACTTCTTAACCTAGTTAAATCAAAAACCTGCATTCCGTGATTACTTGCTTCACTTACAATAAACGCGTGGTTTTGATAAACTTTAATATCTCTCCAGATACTTGTACCAGTATGAGATGGAAGTTTACCTAGGTAAATAGGATTTATGGGATCTGAAATGTCAATAAAAACAGTTCCATTTTTAACCCCCATAATTGCATATTCATGTCCATCATCGGGATCTGTCCAACCCCAAGAATCGTTCCCGCGTTCTGTGTCCATTTCTGCTAAAGAAATAAAGGATTGTAGGTCATACCCATTACAAGGGTAGTCACCTGCCATTCCATTTTCACAAGGAGTTTGGGCAATTAAAAATGGTGAAATGAGAGAAAATAAAAAAAGTTTGACTAAATTTTTCATAATAATAATTTAGTCAAACTTACATAATATTTTTTGGTTGGAATTAATTAATTTTTAATCAATTTCTTAACAACTTGATTGTTTACTAAAACAAAATAGATTCCATTAGAAAAATTAGAAATATCAACTGTTTTCGTTACTGAATTAATAGTACTTGTATTATAAATTTGTTTCCCACTAATATCATAAATTATAACTTCGGTTAGAAGTTCTGTATTAGAATTAATGGTTATCAAATTTGAAGAAGGGTTTGGGTACATACTTAATCCATTACTGAAAAGGTTATCATTGAATCCTAAATCAAAAAAAGTGATCTCAAGCTCAAATGTACAGGTTGTTGTATTTCCTTCTTCATCTGTTGTTTCAAAAGAAATGATATAAAGACCAACACCTAATATTGTTCCTGCTACTGGATCTTGAGTAGTTATAAGATTTTCAGTGCAATTATCTGTTGCAGTAAACTCTCCATTTTCTAAATAATCTGGTAGTGTATAAGTTCCGTCAGGATCTTGTAGAACACTTTGATCATTGGGGCAACTAATAATGGGAGCTAAATTATCTTCAACAGTAACAATTGCTATACAAGTATCTGTATTTCCAGAAGGATCGGTTACTGTTAAAATCACATTATTTGCTCCAATATTTGTGCAATCAAAAGTATTTGAGTCTAAACTTAATGTAAAAAACCCACTATTATCACTTGATCCTCCATCTAACTCTTCAGTTAATATTGAAACTTGTCCGTTTTCATCTAGCTCTGCTGTAATATTTTGACAAACAGCAACAGGGTCTTCGTTGTCTACGGTATCAATTATAGTTATTTCTACAGTAACACTATCGGAATTACCTGAAGCATCAATCCCTTCTAAAACAGCATTATAAGTTCCAATTGCTGTAAATGTATCTGGACTAAGAGTTAAGTTGTCGATGTTGCAATTGTCGGAACTACCATTATCAACATTAGAAGCAGGGATAGTTACGGTTCCCATTCCGTCTAAGTTTGCTGTTATGCCTTGTCCTATAACTATTGGATTAATACTGTCTTCAACGGTAACTAAAGCTACACAAGTATCAGAATTTCCAGCAGCATCCGTTACCGTTAATATTACCGAATTTTCACCAATTTCGTTACAAGTAAAAGTATTAGGATTTGCTTCATAGGAAACAATTTCGACATTATCTGTAGATCCATTATCGATTTCAATACCTGTTATAATTGTTTCACCATTATTATCTAATTGTATCGAAATGTTTTGACAAATAGCAATAGGGTCTGTAGCATCTCCAGAATCTATAATGGTAATAGAAACTGTTACATTATCATTATTCCCCGAAGTATCTGTTACTTCTAAAACTGCATTAAATGTTCCAATACTTGTAAAAGTAGCTGGCGTTAAAGTCATAGTGTCAATATCACAATTATCGGTACTATTATTATTAACATCTGCCACTAAAATAGTAACCGAACCAGTACCTAATAAATCTCCCGTTGCGTTTTGTCCTATTGCATTTGGATTAAGATTGTCTTCAACTGTAATAATGGCATTGCAAGTGTCTGTGTTATTTGAAGGATCTGTAACCGTTAAGGTTACATTATTAGTTCCAATATTTGAACATTCAAAAGTGTTTTGGTTTACACCTAAAGTAAAAAATCCTGTATCGTCACTAGAACCTCCATCTATGTCAATTGCATAAAAATCTGCTTGTCCATTTTCATCTAATTCAATAGTAATGTTTTGACATATAGCCACAGGGTCAGTAGTATCTATTGCTGAAGATTTAACCAAAAAGAACCCGCCACCAGAATAGTTAGATATTACGATATTTCCAGATCCGAAATAAGGATATACATTCCAAGAACCTGCAAAATTTGCGGAATCATTAGAAGGGTAGGTGTCAAAATATCCATATTCAGATATGTTTTGATTTTGTAAATCACTTATGTCTAGAACCTTCATTCCTGCCGTGTAATTAGCAAGGTAGTATTTGTTACTTTTTGTATATCCATTATGATCTATAGCCGTTGTGGTTCCGAAATAGTCAAAATCAAACTGTGGGTTGTCTAAATCTGTAAAATCAAAAACGATTGCCTTGGTATTAAAACCAAAGTTTTGTTCATCTAATTCATCTCCAACAATAAAATAGTTTAAATCTTCAGTAAACCATCCTTGATGGGTATAAGCATCGTTTGTATAGGTTGCAGAAGAAATTAATATTGGATTTGCTTTATCGGTAACATCTACAATAGCAACCTGATTTTCATTAGATCCCACATAAATTTCTTTCCCAATATAATCAGCGTCTGGGCCATTGTAAGTTATAACTTGAGCATCGTGAGAGTATCCACTTCCTCCGTATCCACCTTCACCTATTGGATTTAATGGATCTTGAATATTTATAAAATGGGGGCCACCATTATAGGACCCAGTTCCAACTCCATAAGCATAACCTGTTTCTTCATTGATAACTATATTGTGTGCGCTTCCAAAACCATCATAATGTGCATCTTCTGTAAATGTTTCAGGAGGATTAGCTACGTTTCTTAATCTAGTTAAATCGAAAACTTGCATACCGTGTCCACCTGCTTCACTAACTACAAAAGCATAATTATTATATACTTTTACATCTCTCCAAGTTGTTGAAGTAGTATGGGTTGGTAATTTTCCAAGATATACAGGGTTTATTGGATCGGATATGTCAATAAATACAGTCCCATTATTAACTCCCATTAACACATACTCAGAACCATTTTGTGGGTCTGTCCAGCCCCAAGAGTCATTTCCGGTTGAGGCATTGAAAGTAGAAAAGGGAATAAAAGATTGTAAATCGTATCCATTACAAGGATAAGGTCCGGACATTCCATTATCACATGGAGTTTGTCCAATAGCTATAAGACTCGCTATTAAAAAAAAGAGGGGCAACGTTTTTTTCATAATAATAAATTTTTATAAAACCAATAGTAGGTGTATTGGCGTGGATTAATAATTAATTTTTTATCAATTTTTTTGTAACTTGATTGTTAATTTTTAGTAAATAAATACCGTTTGATATACTTGAGATATTTAAATTAATATTTGCTTCAGAATTATATTTATTTGAGATAACTAGTTTTCCACTTAAGTCGTAAACTTGAATCTCAGAAATAGGAGTTTCTGGAGAACTTATTTCTACATAATTTGTACTAGGGTTAGGATATAAGTTGAAAGTTGTTAAAGAGTTTTCTTCAATTGATAATATTGAAGGCTTAACTAAATAAAAACCAGGTATATAAGTTTGGCTACTATACTTTAAACTTGATATCATTATGTTTCCACTTGCAAAATAAGGGTAAACATTCCAAGCACCATCATAACCAACACTATCATTGGATGGGAAGATGTCGAAAAATCCAACTTCAGTCATATTCTCATTTGAAATATCCGAAATATCAATAACGCGTATCCCTGCCTTATAATTCGCTAAATAAAACAGATTACCATCTACATAGCCATTGTGATCAGTAGCTTGTGTAGGTCCACTATACTCAAAAGATAATTGAGGAGAGTCTAAATCGGTAAAGTCAAAAACAATGTTTCTTGTATTAAAGCCAAAGTTTATTTCGTCTATTTCATCCCCAACAATAAAATATTTTAAGTCTTCGGTAAACCATCCTTGGTGTGTATATGATGTATTAGAATAAGTTGCAGAAGCTATTAATTGTGGGTTGGATTTGTCGGTTACATCAACAATAGCAACAAGACTTTCGTTTGATCCAATATATAATTCTTTTCCGGTATAGTCTGAATCTGGGCCATCATATGTTATTACTTGTGCATCGTGGGTATAACCACTTCCTCCATATCCACCTTCACCTACTGGATTTAATGGATCTTGAATATTTACGAAATGTGCTCCACCACTATAAGAATTTGTTCCAACTCCATACGCATATCCAGTTTCTTCATTAATTACAATATTATGTGCGCTTCCAAATCCATCATAATGTGCATCTTCTGTAAATGTTTCAGGTGGGCTAACAACATCTCTTAATCGAGTAAGGTCAAATATTTGCATTCCATGTCCGCCAGCTTCACTTACAATAAAAGCATAATTATTATAAACTTTAACATCTCTCCATAAACTTGAAGAAGTATGAGTTGGAAGTTTTCCTAGGTATGTAGGATTAATTGGATCTGAAATATCAAGAAATGCAGTCCCATTATCGAGACCAACTAAAGCATATTCTGTTCCGTCATCAGGATCTGTCCAGCCCCATGAATCATTTGCGTTATCAGCTCCAAAATCGGTACAGGGAATAAAAACTTGCAAATCATATCCATTACAGGGATACTCTCCTGCCATTCCATTTTCACAAGGAGTTTGGGCTTGTAAAATTGAAAAACAAGCAATCAAAATAAGGAGTAAAGTTTTCTTCATATCATTTTATTATTAATTTTGAACTTTTGCAATTTAACAAAAACTTATTAGATTCTTAAAAAATTATAAATCTAGATTAGAATAACACTTTAACTCTAATTTACCCTACCACATTAGTATTAATAATAGTATAAAACTTGTTTTTTAAAATTGGTGACTTGTAAAGTTTTAATTTTTTTAACTTAGCGTCTTTATAATTAATTCTTGCAAAATGAAAATCAACTTATTACTTGTCGTTTTATCGTTATCACTTATTTTTTCTTGTAAAGATAAGAGTGTAAAAGCTTTTCTACCTCAGAAAATAAAAGTCTATGAGATTATTCCTAAAACGGTACCAATTTATGAAGTCTTTGTTGGGCAAATATATGGTGAAAAAGATATTCCTATTAGAGCAAGACTAGAAGGGTTTCTGGAAGGTATTCATTTTAAAGAAGGATCAACAATTAAAAAAGGGGATTTATTATATGTGATAGACCCGGATCCATTTAGGGAAGCTGTTGTAGCAAAACAAAGTATGGTAGCACAAGCAAAAACGCTTTTAATTCAAACTGAAAGCGATTTAAAAAGAGTAAAACCTCTTGCAGAAATGGATGCCGTTAGTAAACGAGAATTAGATATGGCTCAAGCAAAAAGAGATGCTTCTATTTCTACTTTGAATGCAGCTAATGCAGATTTAAATATTGCTGAAATAAACCTAAGTTATACACGAATTCTATCACCAATTGATGGTATTATTGGAAGAACATTAGCTCGTGAAGGTGAATTTGTTGGGAAAGATCCAAATCCTGTAATTTTAAATACAGTATCTAATATTAGTAAGATAAGAGTACAATTTTTCTTATCTGAAAATGAATATCTAAGAATTGCAAAAGAAATTTTAAAGAGAACAAAGGATACTCCAAAAAAAGCTAGTACTGAAAAAGCAGAGATAGAATTAATTTTATCTGATGGATCCTTATTTGATCAAAAAGGTGAATTAGATTTTATTGATAGAAATATTGATACCTCAACTGGAACCATATTGGTTCAAGCTACTTTTCCAAATCCAGATAGAATTATAAGACCAGGCCAATTTGCAAGAGTAAAAATTAAAGTAATGGATGTTCAAGATGCTATTATTGTGCCTCAAAAATGTTTAACTGAACTTCAGGGGCAGTATTCAGTTTTAGTTGTAAATGCTGAAAATAAAGTTGAAACTGCTCAAGTTGAAATAGGAAAAAAAATACCTGGCTATACTATTATTAAAAGTGGTGTAAAAAGTGGTGATCAAATAATTTTAGAAGGGTTGCAGAAAGCGAAGCCTGGTATGGAGGTAATACCCATTATTACTGATTATAAACTTGAAGAAACAAAACAATAATTATGGCTGAAGATAAAGGAAACTTTTTTGTACATCGACCAATTGTTGCGATCGTAATTGCAATTGTTATTGTTATTGTTGGAACTTTAATGTTAGTTGGATTACCAATTGAGCAATATCCAAATCTTACTCCTCCAATTGTACAAGTGAGAGCCTCTTATAAGGGTGCAAATGCAATTAGTGTGGAAGAATCTGTAGCTACACCATTAGAACAACAAATTAATGGAGTAGATAACATGATTTATATGAAATCTACCAATGCCAATGATGGTACAATGTCAATTGATATTTCATTTGATGTTGGCACAGATCCTGATATGAATACCGTTTTGGCACAAAATAAAGTATCTGCTGCTTCTGCAAAATTACCAGCATCGGTAACCAAATTTGGTGTTACAACACAAAAGTCTTTACCTAATATTTTAATGTTGGTTACATTAACTTCAGATGGAAGATACGATCAAGATTTTTTAGGAAATTATGC
>MDTF01017429.1_pt1 | contig 11062 bp, 7 predicted proteins | sample 811191 | NCBI WGS metagenome assembly MDTF01 (sample SAMN05326649, study PRJNA326480) | marine metagenome | isolation source: seawater | place: Southern Ocean | collected 2011
CCTCGTCGGTATCTTCTATTCGAATACCTCTAACTCCGGTTGCATTTCTTCCCATTGGTCTAGTTGCATCCTCGTGAAAGCGTATTGCTTTACCAGATTTTGCAGCCAACATAATAAAGGAATCTCCAGTAGTAAGTTTTGCTTCTAGTAGTTGATCGTCTTCGCGGATACCAATTGCATTAATACCGTTTATACGTGGACGAGAGTAAGATTCAAGTGTGGTTTTTTTAATTATACCACGCTTAGTACACATAATAATATAATGATTATTGATGTACTCTTCGTCTTTAAGGTTATCTACATTCAAGAATGCCATTACCTTATCGTCTGGTTCTAGATTAATTAAGTTTTGTATTGCTCTACCTTTTGCTGTTTTAGAACCTTCAGGTATTTCGTATACTTTTAACCAGAAACATTTTCCTTTTTCGGTAAAGAATAACATATAGTTATGGTTTGTTGCCATAAATATTTGTTCTACAAAATCTTTATCTCTTGTAGTAGCTCCTTTAGAACCAACTCCTCCTCTACTTTGTGTTTTGTATTCAGATAGTAAAGTACGTTTAATGTATCCTAAGTGAGAAATTGTAATTACAACCTCAGCATTAGGAATCATATCTTCAATACTTAAATCTCCACCTGCGTATTCAATTTCAGTACGTCTTTCATCACCGTATTTTTCGCGGATTTCAATCAGCTCTTCCTCAATGATACTCATACGTATTGGCTCACTAGCAAGAATGCTTTCTAAATGAGCAATAATCTTCATTAATTCAGCGTGCTCTTCTTTAATTTTATCCTGCTCAAGACCTGTAAGTTTCTGTAGTCTTAAATCTAAAATTGCTCTAGCTTGTAGCTCAGAAAGTGAATAATTAGCAATTAATGCTTCACGTGCAATTTCTGGAGTTTTAGAGGCTTTTATTAAAGCAATAATAGCATCAAGATTATTTAATGCAATTAATAAACCTTCTAAAATATGAGCTCTTTTATTCGCTTGTCTTAGTTCGTATTCTGTTCTACGGACAACAACCTCATGTCTGTGTTCTACAAAATATTTAATCATTTCCTTAAGCGTAAGTAACATTGGTCTCCCTTTTACAAGAGCGATGTTATTTACTGAGAATGAGTTCTGTAGAGAAGTGTATTTAAATAGTTTGTTTAATACTATATTTGGTATAGCATCACGTTTAAGTATATAAACGATACGCATTCCATTACGGTCAGATTCGTCGCGAATATCAGAAATACCTTCTAACTTCTTGTCGTTTACTAAATCAGCCGTTTTCTTAATCATATCGGCCTTATTCACCATATAAGGAATCTCAGTAACGATAATACAATCGCGTCCATCTACTTCCTCAAAAGCTGTTTTAGCTCTTAATACAATTCTACCCTTACCTGTCTCGAATGCATTTTTAACGCCATCGTAACCATAAATAGTTCCCCCAGTAGGGAAATCAGGTGCCTTAACATAATTCATTAAGCCCTCTGTGTCAATATCATTATCTGCTATGTAAGCAATAATTGCATTAACAATTTCGGTAAGGTTATGTGGTGGCATATTGGTTGCCATACCTACTGCTATACCAGAAGCGCCATTAATTAATAAATTCGGTACTCTTGAAGGTAATACAGTTGGTTCTTGTAAAGAATCATCAAAGTTTAATCTAAAGTCAACCGTTTCTTTGTCGATGTCTTTCAGCATCTCCTCAGAAATCTTTTTCAATCTAGCTTCAGTATAACGCATTGCTGCTGGGCTATCACCATCAATAGATCCAAAGTTACCCTGTCCATCTACTAACATATATCGCAATGACCAATCTTGAGCCATGCGTACCATAGAGTCGTAAACAGAGGAGTCACCATGTGGGTGATACTTACCTAAAACTTCCCCTACAATTCTTGCAGATTTTTTATGCGCTCCTGTTGCACGAATTCCCAATTCATGCATTCCGAAAAGTACTCTTCGGTGAACGGGTTTAAATCCATCTCTAACATCGGGTAAAGCACGAGAAACAATAACAGACATCGAATAATCGATGTATGCAGACTTCATTTCATCTTCAATATTTATAGGGATAATCTTTTCTCCTTCAGCCATTTACTTAGCAATTAAGATTTGTATTCTTTCCTGTCTTTTGAGACACACGAATATAGCGTAAATTGCTTTTAATAATAGCAGATCATAAGGTAAATAATTAACAATTTATTTATTAAAAATGTTAAAAAAAGTAAGCGCTATATTTACTATATTGATAAAAGGTATTTATCTTTGGAATTAGATGAATTATGGACTAAAACAGATAGATTATGGATGATAATTTCTCGCCAAGAGTAAAAGATGTAATTCAGTTTAGTAAGGAAGAGGCTATTAGGTTAGGACATAATTATATAGGTACTGAGCATTTATTATTAGGTATTATTCGTGAAGGCGAAGGTATAGCTATAGATATAATGAGTACCCTAGGAGTTGATCTGCGTTCACTTAGAAGTAAAATTGAAGACTTATGCACTAATGGAACTGTTACAGATCAAACTACAGCTACTAATATACCCTTAACTAAACAAGCAGAAAAGGCTTTAAAAACTACATTTTTAGAAGCCAAACTTTACAATAGTCAATTAATAGGTACCCCTCACCTATTATTATGCATATTAAGAAATGATAACGATCCGATGTCTCATCTTTTTGAGCAGCTTAATGTAACCTATGAAATGGTCAAAACTCAATTTGAGGACATTACTGGAGATGAAGAAGTTGATGAGCTATTTAGTGCTGACTTCTCAGATGATGAGACAGATGATGGCGAATTTGAAAGTCCTGGTTCTGGAGATTATAGAGCAGAGAAAAAGTTTAAACCTACTAAAAAATCTAAAACTCCGGTATTAGATAATTTCGGTAGAGATTTAACAAAATTTGCAGAAGATGATAAGTTAGACCCCGTTGTGGGTAGAGAGAAAGAAATTGAAAGAGTTTCTCAAATATTATCTCGTCGTAAAAAAAACAATCCAATGCTTATTGGAGAGCCTGGTGTAGGTAAATCTGCAATTGCAGAAGGTTTAGCTCTTCGTATAGTTCAGAAAAAGGTCTCACGTATATTATTCGATAAGCGTATTGTAACGCTAGACCTTGCCTCTTTAGTTGCGGGTACAAAATACCGTGGCCAATTTGAGGAGCGTATGAAAGCGGTATTAAATGAGTTGGAGAAAAATCCAGATATCATTTTATTTATCGATGAAATTCATACTATTGTTGGTGCTGGTGGAGCTGCAGGAAGTTTAGATGCTTCTAATATGTTTAAACCTGCTTTAGCTAGAGGAGAACTTCAATGTATTGGTGCTACTACTCTTGATGAGTATAGGCAGCATATTGAAAAAGATGGTGCCTTAGAGCGTAGATTTCAAAAAGTTATTGTTGAGCCTACCTCAAATGAAGAAACGTTACAAATTTTACAAAATATAAAAGATCGTTACGAGGCACATCATAATGTAACCTATACTGATGAGGCTTTAGCTGCTTGTGTTAAATTAACAAGTAGATACATTAGCGATAGACATTTGCCAGATAAAGCTATTGATGCCTTAGATGAGGCTGGATCTAGAGTTCATATAACGAATATTCAGGTCCCTAAAAACATTATTAAACTCGAAGCTAAACTTACTGATATAAGAAGCCAAAAAGTTGAAGTTGTAAAGAAACAAAGGTATGAACAGGCTGCTCAATTAAGAGATGTCGAAATGAAGACTGAAAATGAATTGCTCGACGCTCAAATATTATGGGAGGAGCATGTTAAGTCGCATAGAGAAGTTGTAAGCGATCAAGACGTTTCCGAAGTTGTAGCGATGATGACCGGTATTCCTGTGAACCGAATTGCTGAGAAAGAGAATGATAAATTAGCTGCAATGGCAGATTTATTAAAGAAAAATGTTGTTGGTCAGGACGAGGCGGTTTCTAAAATTGTTCGTGCTATACAAAGAAATAGAGTTGGTTTAAAAGACCCTAACAAGCCTATTGGTTCTTTTATATTCCTTGGTCCTACTGGAGTCGGTAAAACTCAGTTAGCGAAGGAATTGTCTAAGTTGTTATTCGATAACGAGTCGTCTATGATTCGTATAGATATGAGTGAGTATATGGAGAAATTCTCTATTTCTAGACTCGTAGGAGCACCTCCAGGTTATGTTGGTTACGAAGAAGGCGGACAGCTTACAGAAAAAGTTAGAAGAAAGCCCTACTCTGTTGTTTTACTTGATGAAATTGAAAAAGCACACCCAGATGTATTTAATCTATTACTACAGGCTTTAGACGATGGTATGTTAACCGATAGTTTGGGTAGAAAGATTGATTTCAAAAATACAATCATCATTATGACTTCTAACATAGGAACTCGAAAGTTGAAAGAGTTTGGTGCTGGTGTAGGTTTTAGTACAGCTGCTAGAAAGAGCAATTTTGATGAATATACCAAGAGTGTTATTGAAGGCTCTTTAAAGAAAGCTTTTGCACCAGAGTTTCTTAATCGTATTGACGATGTTGTTTTATTTAATTCGCTTAGTAAAGAAGATATTCACCAAATTATTGATATTGAGCTTGAGAAATTATTCTTTAGAATTAAGGAAATTGGCTTTATTCCAAAAATTACAGATGCAGCCAAAGACTTTATCTCTGAGAAAGGATTTGATCCTTCTTATGGTGCTAGGCCACTAAAACGAGCTATCCAGAAGTATGTAGAAGATATTTTAGCAGAAGAAATCATTGCTAAAAACATTTCTGATGGAGATAAGGTGTTGATTGATTTTGATAAGAAAAACAAAGCTATAAAAGTTAAGGTAACTAAGCCTAGAGCTAAAAAAGCTAAACTTGATAAGTCTGCTGATAAGAAAGTTAAATAGTATATTTTTTAACACAAAAAAAAAGGAGCCTATTGGCTCTTTTTTTTATTTAATCAATAATATATTAGTCTTCTGTAGTTGTAAACTTGTCCATTACTTCCTGACTAACTCCAGTATATGAGAACCCTCCATCGTGGAAAAGGTTTTGCATAGTAACCATTTTAGTTAAGTCAGAGAATAAAGATATTACGTAGTTAGCACAATCTTCAGAAGGTGCATTACCTAATGGAGACATCATATCAGCATACTTGTAAAAACCATCAAATCCTTTTACACCACTACCAGCAGTAGTCATTGTAGGAGATTGAGAAATTGTATTTACACGAACTTTCTTTTGTTTCCCAAAGTGGTAACCAAAACTACGAGCAATAGACTCTAAATAAGCCTTATTATCTGCCATATCGTTGTAGTCTGGGAATGTTCTTTGCGAAGCGATATAAGAAAGAGCAACAATAGATCCCCATTCATTCATGGCGTCTAATTTCATTGCTGTTTGCATAACTCTGTGAAATGACATAGCAGAAACATCCATTCCTTTGATCATGAAATCATGACTAAGGTCTGTATAGTGTTTTCCTTTACGTACATTAATAGACATCCCTATAGAGTGTAAAACAAAGTCAATTTTACCACCTAAAATCTCTTGAGATTTTACAAATAGATTTTCTAAGTCCTCCATTGAAGTAGCGTCTGCAGGAATTATCTCTGCATTACATTCTTCAGCTAATTCTTTAATAGTACCCATGCGCATAGCGATTGGAGCATTAGTAAGAACGAATTCGGCACCTTGTTTTTTTGCTTCTTCGGCAACTTTCCATGCAATAGATTTAGAATCTAATGCTCCGAAAATAATTCCTTTTTTTCCTTTTAATAACATGCTATCTCTCGTTAAATTTTAACAAATATAATTGAAATTATCCTTTACCTAATAGTTTGCAATGAGTGCTTTTGCATTTTCTAATGCTGCCTCGCTAATCTGTTCACCACTAAGCATTTTTGCGAGTTCTTCTAAGCGTTCTTCTTCACTTAGCTTATTAATGAATGTCTGTGTTCTTCCTTTTATGTCCTTTTTTTCTACTTTATAATGGTTATTTGCCCTTGCCGCAACTTGTGGTAAGTGACTAATAACTATTAATTGAGTTTCTTTCGACATTTCAAGTAGGAGTTTAGCAATTTTACCTGCTATTCCTCCTGATACTCCAGTGTCAATTTCGTCCAACACTAAGCAAGGTAAGGCTAAATGTTTTGCCAACAATGCTTTTAAGGCTAACATTAATCTAGAGGTTTCTCCACCAGATGCCACTTTAGACATTTCTTGTAAAGTCATGCCTTTATTAGCAGAAAACAGAAAGTTCACGGAGTCTATTCCCCATTCATTAAGTACTTCTTTTTTGGTAATCGAAACTTTAAATTGACCGTTTTTAATCCCTAAATCTATTAGAGAACCGATTATAAAACCGTCAATATCCTTTGCTACCTTATTTCTATTTATGCTTATAGATTTAGCCTTTTTTAAGAGCTTACTTGTTAAATCGCTAATCGCCTTTGTTAATCGATCTATGGTAGCCTCTGTAGATAAGTATTTATTTAAATGTTCTCCTATAGAATTAAACTTCTCAATCAATTCGTCGAAGCTTAAAACACGATGCTTTTGTTCAAGTTGATTAATTAAATTTAATCTTTCGCTAGCTTTTTCGTAATCGATACTATCATCAATACTCGATGCAAGTATGCTTTCACTTTCTATAGATAAATCTGCAAGCTCTATAGTGGCGCTATTTAATCTTTCTGCTAGCTCTGTGTACTTACTGTTATAAGTGCTTATATTTTGTAAATCCTGAACTAAGTTAAATAACTGAGTATTTATAGGCTCTACTCTGTGATTGTTTTCGAGAATATAACTTACTTTTTGAAGTACAGAATTTACTTCTTCCTTATTCTCCGCAGTTTTTATTTGCTCTTCTAAAACTGTTTTTTCTCCTACTATTAAGTTGGCTTCCTCAAGTTCATTGTATAAAAAGGACAAGTAATCTAATTGACTTTTAGATTCTTCTGCTTCATTTAAACTGCTGTCTAATTCTTTTTTAAGAGCATTCAATTCTGTATAACCCTCTTGGTATTCATCAAGTAATTGTTTGTGATTCTCTTGGCTATTTTGAGCAAAGCTGTCAATTAATTGAAGTTGGTAATTAGCATTATTTAAATGTACTGTTTGATGTTGGGAATGTATATCGATAAGGTAAGATGAAAATTCTTTTAGAATTGTTAAGCTTACTGGACTATCGTTAATGAATGCTCTCGACTTTCCGTTAGAAGAAATATCTCTTCTAATGATCGTCTCCTTGGCATCGTAATCTATCTCGTATTCGGTAAAGAAGGTTTCTAAATGGTAAGATTCAATTGAGAAAGAACCTTCAATAATACATTTCTTATCGCTATTTAATATTGATTTTGAATCTGCTCTTTGCCCCATTAATAATTGCAGAGCACCTAATATTATAGATTTACCAGAACCGGTTTCTCCAGTAATAATACTAAACCCCTTCTTGAAATCAATTTCAAGGGAATCTATAATAGCGTAATTTTTTATAGATAACTGTTGAAGCATATAATTACTTTCCTTGTTCTTGTAGCATTCTTTCCCATTTAGTAGCGTTGGATGGATCTACTTGTTTGAGCATTTGCACCAACTCACTCTTATTGGTAATAAATCCATCAGAATAAATTTTAGTAATTTCTGTTGCTTTTGCATCAAAAAACACCTTTAATAAATAGGCGTTTTGCTTTTTATCGGCGCTACTTTTTACATTATATAGTGCTGCTGTTATCTCATCTCTACCTGCTTCAGCCTGATCGCCTAGAACGTCAAGTCCGTCTATATGGTAGCTATACATACCATTTCTTAATGGTTTGAAATCATTGTGTAATAAGTTCTCCACCAACCAATATCTATTAAATGTGCTTTCGTAAGGTTTCCACCCACTGGCTTTATTGTCTCCTTGGGCATTATTAATAATTTTATTTGCTTTTAAGAAAGCTTCTTCTCCGCCTAGTGGAATAAATGTGTCATTGTCCATCCCTATAATTACATAGGCATAATAAGCTAAAACAGAAATTAAATTTGAACTGTGGTTGTGTTCGTTAAATTCTAAACTTTGATTTTCTACATACTCGAAGCTCAAGTCTGTATCTATAATGTTTAGTACTGGAGAGTTGTAAGAGGCCCTATAGATTGGTCGTGTAGATTTAACAGTTATAGAACCTTTATAGCCATTTGCACCCACCTCACTGGTTAAGTTTATAATGATATTACATTCTATTCGTTCTTCGTTGGAGTAAATATCTGTAGTCCAACGGTTTGTATTCATAAACTCAAAAATAGAAGTACGCATAGAAGTGAACTTCTGTCTATTTGTTCCTTTAATTTGTTGTGAGTTGATTTGAATTCTACAGTTTAGTTCTTGTGCGCCTAATTGTAAGCTAAACAAAAATAAAAGTACTACTGTATAAAGTTTAAGCATTGATTTCTATTAAGATTATATTCACGATATCTTGGGCAACATCCTGCTTAGATTTTAACTCAAAGCTAAGCTTTTTATTGCTCTTAGTAAGTATCGTAATCTTATTTGTATCCGACTGAAAACCTGCTCCTTTATCATTTAATGAGTTCAGAACTATTAGGTCTAGGTTTTTACGCTCCAACTTTAATTGAGCGTTCTTTAGTTCATTATGTGTTTCTAATGCAAATCCAGCTAAGAACTGATGCTCTTTTCGAATCCCCATCTCTGCGAGAATATCTTTTGTCTTTGTGAGCTCTATTGTAGGAGTACCCTCGTCTTTTTTAATCTTATTCGTATGTACTACTTTTGGTGCGTAGTCTGATACTGCTGCAGCGGCAATAGCAATTGTGCAATCATTATAATAGTGCATTGCTTTTTCATACATCTGACTAGCAGACTCCACTCTATGAACAGTAATATTTGTATGATTAATTTGTAGGCTTGAAGGACCCAATATTAGTTGTACTTGTGCGCCTTGATCAGCAAAGTAAATTGATAAAGCAAGTCCCATTTTACCAGAAGAGCGATTGCCAATAAATCGTACTGGGTCTATAGCTTCGTGAGTAGGTCCTGCAGTAATAAGAATAGAATGGTTTCGTAAAGGAAGTTGCGATAAAATATCATTTTCTATAAACTGAAATATCGCTTCTGGTTCTGCCATTCTACCTAAGCCAAATAATCCACTAGCTAGTTCACCATTTTCCGGAGAAATTATAGTCGCTCCAAAAGAGCTTAATAACTGTAAGTTTTTAGTTGTTGTAGGATGTGCAAACATATCTAAGTCCATTGCTGGAGCTATGTAAACAGGGCATTTGGCTGAGAGATAGGTAGCCATGAGTAAATTGTCGCACTGCCCGGTACTCATTTTGCTTAATGTGTTAGCAGTAGCAGGAGCAACAATAAATAGATCTGCCCATAAACCTAAGGAGACATGATCATTCCAACGAGGGTTTTCTTTGTCATTAGTAAATTCTGAGAAAACTTCGTTTTTAGAAAGCGTAGAAAGTGTTAAAGGGGTAATGAAATCCTTAGAAGCAGGAGTCTGAATGCATTTTACATTCGCTCCTGCTTTTATGAATTCTCTAACTAGATGAGCAGATTTATAGGCGGCAATACCACCAGTTATCCCGATAAGGATGTTTTTTCCACTGATCATCAGATTAGATTAGGCTTCTTTTATATCCTGCTTAATAAATAGCTCATCGTCTAATAATTCACGAATTGCTAATAAGGTTGGTTTTGGTAATTTTTCGTAAAACTTAGAAACTTCAATTTGTTCCTTGTTTTCGAAAATTTCATCTAGACTATCGTTGTGCGTAGCAAACTCATCTAATTTACCAATCAACTCTTCTTTTATCTCAGAGCTAATTTGGTTAGATCGTTTTTCTAAAGCAACAATTGCAGAATAGATATTCCCTACTCTATCTTCAAATAACTTTGTGTTATTTGTGATGGTAGTTTTTGCAGAGTTTGTTTTTTTGTAATCCATAATATAAGTATGTACTATTTTTTTCTTAGCAATTTCACTTGTTTGAAAACTCTTTTCGACTCTTGTAGATGCGAACTTTTAGGGTAAGCATTTTTAAACTGATTAAATGCGATAATCGTATCTTTTATACGTTTGTCTTTTTTTTCTTCCACACTATTTTGTGCTAACAAGAAAAAGCTTTTCAGCTGCAAAAATAAGATTTCCTCTTTAAATACAGAATTTTGATGCTCTTGAAGTGCTAAATTAAATGCATGTATAGCCGCTTTGTAATTTCCTGTTGTATAATAGAGCTTTGCATTCTCAAAAGATTTCTTCTCTAACTTATCTGATAGCTTGATTTTTAACTTGTTGCAAGCTTTTATGTAAGTACTGTTTGGGTACTTATCAAAAAATATTTTAATCTCATCTAATGCCTTATATGTGTTGGTTTGATCCAAACTATACTTAGGAGAGAGTAAAAAATGACAGTAAACAGCTAAATAGGCACACTCTTCTGCCTTAAAATTGTCGTTATAAGTACTTGAGAAGTTCTTAAAATGATATGCAGAAGAAAGTAAGTTTCCTTTTTCATATTCTGTTTTACAGTAATAATAATAAACGTCCTCAGCTTTATTAGTACCTCTATATAATAGAAGTAATTCATCGAATAGAGGAAATGCTTTTATATACTCTTCATTTTCGTACAATTTTACGGCTTGCTCGTATTTGAAGTCTAAGTCACTACTCTTAAGTAACTTTTGATATTCACTACAAGAAGAGAAGACAATGGCTATAAAACCTAAGAAAAATAGAATGTTGCTTTTTATCATGCTGCAAATATATAATTTAAAAGAAAAAATAGTAGGAATTTTTCGTACTTATCGTTCACAATTTTGTCTAGTACATATCTATTTGTATTTTTGCCCAAATTCCTTAACGATATAAAAATGGATTTATTTGAAAAATTGAAAAATAATCGTGGTCCTCTAGGCCAGCATGCTAAGGATGCGCACGGTTATTTTACATTCCCTAAACTAGAAGGTGAAATTGCTAGTAAGATGATGTTTAGAGGTAAAGAAGTCCTAACATGGAGTATAAATAACTATTTGGGATTGTCTAATCACCCTGAAGTACGAGAAGTTGATGCTCA
>MDTF01003350.1_pt1 | contig 11060 bp, 11 predicted proteins | sample 811191 | NCBI WGS metagenome assembly MDTF01 (sample SAMN05326649, study PRJNA326480) | marine metagenome | isolation source: seawater | place: Southern Ocean | collected 2011
ATTGAATTACAACACTTAAAACCATAATAAAATTTAGATATTTAAATGTTTTCTGTTATTTTTCCAGGACAAGGCTCACAAATTGTAGGTATGGGTAAAGATCTGCATGCTAAATATAGCATAGTTCAAAAATTATTCAAAGAAGCAGATGAAACTCTTGAATTTTCACTATCTAATTTAGTCTTAAATGGACCTAAGGAAAAACTTGATCTAACTGAAAATACTCAACCTGCAATATTTCTATTAAGTTATTCAATATTCAAACTAGTAAAAGAGGAATTTAACATCGATCTAACTAAAGCAAATTTTTTTGCAGGACATTCACTTGGAGAATATTCGGCATTAGCGTCTGCAGGAGCTTTATCTTTTTCAGATACTTTAAAAATATTAAAGATTAGAGGAAAAGCAATGCAAAGTTCAGTATCAAAAGGTGAGGGAGGAATGGTTGCTGTTTTAGGATCAGAAATAAAAATTATAGAGAATATTATTGAAGAAAATAAAGATAAATATGAATGTTTTATTGCAAATGATAATTCTGAAGGTCAAATAGTTTTAAGTGGAAATACAATAGACTTAGAAAAAATAATGATAGATTTAAAATCTAGTAATATCAAAAATGTCAAATTACAAGTTAGCGCTCCCTTTCATTGCAAGTTAATGAATAAAGCAACAATGGTAATGAATGATGAAATTTCAAAACTTAATTTTGAAGAACCGAAGAATATACTTATTTCTAATGTAACTGGAAACGAGATATCTAATACAAAAGAATTAAAAGATTTGTTAGTTAAGCAAATTGAAAGCAGAGTTCGATGGAGAGAAAGTGTTTTATTTATGATTAATAAGGGAGTTAATCAATTTATAGAGATAGGCCCAGGAAAGGTTTTGTCGGGATTAATAAAAAGAATTGATAGAAATGTTAAAGTTAGTGCAATAAATACTGAAGAAGATATAAAGTTGATAAACATTGATGAGTAATTTAAAAAATAAAAATATTATAGTAACAGGTGCTTCTGGTGGAATTGGAAACTCAATAGTAGAAAAATTTTATGAGAATGGTTCAAATATTTTAGCAACCGGAACTAGGGTAGAGAAATTAGAAGAGCTTAAAAAAAGATTTAAAAATATCAAGATATTGAAATTTGATATTTCTCAACATGAAAAAATTGAAGAATTTATCAATAGCGCAACAGATGCGCTAGGAGGCTCTCTTGATTGTATAGTTAATAACGCAGGGATTACAAAAGATAACCTAGCAATTAGAATGAGTTTAGAAGAATGGACAAAAGTTATAAATATAAACTTAACTTCAACATTTTTAATGAGTAAGTATTCAATAAAAAAAATGCTTAAAAATAAGTCAGGAAAAATTATAAATATAACCTCTGTTGTTGGTCATACAGGTAATGCTGGACAATCAAACTATACTGCATCAAAAGCTGGCGTTGTTGCGATGTCTAAAAGTCTTGCCATTGAATATGCTAAAAAAAACATAAATGTTAATTGTATATCACCTGGATTTATCAGTACTGCAATGACAGACAAAATAGATGAGAGATTTAAGGAGGCTATTATAGGGAAAATTCCTTCTAATAGACTTGGCATGCCCGAAGATATAGCGAATGCTGTAATTTTCTTAAGTTCAGACCAATCAGATTATATCAATGGAGAAACATTACATGTTAATGGAGGCATGTATTTGGGTTGACAAAGCTACTTTTTGAACTATTAACGAAATATAACAAAAGGGAACATTATGTCAGAAGATATTTCAAACAAAGTAAAAAAAATTGTTGCAGATCATTTAGGTATAGATGAAGCTAAAGTTCAAGATGATTCGAGCTTTATAGATGACCTTGGTGCTGATAGTTTAGACACAGTTGAATTAGTAATGGCGTTTGAAGAAGAGTTTGGATCGGAGATTTCAGATAGCCAAGCAGAGAAAATCTTAACTGTTGGTGACGCAATTAAATTTATTGAAGGCAAGGCTAACTAGAAAATTTAAATGTCCAAAAATAAAGATGGGATAATGGTAATTTTATCATCCCCATCTGGGGCAGGTAAGACCACCTTAGTAAAATTACTATCTAAAAATAAAAATTTTCATATATCAATTTCTCACACAACGAGAAAACCCAGACTCAATGAAGTTACAGACCAAGACTATTATTTTGTAAACTATCAAAAATTTGAAAGATTAATTAAAAATGAAGAATTCTTAGAATATGCCAAAGTCTTCAATCATCTGTATGGAACAACAAGAACGCCAGTTATAGAAAAATTAGAAAAAGGTGAAAATGTAATATTTGATATAGATTGGCAGGGAGCTGATCAGATCAAGAATAAAGAATTGAATTATAAATTAATTACTTTTTTTATACTTCCACCAAGCAAAAAAGTTTTATTTGAAAGATTATCAAATAGAGACATGAAAGATAAATTGATTGTAGAAGAGAGAATGAAAGAATTTAGCAGAGATGTATTGCATTGGATCAATTATGATTATGTAATTGTAAACGACAATCTTAAAGAATGTTATTCTAAAATAAATAATTTAATTGAAGCTGAAATTAATAATGGGTCAAAGGATTATGATAAAGAGTATATTAGAAAACATGTTAATACATTAACCTCTTAAATTTTCATATTCTTTAACAAGGTTAAAATATATTTCAGGCTCAAGGTTTTGAGGTCGCAAATTTAGATTTATATTAAATTTTTCAGAAACTTCATTTGGATTTTTAAATATTTGATTAAATGGTTTTTTGAGCATTTTTCTTCGTTGACTAAAAAAAACTCTTGTAATCATTTCAAGATTTTTTGCATTTTCTAATTCAAAAAAATTTTCTCTAGGAGTAAACAATAATAATGAGCTATCTACTTTAGGCCTTGGTGAGAAACTTTCTGGTTTTATATCAATTATTTTTTTTATATTTAATTTCCAGTGTGATAAAATTGACAATCTGCCATATTTTGAAGTATTGGACGTTGCAATAATTCTGTCTGCAACTTCTTTCTGAAACATTAATACTAACCTTTCAAACCAAAATTTTTTATTTAAATTTACAATCCATTTCGAAAGAATTTCAGTAGAAATATTATATGGTAAGTTTCCGAAAACAGTCAATTTTTCATCTGAAATTTTATTTTCAGATATTTTTAGAATATCATCGTTAATTATTGTTATTTCGTTATTGAACTTTTCTGCTAATAACGAGGATAAATCATTATCTTTTTCAACAACATAAAATTTTTTTGGGTTTTTTTTTAAAATAAATGTTGTTAAATTTCCACTACCAGGACCAACTTCTAAAATATTTTTATTTGTAATTTCTGCACTATTAACGATCTGCTCTAGAACAGAACGATCAATTAAAAAATTTTGTCCTAAACTTTTTTTAGTTTTAATAGTCACTTATTTATCAAAAAATTTTAAAGCTTTAATTAAGCTTTCTGGATTAGATTTATTCTTACCCAGCATAGGCCAGTTCGGCCCATGATCAGGAGAAATTCTTACAAAAGGCAAGCCTAAAGTTATATTTATGGCATCAAAACCAAAGATGGATTTTGCTGGTGTTAATACTTGATCATGGTACATGCCAACAATCACATCATATTTCTTAGATTGTTCTTTCATAAAAACAGTATCCGCAGATAGAGGTCCAAATATTTTATATTTTTTTCCCTCTAAATATTTAATTGCTGGTTTAATTATTTTTTCTTCTTCACTTGATTTATAATTACTTTCACAATGCGGATTTAATCCAGTAATTGCTATTTTAGGATTTTTTTTAAATTTTTTTAAATAAAATTTTTTTATTAATTTAACCTGGTTAATTATTTTTTCTTTAGTAATGTTTTTATGAACATCTTTTAATGGCAAATGTGTAGTCATCGGACTTACAGATAATTTTTTATTATATATTAACATAGCAACTTTATTTTTTTTATTTGTTTTCTTTGCTAAAAATTCAGTGATACCTAAATATTTAATATTTAGAAAATTCTTCTTTGATATTGGTCCATTAATTAGGCCCGCATATTTTTTATGACTAAGAAGATCTAGCGCTATTTTAAAACATTCTGAAATATAAAAGTTTGATTTGTTAGAAATTTTATCAAAGGTTTTTTTAAAATCAAATCTAACATCAATTATATTAATTTTTTTTAGACTAATAAGAGAAACGTTAATTTTATTTTTATTAAGTAAATTTAATTTAAAATTAAAGTTAAGTGCTTTCATTTGCTTCATAAGTAAATTTTTAGAAACAATTAAAATAATTGGCTTCTTAAACTTATTATTTTTTAAAGATTTAAATAAAATTTCTAAAAAAATGCTGTAAGGTTCACCTGCTACAATTATTATCGGGTTAGAATTTTTCAACATCAATATTAATTTTAATTCTATTATAGTAAATTTTTGAAAATTTATTTAATTGTCTATCTTGTTCAAAAGCTATCATTTTTTTTAATTCATCTTTATAGTTGATTGCTATTTTTTCATCTTTTGTATTGTTAAGTTTTAAAATTAACATATTGCTGCCTACCTGAATTGGGTCTGTATATGAGCCATTTTTTAAAGAAGAAATTTCCTTAAATATATTTTCAGATAGACTTTTTTCTTTAATCCATCCAATATTCCCTCCAAATTTTGAACTATCACTTAAACTAAAAATATTAGCAGAATTTTCAAAACCAATTTCATTTATACTTTTTATTATAGTTTTTGCAGATTGATTTAGTGTTTGATTGTCTATCTTTTCAAATATTATTTCTGAAAGTAAATAATTTCTTTCTATCTTCAACTTTTTATTATTATCAATTTTATTTTTTATTTTTTCCTCATTAATGTATAGCTGTTTCTTAAATTTATCAAAAATCAACTGATTCCAAAGAGTTTCTATCTCAATCTTTTTTTTAATTTCTCGTATTGTTATGTCGTAATCTTTTAAATATTCTTTGAATTCTTTTTTACTACCTAGATTTAATCTCAAATAAAAATCCTCTATTACTGTATCTAAAAAAGGATTTTTTTGATCAAACTTAAACACTTTTGACAATTCGATTTTTTTAATTTTCTCTCTTATCAAAGATTCTTGAGCTATTTTCTTTATTTGATTGTTATCCAAGTTTTTCAACTGATTGTTTAATGCTGTTAAATATCTTGTTTCTTTATTTATATCTAGATTTGTTATGATTTCATTATTAATCTTATATGCAATATAAACTTCACTCATCAGATTTGTTTGAAAATTTAATATAACTAACAAGAATAGAAATAATTTTTTTTTAAACATCATTTTATTAAATTTGGAGTGTTTGTTTGACCAAAGGGCATTATTGTTAATTTTAAAAAAATATTTTCCTCTGGTTTTAAATCTCTATCTGTATAGTAGTCTTTATTGTATTCAATTGCTGCCACAAGACAATCGTTCCTATATTGATATATTAAATTGTAAAATTCAGTAAGTTTTGTTTTTTTATTTTCTCTTGTTTCAAATCTAAAATTTTTTGTATCATCAATTATATAAGTTGTAGTATTTGTTACGTAAGATTCACTATTTCGATTATTATTTTGATTTAAATATTCAAATTTTGTTATAAAATTATTTACTCCAAACTGTGTGCTAAGTAATTGGTAATTTGTATCAGTTAAATTTTCATCTAGAGAAAAATCATAATTTATATTAAAATTTTTATTAGGAATAAAATTTAATTCTCCAACTATATTTGATGTTTTTTTCCCCAAGGTACTATTACTTGGTAAATTAGCGTTTTCTTCAAATCTAAAGATGTTTGCGATTTTAGCACCTAGAATTTCCTTATCTTCCTTATTTGTTTTTAAGAAATCTAAGCCATAAGTTAGTGAGGTCCCACCCTCTACACTATCGTTTGCACCCAATCTATCTAAGCTAAAAATATTATTTACATCAATTCTCCTATCTTCTTTTTTCAAGTTTTTATTTTTATTAGGACTGTATTTTAAGGAAATCTTTGGTTTCAAAATATGATTACTGTTGCTCATCTTTTTCTTTAATGGGTATGATATATTATGTTCAAATATTGAAGCTAATTTGAAGTCAGCCGTATCTTTATATTTTTTTGATTTTTGAGAGTCTGTATTGGTATTTCTTAACAATAAATTAAAGTTATTCTTAAATCCATTAATTGTATATATAGGATTCGAATTATAAGCTAAATCGTTAACAGCAACTGTTTCAAAAACATTCGTATCGTAATTTTTTACATGCCCCTTAGAACTTAACATGAGGTTTCCATCTATATTTTCAAAGTTATTAAGCTTTTTAGACATACTGTAAGAGGGGTAAATGAATTCGTATCTATCACTACTTAGCTTGCTTAAATCCTCATAAACCTCAAAGTTAACATCAAAAGCAAAATCTTCTCTGTACGCTGAAAACTCAAAAGACGAAGTCAACAAATTGTAATTATCTATTATAGGTGATTTTAATTTATGTGTTTTTAAATATGTGTCATTTGAAGATTGCTGTAAGTTAATAGAAGCCTCACTTTCAATAAAATTATTTAGATCAAAATTAAATTTTGACCGTGAAAAAAAGTGACTCCTAGAAGTGTGGTTTCCTTCACTCATTACACTAAAGTCTAATAAACTCTCAGATTTAGAGTTTAACATTCTATATTCTGCCTGTAATAATAGTTTGTCATCTGGGTAAAACCTAGGATTAATAGTAATGTCTTTGTTCTCAGCAATAACTAAATAATAAGGAGTATTTAAAGAGGTTCCATTAATGGAGGAGTCTTTAAATGAGGGCATTAAAAAACCAGATTGTCTTTTAACGGTCGGGTCTGGGTGAAAAAATCTAGGAAAATAAAAAACTGGCTTATCATAAAGTTTAAGCCAAGCATTTTTATAGTTAATAGTTTTTTTATTTTTATTGTGCTTAATTTCTTGAGCAGAGAATTGCCAAGGTGGGCAGTCATTATTTTTTTTACATGTTGTAAAAACTCCCTTGTTAATAATTGTCTCTGTTGAACTTGCAATTATAGAATTTCCTTTAAGCCTAGGTTCATTTTCTTTTTCGAATTGCGCATTGTTAAAATTAATTGATATATCTTTACCAATCAATTTATTTTTATTTAAGTCTATAAAAGCTTTTTTAATTTGGTACTTGTTTTTTTGTAAGTCAGTTAATATAGCATTATTTATTTTAATTAATTTATTATTAACCTTAAAAATAAAATTTTTAGTTAAAAAAATATTACCTGACCGATCTTCAATTTTTGATTGTTTTTTTGAACTTAAAATTTTATTTTTTAAATTATAAGAAACACTTTCAGATTTAATTGAAATGTTGTTAGTAAGGTCTTTTACTAATACGTCACCAAAAGCTTTGAATAAAAATTTCTTTTCATCATATTCAAAGCTATTTGCTATAATTTCAATATTTTCATCTGGGTATTTTGCAAAGCCATTAAATGCATTCAACAAAGATAATTTATTATTGTATTCAAATTTTTTAGCTTTAATATAAAAATTGTTAAGAGCTGATCTAGCTGTCCCATTAAATGCCTGAGTTATATTTGCATTGTTAGAAATTTTAATTTCTTCTGTTTCAAAAATAAATTCATTTGCTGATACGATTTTAGATACAAATAAAAATATAAATAAAAAAAATATTAATATAATAGGTTTACTTTTCATTTATTCGTACCAGTCCTATTAAAATAAAAAATGTTAAAATTAAAAGTGGGAGCCATATTGATAATAAAAGAGGAATCTTAGCATTCACACCAAATAAGTTAAACAAAAAATAAAGGTAATATATTGTTACTGATAGCAATATTCCCAAGATTACATGAAATACAATTGATCTATTTCTTTTTAGGTTAAGCATTATTATGGAAGAAAGCACCGTCATTATAGATATGTAAAATGGAAAAGATAACAATTTATTTATATGAGAAATGATTTCAATCGTTGAATATCCAAGAGATTTATAATCATCATTAAGCTTCATTAATTGAGAAATATTAAGTGAAGATAAATTTCTAAATAAAGTGCTTATTTTCTCTTTATCAAAATGGGTGGACAAATAGTATGTTCCTGCAGTTTCTTTAGTAATATTATTGCTTGATATTTTAGGATTTAAAATTTTCCAATTTTGGCTTGATATATCTACCCTGTCAGACATTATTAAATTGATCAATTCAAATTCATTATTAAACTCTGATATAGAAACAACTTCAAGGTAGTTACCTTCAATTCTTTTTGCATTTATAATAAAAATTTTTGTATCAATCTCATCTTTTATCCATAGACCATTTTCCGTTACTACAGCTAGATATTTATTATCATTAGAATAAGCATTCTTTAAATCAAGATAAACAAATTTTAATTTAGCCGAAAAATTATAAAAGAAAATAATCAAAAATAAACTAAGCAAAAAAGATGAAAAAAATAAAATTTTAATTATTTTTAAATTATTTAAACCATTAAATTTCAAAGCTTCTAACTCATCCTTATTAATTAATTCTATAAAAAAAAATTGTGCTGAAATCAAAAATATAAAAGGAAAAATTTCAAAAATAGTTGAGGGCGTATTCAGAATTGTCATAAAAAAAGGAAAAAAAACTCCTGTATCGGTATTTTTAAAAAAAGAGATTTCATCAAAAATACTCAATATAAAAATTAAAGCAAAAAATACTAATGAAATACTTATAAATTTTTTTAAGAATAATTTTATTAGATATTTATTTAAAGTTTTTGTCATACTTTTATATTTTATTTTTGAATTTTGTTATTAAGGAAATATAAATTGTTAAAAATAATAAAATTGGAAATGAAATAAAAAAAATGAAACCATGAATACTATTAGTAGAGAATCTTAAAGAAAACTCAGAAGCAACAATTAAAAAAAAAGTTATTAAAAAGATAAATACTTTATGTCTTTCATAATTTTTATTTTCTTTAGAATTAATAATTTGTAATGAAATAATTAAACCAATCAATGGTAGGTACATAGGTTTATAAATTCTCTTAAGTAATTCTTGAATTATTTCACTCATAATGGTTTTACTGCAGGTTAAATATGATGAATTAAATTCTTTTATTTTATTTTTGTAAATATAGTACATGCACCTTAATAATTCTTTACTGCTGACTTCTTGTATTTTTGGATAAACAGTGGTTTTTGAGGTGTACTTATCTAAATTAAAATCTACTCTATCAAAACTAAAATTTGTTATATCTCCATTGCTGTTATTAATTATTTTTCCATCAAATAATCTAAATTTTTTTTTTTTTATCATTTGTAATTAATTTCCCGCTTTTGGCATAAATTATTTGAAATCTATTTTCATTATTAGTTTTTTCTTCATTCAATGAGTCCTTTAAAAAAATATTTTGATAATTACCAAATTCATCTTGTGTTTCAATAAATATTGTTAAATCTGAAACTGTATCTATGAATTTTCCAGATTTGATTAGTGAAGGAAAAAAATCTATATTAGAATTTCTAATAAAATCTCTAGCTTTATTTTGACTGAACGGCGAAATGTACGATCCTAAAAAAATTTGAAATGATGTAATAAGTAGAGAGTAAATAATTACAGTATTAATAAAACTTATTTTTTTTATTCCATTAGCCCATAATACCAAAAGTTCATTTTTTAGCTCATAACGAGTTATTTCATAAAACAATGAAATGAAAAATACAAAGGGAAATATTCGGTGAATAATTTTTGGAAGATTAAGAATTGTATAAGAAAAATAAATTTTAAAGCTGTGACCATCTTCGGTTACATAATCTAAAAATTTTACAGCCTGAATAACCCATACAATCAAGCTAATTGATATGCATATGATGATAAAAGTTTTAAAAACATCTCCCACAAATTTTTTAAATATTAATTTTTTCATTGAAATGTCATAATTTTAAACATATATAGCATCGAACACGTATAGAGTGTATTTAAAATTTATGACTATTAAAATTAACTATTCAAGCAAAGTAAGCGATAAATCTTTAACTAATCTTGTCCTATTTACTGAGGAAAATTTCAATATCAATGGTTTAAAAAAACATATGTCTAATGCAGAGTTTTCTTACATAAATGACTTATTGAAAAATAGTGATTTAAAAAAGAACTTACTTTTTTTTGAAATTAATTCTAAAAAAAAAATATTTTTGGTATCCATTAAAAAAAACTTAAAAACTTCCGACATAGAAAACTTGGGAGCAGAATTTCATGGTTATATTAATTATGATAAGAAAAGTGAGTATTTTATAAGCTCAGATAGCATGAGTGACAAATTTGAAAACTTTGTAGGTTATTTTTTGCATGGGTTGAAACTAAAGTCTTATGAATTTAATATCTATAAATCAAAAAAAGATTATAAAACTATTTTAATAAATGTAATTGGAAATAAAAAAAAAATAACAATTCAGAATGAACTAAGATTCAGGGCGATAGAGGAAGGAACTTTTTTTGCGAGAGATCTCGTTTCTGAACCACCCAACGTTCTTAATCCAAAAGAATACACAAATAGACTTTTAAAATTAAGAAGATTAGGAATTAAAGTTACAGTTTACAATGAAACCCAAATGAAGAAGCTAGGAATGCATTCTTTGTTGGGTGTTGGAAGGGGTAGTATAAACGAATCATTTCTTGTTACACTTGAGTGGAATGGAAATAAAAAAGATAAAAAAGCACCATTATCTTTTGTGGGAAAGGGAGTCTGTTTTGATACTGGTGGTATTTCTTTAAAACCGGCTAAATTTATGGAAGAAATGAAATATGATATGGCAGGTTCAGCTGTTGTTGCCGGATTAATACAAACGTTAGCTACCAGAAAAGCAAAAGTAAATGCAGTTGGAGTAGTCGGCTTAGTTGAAAATATGCCAGGTGGTAACGCTCAGAGACCAGGAGACATAGTTAAAGCATATAATGGCAAAACCATTGAAGTCTTAAATACAGATGCTGAAGGTAGGTTGGTGTTAGCTGATGCTTTAAGTTTTACAGAAGCAAAATTTAAACCAAGATTTATGATAGATCTTGCAACTTTAACTGGTGCAATA
>MDTF01012508.1_pt1 | contig 11059 bp, 8 predicted proteins | sample 811191 | NCBI WGS metagenome assembly MDTF01 (sample SAMN05326649, study PRJNA326480) | marine metagenome | isolation source: seawater | place: Southern Ocean | collected 2011
AAAAAAGACAGCACTACTTTTGTTAAAGATTCTGTAAAACAAGTACAACAAGATGTCTTGTATACAAGTAAAGATATTGCACTCATTGATAGTTTGGTTTTAGAAAACCAACTTCAATCTGTTTTTATGGATGAAATTAGAGAGTATTATATCTCTAATACAGATACTACAGATGTTTCAGAAGTAGCTTTAGATGCTGCCTTGCTAAAAGAAAGACTCGCTAAAATTAATGAAACAACTCCTTTTCATCTTGCTTACAACCCTGCGTTAGAAAAAATAATTAAATCATATTTAAAAAACAGAAGAAAATATTATCCAAATTTTATGGCAAGGGCGGCGTATTATTTTCCAATGATTGAAAAGTATCTAGACCAATATGACATTCCTTTAGAGATGAAATATCTTGCCTTGGTAGAATCTGCGCTAAAACCAAAAGCAAAATCTAGGGTTGGTGCCACTGGTCTATGGCAATTTATGTACCCAACAGGGAAACAATACAAATTAAAAGTAAGCTCATATGTAGATGAAAGACAAGATCCTCTAAAAGCTACCATTGCAGCATGTAACTATTTAAATGACTTATATAAAATATTTGGAGATTGGGATTTAGCCCTTGCAGCATATAACTCTGGACCAGGAAATGTAAGCAAGGCAATAAGACGTTCTGGAGGATATAAAAATTATTGGAATATAAGGCCATATTTACCAAGAGAAACGGCAGGTTATGTACCAGCTTTTTATGCAACGATGTATTTATTTACCTATGCACAAGAACACCAGTTGACTGGAAGTGCTCCAAAAATTCATTTTTTTGAAACAGATACAATTCACATAAAAAAAACGGTAAGTTTTGACCAAATCACAGAGCAAACTGGCATTGAAACATCCATGTTACAATTCTTAAATCCGGAATATAAATTAGATATTATACCCTATGTTAAGGGAAAAGAGTATGCCTTAAGAATTCCAAAAAAGCAAGCAGATATCTTTTTGAAAAATGAGATAGAGCTTTATGCTTTAGCTGATGCAGATGCAGCAAAAAGAGAGAAGCCATTGCCACAATATTTTGAGATGGATAAAAGAATCCGTTACAGAGTTAAAAATGGTGATTATTTAGGTAAAATAGCTTATAAATATGGGGTTAGGGTAAGTGATATTAAACGATGGAATGGGCTTAAAAACACCAATTTAAAAATAGGACAGCGACTAAGCATATATCCTAAAAGATTACGTGTGCCAAAATCATCAAAAACATCTGTAATTAATAATACATCAAAAGAAACTCCAACAATTTATATTGTTAAAAAGGGAGACTCTCTTTGGACCATCGCAAAAAAATTTAAGAAAGTTTCTGTGAATCAAATTAAAGAATGGAACAATATTTGGAGTGGTAAAAGTATTCAGCCTGGAAAAAAACTCAAAATATTTAAAAGTTAATCACATGAAAAAAATAATTACAATAGTCTTCATTACCTCTTTGTTTATCTCTTGTCTAGACAATACAGTTGTGTTGCCAAGGTCTGTAGGAGCCTTTAATAAAGTTACAGTGGTGGCAACAGGTTCTTTATGGGCAGGGAATGCTGGAGACGAAATTAGAAAGTCGTTTGGTGAACTAATAGTGGGCTTACCTCAACCAGAAAGAACATTATCTGTTGGTCATGTGGCTCCAAATGGTTTTACTTCAATGATGCGAAGTAATAGAAATATTCTCATAGTTGAGTTAAGTGATAAAGAAAGCTACACAAAAACCTACAATAAATATGCTAGTCCACAAACAATAGTCTATGTTTCTTCAAAAGATAAAGAAGGGCTATTAGCAGCTCTAAAAAATAATATGAAAGAGTTGATGCAGACTTTTAAAGATTCAGACATTAAGTTATTACAACGAGTTTTTTTCAAAAAAAGAGTGAATGATTCTATGTACAAAACGCTTAAAAATTTAAATATTTCATTAACAATTCCAGAAGAATTTAAAACAGTAGATGATACAGGAGAATTTCTTTGGATAAGACAGCATTTACAAAGTGGTATTGCTAGAGGCACCGGAAATAATAATATTTTGGTGTATTCATTGCCGTTAAATGAACAGACCTTACTAGCAGATAATATTATTTCTATGCGAGATGCTATTGGTAAACAGTACATTCCAGGATCTAAAGAAGGAATGTATATGATTACTGAAGCGGCTCATACTCCTTTAACTGTAAAAACAGAAATACTTGGAAATAATGCATTTGAAACTAGAGGAAAGTGGGAGGTTAAAAATGATTTTATGGCGGGTCCTTTTGTAAACTATGCCATTATTGATCAAAAAAATGATAGACTTTTAGTTGTTGAAGGATTTACCTATGCACCTTCTGTAAATAAAAGAGAATTTCTTTTTGAATTAGAAGCAATTGCTAAATCACTTAGAATTAACTAATAAGGTATTGGGTTGTTTAAAAAAATAAAGACTACGTACGAATGTTTTCTTTGATATAGCTTTAAATAACGAGTTAATGTGGTATATTTGACTGTAAGCCAATACATTACATTATGAAAACAAATTTTTTAACTATAGCACTTGCAGCTTTAATACCTTTAATAATAGGGTTTGTTTGGTACGAGCCATTATTGTTTCAAAAACCATGGATGAAACAATTAGGGTTAAAAAAAGAATCTTTAAAAGAAGAGAATGCTATTTTAATTTTCACGCTATCCTATGTATTTAGTTTTTGTATAGCCTTTTTCTTACAATTTATTGTTATTCATCAAACAGGAGTTTACGCTAGTATGTTAGAATCTGGAGCAACTGAGCTTTCAGGAGATACCTTAGCCTATTACACAGATTTTATGGCTAGATACGGTGCAAATTACAGAACATTTAAGCACGGAGCTCTTCACGGAGTTTTAGCAGGTTTGTTTTTAGTATTGCCAATACTAGCAAGTCAATCAATATTTGAAAGAAAATCAGTTAAATATGTGACTATTAATGCTGGATATTGGGTGGTTACAATGGCTCTAATGGGAGGAATTATTTGTCAGTGGTAATTAAAAAATAGCTAAAAACACTAAAAAAGGCTTCACAGATGTGAAGCCTTTTTTAGTATCCTATTTTTGTTCGGACTCTTTTTAAAACATTACCGGCAACTTTTCTTGCTTTTAGTGCTCCAATTTCGAGAGCTTTATCAATTTCATTTTTATTTTCCATGAAATAAGAATAGCGTTCTCTAATAATGGCATACTTATCTATAATAAGCTCATATAATTCTTGCTTTGCATGTCCATATCCATAGTTCCCTCCTTCATATTTAATTCTCATTTCTGCTATTTCGCTTTTTGAAGCGATTAATTTATACAGCGCAAAGATAGTATCAGTATCGGGGTTTTTGGAGTCTTCAAGAGACTTACTGTCTGTTTTTATAGACATCACTTGTTTTCTTAATTTTTTATCGGATAAGAAGATATTTATGATGTTGTTTCTAGATTTACTCATTTTCTCACCATCAGTTCCAGGAACTAATTTTGTTTCTTCTTGAATTTTTGCTTTTGGTGGTATTAAAGTTTCGCCCACAACGGTATTAAATCGGTTGGCTACATCTCTAGACATCTCTAGATGTTGAAGCTGATCTTTTCCTACAGGTACAATTTCTGCATCATACAATAAAATATCTGCAGCCATTAACATTGGATAGGTAAATAGCCCAGAATTTACATCAGCCAGTCTATCTGCTTTGTCTTTAAAACTATGTGCTAAGGTTAATCTTTGATAAGGAAAAAAACAACTTAAGTACCATGTAAGTTCCGTTACTTCTGGCACATCACTCTGTCTGTAAAATACTGTTTTATTAATATTAAGCCCACAAGCTAGCCAAGTTGCTGCTGTGCTATAGGTGTTTTCTCTTAATTCATTTCCATCTTTAATTTGGGTAAGAGAATGCATGTCAGCAATAAATAAAAATGCATCATTTTCTGGCTTATTAGACATCTCTACCGCTGGTAAAATAGCCCCTAAAAGGTTTCCTAAATGAGGTGTTCCTGTACTTTGAACACCTGTTAATATTCTAGACATTGTTCTAAATTTGTTAAAACAAAAATACAGTTTTCAATATAAACTGAATCAAACAAAAGAATATTACTACATTCGTTATCATGAATTTATTAAAAATACCTTTTTTACTAATTTGGAGGCTCTGGTTTTATATTTTAATAATTTGCACCATTTTAATAATGGCACCTTTTTTATTCGTTTTAACAATAAAAGAGAGTTACTATCCAGCTTTTTGGAAATTGATTCGAGGATGGGCCCATATCTTGGTATACGGAATGGGTTTTAGAATTGATAAACAAATAGATGAGGTTCTAGATAGAGAGAAGAGTTATATGTTTTGCCCGAATCATGCCTCATTAATGGACCCTTTTGTGTTGATAGTTTTAAGTAAAAATCCAATTGTATTTGTTGGGAAAAAGGAATTAGTCAAAATTCCTATTTTTGGATTCTTCTATAAGCGTTCTGTTATTATGGTAGACAGAAGTAATCCAGAAAGTAGAAAAAGAGTCTTTGCAATGGCAAAAAAGAGACTTCAAGGTGGAACTAGTATTGGAATTTTCCCTGAAGGCTTAGTTCCAACAGAAGATGTTATTCTAGCACCATTTAAAAATGGGGCATTTAGTTTGGCTATACAACATCAAATTCCAATAGTGCCTCAAACATATTATGATTGTAAAAGATTATTTTCTTGGGATTTTTTAAAAGGAGGAATAGGAACTTTCAGAATTCGTCAGCATCAATTTATAGCTACAAAAGGATTACAATTTGAAGATACTGAAAAACTAAAAGAACAAACATTTCAAGTTTTATACAATGAGTTATCATCTGATTCGTTGTACATGAAAGACACTAACATAACTAAATGAAAGAAGAAATAAACCCTCAATATTCTGAAAGTGAAGAAAAATTAAATATACTAACTCATGCTTTTGGACTTTTATTAAGCATCATAGGGTTGCCTTTTTTAGTTGTAAAATCATTTAATTATGATGGATTTTGGAAACCAATGAGTATTATCATTTATGGAGCAAGTTTAATTATATTATACGCTGCATCAACTTTTTACCATGCTTCTAAAGACCCTAAATTAAGGAGGAAATTAAATATTTTTGATCATGCTGCTATTTATGTTTTAATTGCGGGAACTTATACACCATATACACTTATTACATTAGAAGGAACATTAGGCTGGTTTATTTTTGGGTTTACTTGGGTTTTTGCACTGATAGGAATTGTTTTGAAACTTTTTTATACTGGAAGGTTTGACAAAATTTCTACAATGATGTATGTCTTAATGGGATGGCAAATTATCTTAGTTATAAAGCCCCTAATAGATAGTTTCTCACTAGAGGGATTAAAATTATTATTTGCAGGAGGTGTTTTTTATACTATAGGAGCTTTGCTATATTCCATAAAAAAAATTAAATACAACCATGCTATCTTTCATGTATTTGTGGTGTTGGGAAGCTTATGTCATTTTTTCAGCATCTATTTTTTTATGTAAGTGTCTAAAATGAGTATAAATACTTATTTTATGTATTTTTTACAGAAAAGCTTTATTTAATCATAAATAAAACTATATTTTTAAGGTCTTAAAACAATACCGAGTGTTTACACAAAGTTAATTTTAAGTAAATAAATCTTATTTTAGGGGGTAGATTTATTAAATTTCCTCGAACTGCAAAGTTCGAGGTTTTTTTATGGCCAATTTTTAAACGGATTTTTACTTAAACTAGAATTATAGTATTTTTCTTCATTTGTAACTTCAACTCCAAGATAATCAGGCTTTAAAAATGCTTCGTTTTTGCTTTTTAATTCTATTTCTGCAATTAGTAACCCTTTGTTTTTACCTAAAAATTCATCTATTTCAATAATATGTTTTCCTAATGTATGATAATATCTATTTTTCTCAATAATATCTTTTTCACAAAGAATCATTAAATCTTTGGCATCTTCTAGTGCAATCTCTTTTTCCCACTCAAACCTGGTTGTGCCGCTATTATCAGAAATGCCTTTAACAGTTAAGAATGCGCTATCATCAATAATTCGAACTCTAACAACCCTATTTTTATTAGAGTTTAGAAACCCTTGAATAATATGCCTCTTTTTAAAACAAGCTTTTTTAAACTCCGTATTTTTTATTAAAAATTTTCGTTCAATTTCTAGATTCATTTTTGATTCTTTGTACTAATGTACTGGATTTATCGTTATTGTTAGAAGAAATAAATATATTTGATATCAATTTACTTTCATGTTAAAAAGACTCTTATTCTTCTTTATTTTTTCAACTTCATTTGTGTCTGCTCAAATAGATTATAGTGATTCTTGGGAAGATTTTTTTTCATATAATAATGTGAAAGATTTTGTGAAAGTAGACAACATGTTGTATGCCTTATCTGACAATGCAATATTTACATACGATTATACAACTCAAGAAACAGAAAAACTATCTTCAGTTCAAGGATTGTCTGGTGAAACTACTTCTGCAATTCATTATAGTATTGAAACCAATAGATTAGTTATCGGCTATGAAAATGGGTTGATTGAAGTTGTAGATTCTGATGGTAGTATCACTATTTCTGCAGATATCGTAAGCTTTAATCAAACTGGTGAAAAAAGCATCAATGATATTTTTGAATACCAAGGAAAGCTGTATCTATCAACTTCTTTTGCAATAGTTGAATATGACATTACCGAACTAGAATTTGGAGACACTTTTTTTATTGGAAATAACTCTACCGATATTAATATTCATGAAATAACAGTTTTCAACGACCGAATTTATGCAGCTACAGAAAATGGCATCTTTTACGCAGACTCAAATAACCCTAATTTAATTGATTTTAACAACTGGAATACAATAACATCAACAACTAATAATTTTAAAAATATTACAGTTTTTAATAATAAACTTTACACGATATTGAACACTCAATTGATTGAAGTAAATGAAATGAACGAACTGGAGTTTGTTACAGATTTTTTTTTAACAGTTACAGGATTAAAGGGGTCTTCAACAAATCTTTCAGTAGCTTTTGATAGTTCTGTAATTGTGTATGATACTCAATTAACTCAAATTCTAGAAACTTCTGCCGATATTGATAGTGATTTTGAGTATACATTAAATACTGCATTTGCAGAAAACAACCAGCTTCTTTTAGCCACAAAGCAATTTGGGATTTTATCATCAACATTTTTACAAGATGCTGTTTTCTTAGAAATTCACCCAGAAGGCCCCGTATCAAATGATGTTTTTTCTATAACTGCAAAAAACAATCATTTATGGGCAGTTTATGGAGGATACGCATCAAATATGGCTCCTATTCAGCCAAAATTAGGCTATAGTTATTATGACGGAGAAAATTGGTACACAGAGCAGAATATAGCAGAAAATTCTTTTCCAGGACTTGTTGATGTTTCATTAGATCCAACAAATGAAAATAAAGTATATATTAGTAGTTTTGGTAGTACAAATCAAATAGATACTTATAGTACGGGGGGCTTATTTGTTGTTGAAAATAATGAAGTCACTAATTTTTACAATAATTTAAATAGTCCTTTAGAGGATATTCTAGCGACAAACCCTAACATTGTTACCATAAGAATCTCTGGATCTACATTTGATTCTCAAGGTAATTTATGGCTTACCAATATTGGAGTTTCCAATGAATTGAAAAAACTTTCAAATGGATCTTGGTCAGAATTTGATATTAGTGAAGGAAAACCAAATGGATCATTTGGACTTTCAGAAATAGTAACTGATAGAAATAATACTATTTGGATCGGTACACGGGGAGATGGAGTTATAGCATTTAATGAAAATGGAAATAGAATTAGAGGATTAACAGCCACGCCAACACAGGGTAGTTTGCCAAATTTAAATGTGTTAAGTCTAGCGTCAGATGCTGATAATAGAATTTGGATTGGGACTATTTCTGGTTTGGTAGTTTTTAATAACGCATCAGGTGTATTTGATGCCGATGTATTAGATGCGCAACCTATTATTATTTTAGATGATGGAACTCCCAGAAAACTATTAGGAGATGAAGTTGTAAATACCATAGCTGTTGATGGGGCCAATAATAAATGGTTTGGAACAGCGAATGGAGGTGTTACCTATACGAATCCAAATGGACAAACGACTATTGCTAATTTTAGCACGCTAAATTCTCCTATACCATCAGATAGAATTGTAAAAATTGCAGTAGACAAAGAAACCGGGAAAGTTTTTTTTGCTACTGATAAAGGAATTGTTGCCTACAAAAGTAATGTGGCTCCATTTGGAGATTCTTTAGGAGAAGTGTATGCATATCCAAATCCAGTTAGAAAGTTTCACAATACAGTGACTATAGATGGAAGAAACGGCACTAATTTACCAAAAGGAACCAATATAAAAATTTTGGATGTTGCCGGTAATTTAGTGTATGAGACCAATGTAGTGGAAGGAGAACAATTACAGGGAGGAAAAGTAATTTGGGATAAAACGAACCTGGCAGGAAACTATGTAGCTTCAGGAATCTATATAGTTCTTTTAGCAAATGAGGATGCTACCGAAACATCTACTACAAAAATAGCAATCATTAATTAATGGCAATTATATCTACGAAAGCAATTGTTATTAATACTATTAAATACAGTGATACTAGTTTAATTGTAAGGCTGTATACCAAAGAAGTTGGATTGGTTTCTTACTTGCTAAAAGGAATCTTAAAGTCAAAAAAAGGGAAGCTAAGAACTGCTTACTTTCAGCCTTTAACTCAGCTTTCAATTATTTCGAGTCATCAAGAAAAAAGAAACTTACAATTACTAAAAGAAGCACAAGTAATTCATGTGTATGAATCTATTCATACTTCTGTAGTAAAACAATCTATTGTATTATTTTTATCAGAAATATTAACTAGTGCAATTCAAGAAGAAGAGAATAATACGTTGTTATATGAGTATCTAGAACGTTCTTTTATTTGGTTTGATTCTCATGAACAAATATCCAACTTTCACCTATTATTTTTATTAAACCTAACTAAGTTTTTAGGGTTTTACCCAGATGTTTCTCAATCTAACAAAAATGGCTTTCATTTAAGAGAAGGCTTTTTCACTGATGACCTTCAAGACAAAGAAGTTATTAAAGGAACTGAAATAAATCAGTTTAAAAAGCTGTTAGGCATAAATTTTGATACAATAGAATATATGAACTTTTCAAAAACCGAAAGACAAAGGCTGTTACAGACGTTAATTCGATATTTTGAATTACATTTGGGCGGATTTAGAACCCCTAAATCTTTAGCGGTTTTAGAAACAGTATTTAGTAAATGAGAACTATAGGATATTTTATACTTTTTTTGATACCATTTTCATCTTTTGCCCAAGAGGTAAAAGTAGTGGATAAAGAAACCGGAAAGCCCATTAATAATGTTACTGTTTTTACCGAAAAACTCTATTTTAATTCTTCGACCAATTCAAAAGGGATTGTAGATATATCTCCTGTAAAGGCCCAAGGTATTTTGATTTTTTCTCACATTTCTTACGCCTTAAAAAGCCTTGAAAAAGGAACTATAAAAAATGAAAAATTTACGGTCTACTTAACCAAACAATCTGAACAATTAGATGAAGTAGTTTTGTCTGTGTTTAAAGGAGATGCAAAAACAAATAGAGTTGCTGAAAGAGTTGCTGTCTTAACTTCTAAAGATATTGAAAAATTATCTCCACAAACATCGGCAGATTTATTAGCTGCTATTCCCGGCATTAAGGTTCAGAAATCTCAAATGGGAGGTGGAAGTCCTGTTATTAGAGGGATGGAATCAAATAGAGTTTTGTTAGTGATAGACGGAGTTAGAATGAACAATGCTATTTATAGAAAAGGTCATTTACAAAACGCCATTACCGTTGCTCCAAATCAATTAGATAAAACAGAAATTGTTTTTGGTCCATCATCAGTTATTTATGGATCAGATGCTTTAGGTGGTGTTATTCATTATTATACTAAAACACCAAAAATAGCTGAAAACACTAAGGTCACTACTAGCTTTTTCAATCGATTTTCTTCTATCAATAATGAAATAACAAACAACGCTTCAGTAGAAATAGGCACTAAAAAATGGGCATCATTTACAAGTGTTTCTTACAGTGATTTTGGAGATTTAAAAATGGGGAAAAATCGTTCTCATGGATTTAATGATTGGGGAAAAGTTTTTGAATATTCAGAAAATTCAAATAATTTTTATGCTGCTACAGCAACCGTAAATCCAGATGAAAATATACAACGAAATACAGGCTACAACCAAACAGATCTATTGCAGAAGTTCTTTATACCATTATCTAAAAAAACAGATTTAAAACTTAATTTTCAATACTCTACTTCTTCAGATATTCCAAGATTTGACAGATTAGATGAGAAATCTGGAGAGACGCTAAAATTTGCAGAATGGTATTATGGTCCTCAACAACGGTTATTAATTTCTCCTCAATTAAACATTAACCCAGAAAAATCTTGGTTAGACAAAGGAACATTTACATTAGCATATCAAAACATTAAAGAATCTAGAATTCAAAGAAAATTAGAAAGTTTAGAAAGAGCATACAGAGAAGAAAATGTGAATGTTTTTAGTTTTAATGGAGATTTTATGGTTCCTGTAACTAAAAATGAAAACAAAGCTTTCACCTATGGTTTTGAATTTTTATACAATGATGTTTCCTCAGATGCTTATGGAAGAACTTTAGTTGTTTCAGGGAATGATATTATTGGATTTACAGATAATCTTACAGTTCAATCTCGTTATCCAGATGGTGGAAGTAGTTATGTAAGCTCAGCGGCATACCTTGGGTATAGGCAAGATTTAAACACCAAGTCTACCCTTAACACAGGGGTTCGTTTTACGCGTACTAATTTAAGTGCCTCCTGGATAAATCAAACAATTATTATTTTGCCTGAAACATCCATTAGATTAGATAATTCTGCCTTTACTGCAACAGTAGGCTATGTTTATAAACCCACTAAAAATTTACAATTAAATACTGTTTTATCTTCAGGAT
>MDTF01016911.1_pt1 | contig 11057 bp, 6 predicted proteins | sample 811191 | NCBI WGS metagenome assembly MDTF01 (sample SAMN05326649, study PRJNA326480) | marine metagenome | isolation source: seawater | place: Southern Ocean | collected 2011
TGATCATAGAATTTTATTCTTTATTATGACAAACTTATCTAACATTGATGATCATATTCATAGTGTCACGAACTTTAAAGAGCTGATTTCAAAACCTTTTTATGGAGAGCTGAATGCGATTTGTTGGAAGCGTAATCTAGCAGGTGATTTTTCTGAGCTTATTAAACAGTTAGAACTAAATGCTGATATAGCAGAACTTAGTGGAGAAGAGCTGATAGAACTTCAGTTAAGTGAAAAGGGACAACTCGCGCGTGAATTTATATTAGATGATATGAAGGAATTAAAAGCTCATGGTGCATCACCTACTCTTAATTTGATAAGGTGTTATGAGAGAGATGATGTTTACCCGTATTTCCCAACAGATGTTTATTCTTTTCATGTAGATCGATCTCCTATACCAACAGATACTTTTTTATGTACTTACCATGGGGAGTCTAGTGAGATTTTACCAAATTCACAAGGCATTAAAAAAGTGCTAGTTCCCGAAATACGCAATGAGCTTGCAAAACTTTATGATGGGGTAGAAGAGGGTTTCGAATCCTTCTTAAGTGAATATTTCTTTGATTTACACTACCAAGCCAAACCTTCTGCGCATACTATTTCTTTAGGTCAAGGTAACCTATGGAAGTTGGCGGTTGATCATCCTGGAAGCATAGTTCCTCCTTGTATTCATCGCGCACCAAGGGAAAAGGATGGTAAAACCCGATTGTTAATGATTTGTTGAGTTAGTTTTAATTATTCTTTATAAAATCCATTACACTTCAAATCTATTTTTTTCGGTTTCAGAATTTGTTTTTACGTTTTAAAAAATTTAGTGAGAAGTTTATAGCTTTTTTTATTAAGTGTATAAAGTTCACTTTGTAAATAATTAGTTACAATTTTCATGTTTTTTTCAGGAAATCCTAAAATAATTAATGGATTTCATTTTTTCCTTAAAACACTTATTATTCAATGCCGAAGACGATTTAGCTCCGAACTTTTTTTATAACTGTACCTCGTTTTGTTAATTTTTCAAGCAATAGTTGGTAAGTTATTTACGATTTGAAAAAAGGTAAGTACATACTAAACAATTAAAAGTGATTTAAAAACACTAACAATTACTGGTTATGGTGCTTATTATTTGAAATAAAACTATCATTAGTATTTAGAGTCGCTTTTCATCAAATAAACAATTTAAAAACTGATAATTAAGCGCATTTACACTACTGTTTTTTAAAATCAAGTGGAATAAACCACATAATAATAGGTATTATAATTTTATTAATCTAAATTATGAGTACCATGTTTGTGGTATTTATGTTTAATTCAAACTAAAATTTAAGAAATTGATTATGGAAAACAGAAAATCAGCGGTAAATTCTCCAAAAATGGAAAATTTAGAAGAGGGAAAATCATATGCATGGTGCGCTTGTGGTCAATCAGAAGATCAATTGTGGTGCAATGGGGCCCATAAAGGAAGTGGTATAGGACCAACAGTTTTTAAGGAAGATGTAGCTAAAACTGCAGCGATGTGCATGTGTAAACAAACAAATAATCCACCATATTGTGATGGTGCACATAGGAACTTGTAAATTAGGAAAGATAAATTATGTGATATGTCTGTCTTTTAAATTAATAAGAATAGAATGTAAAGTGGAAGCATAGTAAATTATTGAATGCTAAATATAATAGGTGTTTATGTAAAGTATCCTTTATCGGTAGATACTGGGTCAGCTGTCTAGATTTTGAGATGGCGTTATCTCTTTATCGTATAATTATTATTAATAATTGTTCCCAATTCTTTTTAAAAACGATTAACGATAAAAATCTTTAGTTGAGAATCAATAATTAACAGCCAGCTACTATTATTTTTTTACTTTGTTAGTGGTAATACCTAAAATATATGGTGCGGCTTGTTTTTTTGATAAAGAGGTGTTTTTAGTAAAGAAATAAAAGTAAAAAAATAGAGAAATTCCTGAAAACTAAAAAGGGTAACCAACTCCAAAATGTAAATTAGTTTTTTCAAATTCCAACGCCCACTTCGATCGATTATATGCTTGTTTTAAAGGGACTCCAACATCTAAACGGAATAAGAAAAAATCTAGGTCAAAACGAATTCCCAATCCTGGTGAAACGGCAAATTCTTTGTAAAATCGATTGAACTGAAAATCAGGGTCAAAATTATCCGAATCTGTATCAGTTTCTTTAGTCCAAACGTTACCTGCATCAACAAAAATAGCTCCTTTAAATATTGCAGCAATAGGAAATCGGTATTCGATACTCGCTTCAATTTTAATTTCCCCTAACCGATCAAGTTTAGTTGAATCATTATCTTGTGAACCTAGTCCTAAAGTTCTTTGTCTCCAACCCCTAACGCTATTTGCTCCTCCAGAATAATACAATTGGTCAAAAGGAATTACCCCATTTTTATCCAATGGAATTCCAAAGCCAATAAAACTTCTTGTTGCTATCTGCTGCTGGTATTTAAAATTGAAATACTTTCTGTAATCCATTTGAGCTTTTAAAAATGTAGCGTAACGTATTCCAAAAAGTGTTATTGCTTTTGTTATTGGGGCTCTTTGTTCACCATTGAGCGCACTTACAATAATTGCTGCAGGTCCAACTAGATATCCTTTAAGTAATAAATAATCTGAATTTTTAACTTTTGGATTCGATTGATTGTTATAAGTGAAAGAATATTTTATCCCAGAGCTGATTGCGTCTTCAAACTTAAATTTCTGCTGTAGCGTTAGTTTGTCCAAGTCCTTTAATATTTTACTGTCTTTCGAAACAAGAGAAATATTAATATCTGGAATACTAATTTCGTGCTTTTTATATTTTCCTTCGTTCCATTCATAATTGATGGATGCATTGTTTAAAAAACGAGTATATTGTTTACGCTGCTGATAGTTAAAGTAGGTAGATATAGTTGTTTTAGGAAAAGCATTTTTTCTAATCTTATCGTTTATTGTTTTAAATAGGAAGAATCTAGGGAAGGTAAGGGATAATCGAGGTCCGATATTCGTAGCGTATCTGTCTTCAGAAAGTCTTAAATCTTCAAAACCACCACTAATTGACAACGATAGAATTTCTGAGCCTTTGAATGCATTTTTATTGGTGAATACAATTTGACCATTAATTCCAAAACCTTCTCTGAAAATCCCCATTAACTCAGTAGAAACAGACATTTTAGGCATTGGACTCAATAATATAAATACATTGAGGGAACTCACGCCAATACTGTCCTTTGTTTCCTCATATTTAATTTTAATATAATTAAACATGCCGAGATTGGAAAGTTGGCGGTAAGTAATACTTTCAAGTTTCTGATTGTAGTAATCACCCTCGTGAAAAAATAAACTTCTGTAAATTGGGTTTGGTTTAAATTTAGATAGACCATTACTTCTGAATGTAACTCCTTCGTAAATTATGCTATCTGTGCTTTTGTTTTCCTCAGCATATGGATCGTAGTCAGTTTTAACACAAATATTATTAATTAAATATCTTTGGTGCAGGCCATCAATATTTCGAGGTTGTTTTATTTTAGTAACAACAACAGTTTTGTTTTTCCCTTTTACGGTATCAATATTAAACGAAATATAATTTTCAGCAAATTTATAATACCCTCTGTTTTGAAGATCTTTTACAATACGTTCTCTTTCTTTTTGTAATTGGTCAAGGATTAATATTTGGCCTTGTTGTAGTGTTCTGTTTTTTATGTTTGAAACGTAATGTGATCTTATATCTTTTTGCTTAATATTATGAACTAGTGAATCTATTAGAACGGGATCTCCAGGAGCAATAATATATTTAACGATAGCTTTTTTAGTTGGCCATTTAGCAATCCCCAAAAAGTTAGTATTTATTATTTCATGTGCAACCACAGCATTATAATAACCTTGATTTTGTAGGTAAATCTTTAATTGTTGTTCAGATCTAGAGATTAGGTTGGCATCTAAAATAGAAGCTGGATTATCTTCTTCAGGATCTTTTGTAGGATTATACCACAGATTTCCCCATTGTAACCCCAGGCGCCAAGTTCCAAATAAAATAGCTCTGTTGGGTTTTTGCTTAATATAACTTAGTAGTATAGATGCATCCAAAGATTTATCTCCTTTAATCTCTATTTTATTTTTTTTTAAGAGCCTTTCATTATTTTTTAAATGTCTTGTAGATAGCTGATGTTTAGCGCACCCAACTACTAAAAAAGCGATTAGAATTAGATTGAAATATGTATAAAATTTATTTTTCAAAAAAATAACGAATAATGTAAAATTCAAAATAGCTAATTTAGTAACAATTTATCGCTCAATGCTTATGTTATCAAAAAATAAGATCAAGTTTATAAGATCACTTCAGCAAAAGAAAACTAGAAATGAAACACAATGTTTTGTGGTTGAAGGGAGAAAAGGCATTGAAGAGTTATTAAATGCCGATTGGATAATTAGAGAATTGTATGTTTCTGAATTAATTGCTAGGAAGTTTAAGGATTTATTGGTCAATGTAAATTACAGTATTTCTGATGAACAAGCAATTGAACTTGCTTCTGGCTTAAAAAATAATAAAGAAGCAATTGCTGTAGTTAGTTTTAAATCACCAAAGGAAATTAATTGGACTAATGGTTTTGTGTTGTATTTAGACAATATTTCAGATCCTGGAAATCTAGGGACAATAATCAGAACAGCAGATTGGTTTGGTATTACTCATGTGATATGTAATAACAAGACAGTAGATTTTTATAACCCTAAAGTTATTCAGAGTACGATGGGAGCATTTACGAGAGTTATTCCTTCATATATTGATATAAAGCAGTTAGAACTAATAATGCCAGCTGATTATCCGGTATTTGCTACTTTTTTAGACGGAGATTCTCCGAGTAAATTGAAATCTGTTAAAAATGGTTTATTGGTTATGGGTAGCGAATCTCACGGTATTTCCGAAGATATTTTGTTATTAAATCCTATTAAAATAACTATACCTGCTGGAGTTGATTCTGTTACAGAATCCTTGAATGTGGCAATAGCCACATCAATATTGTGTTATGAAATAAACCGGAAAGTATAATGTGTGGAATTAATGGAATCGTAAGTAGAAAATATGATTTTCCAATTTTAAAATTGGGAAAAAAAATGAACGAGCTTATTAAGCATCGTGGTCCTGATGATGAAGGAGGAGTTGCTTTTAACGATTCTAGTTTTTTTCCATTAAGTTATAAGGATTCGGTGAAAAGGGCAGATGTGATCCCTTACCTTGATTTTAAAAATTTAGATGAGGTTATCTCTCCAAAAATTTGGTTGGGTCATAGGCGATTATCCATTTTAGATCTTTCACCATTGGGGCACTGTCCGATGACAGATGATACAAAAAGATATTGGTTAACCTATAACGGAGAAATATACAATTACATAGAAATTAGAACAGAACTAAAAAAGTTGGGGCATACTTTTTATTCGAAAACAGATTCTGAAGTTGTTTTAAAAGCATACATCCAATGGGGTGAAAATTGCCTGTCGCGCTTTAACGGAATGTGGGCATTTGTTATTTACGATGTTCAGGAGCAAACTTTTTTTGGATCAAGAGATCGGTTTGGTGTAAAGCCATTTTATTACAACTTTACTGATACTGTGTTTTGTTTTTCATCGGAGCAGAAAGCATTGGTTGAAAGTGGGGTGGTAGAAAAGGGAATTAACAAAAAAGCAGTTTATGATTATTTAGCTTTTACGCAGATTGAACATCAGCAAGAAAGCTTTTTTAAAGGTGTAATAGAACTACTTCCCGGTCATAATTTGAAATTTTCTTATAAAACTTGGAGGTTAGAAACTGAGCAGTTTTATGATTTAAAATTTAATCCTGAAACGGAGGATATTGATTCTAAAAAAGAGTTGGTAATGATTGAGGAAATCGGTTCACTCTTTAAGCAATCAATTGATTTGAGAATGCGATCTGATGTTTCTGTAGGCTCTTGTTTAAGTGGTGGAATAGATAGTTCTGCTATTGTTGGCGGCATGGCTAGTTTAGGTCATGGAAACATCAATACTTACACAGCATGTTCCCATTTAAAAGAGTTGGATGAGTCCCATTTCGCTAAAAAAGTGGTGGATGAACATCAAACTAAATGGCATAAAATAACTCCAACTTCTAGTGAGTTATTAAACGATTTGGAAGAACTCGTTTATTGTCAGGATATTCCACTTTTCTCAACGAGTACTTACGCGCAGTTTCGCGTGATGAAAAAAGTAAAACAAACTGGTGTTAAAGTAGTGTTAGACGGACAGGGTGGTGATGAGCTTTTTGCTGGTTATTTGCCCCACCACACCAATGCTTGGCTGGATTTGTTGGGGAAAGGGAAAATTGGAGCATTGACTAGAAGCTTAAAAGATTATGGGTCATTAAGTTCTGGAATGCAATTTTTCTTCAAGCAATATTTGAGGTTTTATGGTCTTAAAAAACTACCTGCTGGAATGTATGAAAACATGATGCAAAGGTTTTATAAAGAGCATGATTATATTAATCAATCCCTGAAAGACACTTATTCAAAAGATGCCTTTGGTACTTATCAAAAAGATTTACCGAAATCACTAAACGGGTTACTAAAGTACGAGTTTTATAATTCTCGATTGAAAGGCTATTTAAAATGTGAAGATCGTTGCAGTATGTGGCATTCGGTTGAAGCAAGAACTCCTTTCGCTGATGATTTTCCATTGATAGAAAAAGTGTTTAGTATTTCAGGTAATTATAAGATTAAGGCGGGAGTAAAAAAGTATTTATTGAAGGAAGCAACAAAAGATTTGCTACCGAATGATATTTATAACAGAAAAGATAAAATGGGATATGTTACTCCCAATAATCTTTGGATTAGGGAAATTAAAGATGATTTAAAATCTTATTTTACGGATGATCTCGAAGAGTATTATAATTATAATCGTTTGATGAAAGATTATGATCAATTCTTCGATCAAACCCATCTTCCTGAAAATCAAAGAATGTTTAAATTTATTGCCTTTGCTGTGTGGAAGAAGCGATTTGGTTTGTAATTAAAAAAAAGGTTGAAGTGTATTGTTGCTATTCGTTACAATTTAGATCATAGTAATGTAGGTAGTTTATAATTACTGTTTTACAGGCTTTTTACTGTTGTTGTTAAAATTATTAATGATTCTAAATCAACCAATAAATGAAAGGTGAAATATGATGTTATATTTTTCACTTCTAGTAGCTTCAGAAAATTAAAACATTAATAAATCTAAAATTCACTACTTTTTTTTGTGACAATAAAAATTTTTCATCAAAAAATCTGTTTACAAAGTAAAATTATCTTGATTAAAATGCAGGAAATTTAGCAACTATAATTTAATAATAACACTTCCAAAAACAGTTCGGCCTTCAGATGGAATAATACCTGGTCCAGGATAGGAATTAGATCTTTGCGTAAAGTACATATGATCAGTAACGTTATTAACTGAAACCTGAAGTATAAAACTTTTAAAAGTATATCCTACTTTTGCATCAATTACATAAAAATCGGGAATTATTCCATAAACGCCGTTGTAGCTTTTGTCGGCATTTGTAGATTCTGAGAATTGTTTGGATTGTATATTTATTATTCCCGCAATTAGGAAATTTTTATACTCATAAGTAATTCCAGATTTAACTGTAAATGCAGGAACCATTTCAACTGAGTTTCCAAACACAATTGCTTCTTCCTCAATATATTTTGCATCTGTTATTGTAACTGCTGTAGATACGTTAAGTTTCTGAGTACTATCATTCATACTTGTAAGTTTAGCAATATTTGCCCATGCAGAAAGTTCTAACCCAATTGTTCTTGAAGCTGAAACATTTGTTCTAAACTGATATGCATGGTTTGTTTCCGGGTCAATATCCCAAATTACCCCAATTCGGTTGGCGTAATATAGATAGTAACCAGTGGCACCAATAAATGCTTTTTTGCCGAATGTTTTATTATAAGTTAAATCAATATTATGACCTGATTCATCTTCAATATTTGGATCAACTCTAAAATTCGGAACTACAATGTTAATATCACTAAAATTAACAGATCTAAAGTTCTGAGAGTAATTACCTGTTAATTTACCTCCTTTTTCAAATCTATAACTAACACCAAGACCAGTTAAGAATAGATTTCTGTTTTTAGTACTTGAATTCTCAGAGTTTGATGTATGTAATGTATCTCCATTAAGTCCAATTAAATACCTATTGAAATACCCATCTGTTGAAGTGTTAATTATCTCATAACGACCTCCAGGGGTAATAGACCATTTGTTGTTTAAGAAGAAAGAATGCTCAAAGAATGCGGCAATATTTTTACTTGGAAAAGTATATTTAGAGTTCTCTGGTTTATCATTATTAGTATAGTTGAAATTAGCATTACTCGAATTATCAGCAGTGCCTTGACCAGTTTGTGTCCAGCCTTTATATGCTCTAATACCCGCAATAAAAACACTATTCTTATTTTTGTAGAACTTATATCGTTTAACAACCCTAGTTTCATTACCAATATTTTGAAACTTACCGGTAATTAAAGTTCTCTCCAAGCCGGAATCTGATTGTGTTGAAGGTTGAATGAAACCAGCCGAATTTCTTTCGGCCAGAACACCAAAGAATTTAGAATTTATCCAAAAATCTTTGTTGAAATTATAATTAAGTATTAATGCTGCGATGTTCCAATTAACATTAAACCAATTACGCTCTCTAAAGCTAGCTTGTGGGTTTTTATAAAACTGTTTGTCTGTTAAGCCACCTGCTTGCTGGGCTAGATATTGATGATGCGTTAACTGAAGTTTAATGTTAAGCCCATCTTTAGGCATATAATCTAAACTTAAATATCCAGTATGAGAAGTGTATTTTGAATTTTCTCTCCAGCCATCTCCAGTTTTTAAATGGTAGAAGGAATATGTTTTTAATTTTTTAGTTTTTGAAGCAAAACTACTGAAGCTGTGAAACTGATTGTAGCTTCCATATTTATTTGAAGTTATAAATTCTGTTTTTTTATTAGGATTCTTAGGGCCATCTTTTAATCTAAAATCAATCATTCCCCCAAATTGAGGTCCAAATTGTAAGGATGCTGCACCTCTGAGAATAGTTATTTTATTTATTGCTTCTGCAGGGGGAGTATAATATGTTTCTGGATAACCAAGTGCATCAGCACTAATATCATATCCATTCTGGCGCGTGTTAAAATGTGCTGTTCTTTTTGGATTTAATCCTCTTCCTCCAATTCCTATTTGTAATCCTGCTCCATCATATTCTATTATATTAATAGGAGCAATTATTCCTCGATCTAACTTTATGGATACAGTATTAATAGGATCCAATTGAATTTGTAATTTGGTTTTATCAATTGAAATTATATCTTGTGTTACATCTTTTCCTGTACCTATTGGACTTTCGTTTTCGATGTTGACGATGTCAATATCGATTATTTTATCAAAAAGATAAAATTTAACTTTTTTAGTTGATAAATTATTTACTAGTATTACAGATTGGTATAAAACCTGGTAATTGTTGTGCTTAACAATTATTAAATGAGAACCTGCTTTTAGGTTAGCTAATATAAATTCACCAAATTCATTCGTTTTCACCGTAATAGATGTACCATCAATTCTTATAACAGCTTCTTTTACAGGTTTTTGGTTTGTGTTTAATATCGTTCCTGATATCTCACCACCAAAAACAAAATTACCAACTAGTAAACAAATGATTACTAGTTGGTATTTAAATTTATTTATTAATGATTTTCTCATTAGCCATCTCCATCACCAGAGTTCCAGTTCGCTTGTACATCAAATTCACCCATCATAACTCCTTTAAAAAGGCCAACTAATATAACTAGTTCCTGATGTAAATTTTCAACTAATACTGGTTGATTAACAATTGCATTAACCAAGTCTCCACTTATTTTATCAATTTCAATTTCAATTAAATCAAACTGGTCTATAATAAGTGTATTAAGTAATTTCCCATCTTTTTCACTTTTTAATTCAATTAGATAATCATCTAATCCAATTCCATTATCTCCTGTTGAATTTTCTCCAAGATATAACTTCTTTAAAGATAATAAATGTGCTTTTAAAAGCTCAATGTTATATCCACTATATTTTGCTTCAATTATTTTTAGATTTACAGGAGAGTATTTTCCTGCAGGATAGGAGAACTGATGATTTTTCATGTGCTCAGTATCATAAACAAATTCGTGAACTAAATTTGAAAATGCACTGGAAACATCTTTAGATCTATCTTTAACAAAGTCATCTTTAAAACCTTCCGTATTATTCTTCCAAAATAAGTAAACTTCACTAGATTTTGAACTAATAATATCCACCACTCCTAGTAGGTAGTTTTTTGCACCTTCTTTAGTGCTATTAACTGAAAACCTATTAAGTATATCTTGATCGCTATGACTAAAAAGTATGTAGTCTAATCCAGGGAAACCTGTTGAATTATGATATCTTGATTTCGTGTAATCAGGATTGATAAGTGTTAATAAGGTTTTAATTTCAGGAGTATCTGTTGGGAAAGTGTTAAATACCCCACGAAGAGCATTTGTCTCTGCATAACCAAATTTAAATGCCGAACACTCTTGCCATGCTAAATAAGTAAGCTTGAATTTGTTTTGCAAATCATCTAAATTTGACTGGGAAACATTTGAGGTGAATGTTACCGCAGAAGTTTTTAATTCGCCTGCAGTTTCATTCAAATTTTTGTATCGTTCAATAATGATATTTTCAGAAACATTTGACAGAATCTGACTCACATCAATATTGTTTGTTTCTTCGGTGTTGTTTGTACTAGAATCACAGCCCCACGTTAGTGAAGCTGTGATTAATAGTAATGTTATATTCTTAATTCTCATATTAAAATTGAGTTGAATCTATAATCCGTAAATACCTTTTAATGTACTTTCTGCTGTGTTTAAGTTTGAAAGTTCTGTATCCCATAAGTTCGTTCCAATTTCAGCTATTACTTGAGTAATTTGAGCAGTTGTTATTTTTTTACTATCGTTGTGCTGAAGGCATCCAATAAAAGCAACTGCTTCACTTAGTCCATGAAGTTTTGAACCA